>Ga0080064_1000522_pt1 | contig 98981 bp, 97 predicted proteins | sample Subgrocontami54m_FD_69260 | JGI IMG/M metagenome (GOLD analysis project Ga0080064, IMG submission 69260) | Subsurface groundwater microbial communities from S. Glens Falls, New York, USA - GMW46 contaminated, 5.4 m (SPADES assembly) (version 2) ...
AACGAGCATCATTCCAACGGCTATGGGCTGATGCCGTCGCCGAACCTGATCGCCTCCGCGCTGGCGCGGCGCACCACCGACACGATGCTGTGCGTGATGGGCAATTCGCTCGCGCTCTACAACCCGCCGACCCGGGTGGCCGAGGAATTCGCGATGATCGACGTGATCTCCGGCGGGCGGCTGATCGCCGGCTTTCCCGTCGGCACGCCGATGGACACCTGCTTCGCCTATGGGCAGAACCCGTCGATGCTGCGCGAGCGCTATTACGAGGCGCACGACCTCGTGCTCAAGGCGTGGACCGCGCCCGACACCTTCGCCTTTAACGGCCGCTTCAACCAGCAGCGCTACGTCAATATCTGGCCGCGCCCGGTGCAGCAACCGCATCCGCCGATCTGGATCCCGGGCGGCGGCTCGGTCGAGACCTGGCGCTGGTGCGCCGACCAGGGCCATGTCTACGCCTATCTGTCGTATTTCGGCTACAAGGCCGGGCAGGCGACGATGACCGGGTTCTGGGACGAGATGAAGCGGCTCGGCAAGGAACCCAACCCATACCATGCCGGGTTCCTGCAATTCGTCGGGGTCGCGGAGACCCGCGAGGAGGCTTATCGCCTCTACGCCGAGCCGGCCGAATATTTCTATGGAAGATGCCTGCATATCGATCCGCGCTTCGCCAACCCGCCCGGCTATACCAGCGAAAACACGATGCGGGCCGGGGTGCAGGGTCAGGTCGCGCAGGCGGCGGCGCGCGGCAACGCCGATGCCAGGCCGCCGCAATACGCCACCAAATTCGCCACCCTGGCGCGCGAGATGGACGACATCATCGACCGCGGCTACGTGATCATCGGCTCGCCGGATGAAGTCGTCGAGCAACTGACCGAAGTCGCCACCAACCTCAATGTCGGGCACCTGATGCTGCTGTTGCAGTTCGGCAACATGGGCAAGGAACTGGCCAAGTACAACACCAAGCTGTTCGCCGAAAAAGTCATGCCACGGCTCAAGCACATCCACTCCGAATGGGAGGACAAATGGTGGCCCCGGCCGATGGGCCAGGGCGAGCGCGCCGCCTTGCCGTCGTTCCGGCCGGCGGCTCACGCCCCCCAGGCGGCGGAATGATGACGTCGCCCTCACCCTCCCAGCCCTGCGGGCTGGGCCCCTCCCTCTCCCGCGTGCGGGAGAGGGGCTTTACGCCGGGCCTCCCAAAACGAAACCCTCTCCCCCCACTGGGGGGAGAGGGCAGGGTGAGGGGGGCGGCCTCGCAGGCCGGTCATGGCTGATCCCGTCACCTCCTCGGTCGAGATCAACGGGTTTTCCTGCCGAGTGTGGACCGCCGGGTCGGGGCCGAGGCTCGGGTTTCTCGCCGGGTTCGGCGGATTGCCCCGCTGGGTTCCATTTCTCGACGCGCTGGCGCGCGAGCGCACGATCATCGTGCCGTCATTGCCGGGATTTCCCGGCGGCGAGCGCGGCCACACCGTGCTCGACAGTCACCTCGACTGGGTGCTCGCGGTGCGGCAGTTGTTGCACGGCGCCGGGCTCGACGGCGCCGATCTCGCCGGCAGCTCGGTCGGGGGCGCGCTCGCCGCCGAGGTCGCGGCGATCTGGCCGCAATCGGTGCGGCGGCTGGCGCTGATCGCGCCGTTCGGCCTGTTCGACGAAAACGACCCGGCGACCGATCCGTGGGCGCAGCGCGCGCCCGACGTACCGGCCCTGTTGTGCAACGACCCCGCCCATTGGGAAGCGCTGAAATCCGAGCCCGAAGGCCATAACTCGCCGGAATGGCCGATCGAGCAGACCCGCGCCAGCGAGGCGGCCGCGCGCATCTTCTGGCCGCTCGGCAACACCAAGCTGGAAAAGCGATTGCCGCTGATCACCGCCCCGACCCTGCTATTATGGGGCGAGGGCGACCGCGTCATGCCGCGCGGCTACGCCGACCGGTTCGCCCGCGGCATCGCCGGCCCGAGCGAGATTAGGGTGATCCCCGATGCCGGCCATCTCGCCGAGCTCGACCAGCCCGACGCGGTCGCGGCCGCGATCCTCGGCTGGACGGCCTAGCGCCCGGCCCGGCCGCGCGCAATCATGCCACCGTCGCTCGGGGTCGACGCCGCCAGGACATAAAATCCGCCGGCATAGAACGCTAGGGAGGGCGCCATGCAGGGCAATGACGGGCATCGGCGGGAGCTCTCCGAGATGCTCGTCGAGGAATTCGAGGCGGTCAAGCGCGGGGACCCCGATCTCGGCGGGTTGGGCGAGACGGCCATGATCGCCGGCGTCCGGGCCGCGGCGGCCGCCGCGGAGGCAAGCCAGGAAGCGCGCGAGCGCGACATCGAGCACGCGCGACGGCGCGCGATTTATGCTCGGGCGCACGAGTTCGAGCTGACCGCGCTGTCGCTGTCGGGCGGCGGCATCCGCAGCGCCTCGTTCTCGCTGGGGGTCATCCAGGGCCTCGCCGAGCATAATCTGCTCAAGGACCTCAACTACCTGTCGACTGTTTCGGGCGGCGGCTACATCGGCTCGTGGCTGTCCGCCTGGTTGCACTGGAGCGAAGACGCCGACGACGTAATCCGGCAACTGAAGGCGCCGCGCGCCGCCCCGGATGTCGAGCCGAAGCCGCTCAACCATCTGCGCCAGTACAGCTCCTACCTGACCCCCAAGACCGGGCTGCTGTCGGGCGATCTTTGGGGCGCGGTCGCGATTATCGTGCGCAACCTGCTGTTGAACTGGCTAGTCCTGCTGCCGGTGATCGTCCTGCCGATCGTCGCGGTCAAGCTGATCGCCGCGCTGACGCACACCTCGCGGTTCGCCGGGGTGTCAGCGGTACTGGTCGGGGGGGCCTGCCTGTTCCTGGGCGGGCTCAGCTTCCGCTACAAACTGCGCCGGCTCTATCTGAAGCGCGAACTCGTGGTCGCGGCGCACGAGGAATCTTTCATCCTGTGGGGCAGCCTGGCGCCGGCGATCGTCGCGGGGCTGTGTTACGCGTGGATCGCCGGGATGTCGCCGATCCCGCCTGATTTGATCGGCTGGCTGCTGATGGCTTTGGTCGCGGTTCTGGTATTGACCGTCGTCCTGATCAGCCTCGATGAGGGTTCCCGCGGCGGGAGCCTCGACCAGGCGTGCTGGTTTGTCGGCGCCGTCGTCTGGGGGACGATGATCTGGCTCGGCATGTCCCTCTACCGAACGATCGGGAGCGACGGGGGCATCGTGCCGATCGGCACGATGTGTGTGAAGACGACGGTCGACTGCGTCGCGAAGACGGCCCCGGTTATAATCGGCCTCGATCGCCAGCTGGTCCTGGTGATCCTCGGGCTGCCGTGGTTTCTGCTATCGATTCTGCTGGCGCAGACCGTCTACACCGCGTGCCGCAGCTATTCCAAGACCGGCGATTTCGAGCGCGAATGGCTGGGTCGGATCGGGGGGTGGTATCTGCTGGCCGGGCTTGGCTGGATCGCGCTGTCGGGCGTAGTCCTGCTCGGGCCGTACCTGTTCTACAACGCCGATTTGATCATCGACAACGGGCAGGCATGGCTGACTGCGGTGGGCGCGCTGTCGGGCGGGGTGACCGCGTTCCTCGGCAAGAGCAGCCTGACCTCCGGTTCGGGCGACTCGAAAACCTGGGCGGGTCTCGGGTCGAATATCGCGCTGGCGATCGCCGGGCCGCTGTTCGCGGTCATTCTGCTGATCTTGTTGTCGGTGGTGTTCGACAAGGTCGCGCTCGATGATCAGTTCGCCAAATCGGCCTTCTTCACGGGGGCGCCAGGCAATCCGTTCTATGCGTCCGACTGGGCGTGGACGCTGATCGTGACCGGTGGACTCGGCGCAGGGTGGTTTTTTTCCGATCTCATGGTCAACGTCAACCGCTTCTCGCTGCACGCGCTTTACCGCAATCGCCTGATCCGCGCCTATCTTGGCGGGCCGCGAGAGGGACGGCGCAGGCCGGACGGATTTACCGATTTCGACCAGGCCGACAACATCAGGCTTACGGAGATTTGGCACGATCGCCCGCCGAGCGGGCCGGACTGGCGGCCTTATCACGTCATCAACATCGCGCTGAACCTGGCCTCGACCAAGGACCTCGCCTGGCAGCAGCGCATGGCGATGTCGTTTGTCGCGACGCCGCGGCATTGCGGCGCGGCCGAACTCGGCTATCGGGCGACGGGGGTGTACGGCGATCCCGCCGGCGGCATATCGCTGGGCACGGCGCTGGCAGTTTCGGGCGCGGCGGTCAGCTCCAACATGGGCTACCACTCCTCGCCGTCGCTCGCCTTTCTGCTGACCTTGCTAAACGTCCGGCTCGGCTGGTGGCTCGGCAATCCGGGCAAGTTCGGCGATGCGCGGGAATCGCGCCAGCACAGCGTCAAGCAGGCGATCAACTGGATTAGACAGAAGCTCAATCTCGATCCCTGGGAGCTCGCGCCCTATCGCCAGGACGCGCCCTGGCTGTCGATCAAGCCGCTGATGGCCGAATTGTTCGGCATGACCAACGAGGAGAGTTCGTACGTCTATCTCTCCGACGGCGGCCATTTCGAGGATCTCGCGCTCTACGAGATGGTGCGCCGCCGCTGCCGCTGGATCATCGTCTGCGACGGCGCCCAGGACGGCGAGCACGCCTTTGAGGATCTCGGCAATGCGGTGCGCAAGATCCGGATCGACCTCGGCGTACGGATCAGCTTCCCCGACTCGTCGCTGTTGCGCGCCGACAAGGACGCGAAACCGGCCGACGTGCCGTATTACGCGATCGGCACGATCGACTATCCGAGCGATCGCACCCCCGCCGGCGGCCCGGCGCCGCGGGGCCGTGTCCTCTACATCAAACCGGGCGTGCGCGGTAGCGAGGCCACCGCCGACGTGATCGCCTATCAGCGCGCCAATCCCGAGTTTCCGCAGCAAACGACCGGCGACCAGTGGTTCGACGAGCCGCAGCTCGAAGCCTATCGCGCGCTCGGCTATCTGATGTTCGACCGGATCGTCGCCGCCGCCACGCGCAACGGCGGGACGCCGGCGACGCTGGCCGCGCTGTTCGCGCAGCTCGACGGCATCGATCCGAAGACCCTGGCCCGCCCGGCCCCGCCGGAATCCACCTGACTTTCGCGAGGCACCCGATGAGCAAGCTCGAAGACTACGCCGACAAGTACCAGACCATCCGCTTTGAGCGGCGCGACGGCATCTTGCAGATGACCTTGCACACCGATGGCGGCTCGCTGCGCTGGGGCTTCCTGCCGCATGGCGAATTGCCGGACGCGTTTTATGACGTCGGCGCCGACCGCGATAACAAGGTGGTCATCATCACCGGCACCGGCGCCGAGTTTTCCGGCCCGCGCGCCAACCCCGGCACCTCGTCGTTTCCGAGCCGCCCGTCGATCGACCGTATCGACCGCATCCACTGGGAGGGGCGGCATTTGTTGATGAAACTGCTCGAAATCGAGGTGCCGGTGATCAGCGCGATCAACGGCCCGGCCTGGCGCCATTCGGAAATCCCGCTGCTGTGCGACATCGTGCTCGCCGCCGACACCGCGCAGTTCCAGGATTCGGCGCATTTCCCGTCGGACGTGGTGCCGGGCGACGGCATGCACATCGTCTACCCGCTGTTGCTGGGTATGAACCGCGGCCGCTATTTCCTGCTGACCGGTCAGACCCTCGACGCCAAGCAGGCGCTCGATCTCGGTCTCGTCGCCGAGGTCATGCCGGCCGACAGATTATTGGCCCGCGCCTGGGAATTGGCCGAGGACCTGGCCCGGCGGCCGACCCTGCTGTTGCGCTACACTAGGCTGCTGTTGACCGAGGCGTTGCGGCGGCAGATGCACGATCTGCTCGGCTACGGGCTCGGCATGGAATTGCTGGCGCTAGGCGAAAAGCCCGAGGGGGCATAGCAGATGCCGGCCGATTCGATCGACCCGCTAGATGCCGGCGCGCAGACCGTGCTCGACATGGTGCGCGAGGCCAATCGTCCGGCGTTCGACACGATCACCCCCGGCGAGGCGCGCGAGTTGTTCAAGGCCGGGCGCAAGGCGTTGTCGCCGGAGCCGATGGCGGTGGCCGAGATCCGCGATCTGACGATGCCCGGGCCGGCGGGCGGCGCGATCGCGCTGCGGCTCTATCGCGGGGTCGAGGCGGCGAGCCTGCCGGCATTGGTTTTCTTCCACGGCGGCGGCTGGGTCATCGGCGACATCGACACGCATGACACGATGTGCCGGCACCTCGCCCGCGCGGCGCGCTGCGCGGTGCTGTCGGTCGATTACCGGCTCGCGCCCGAGGCCAAATTCCCGGCTGCGGTCGACGATTGCTACGCGGCGACCTGCTGGGCGGCCGACAACGCCGGGCCGCTCGGCATCGACCCGGCGCGGCTCGCGGTCGGCGGCGACAGCGCCGGCGGCAATCTGGCGGCCGTGGTCGCGCTGATGGCGCGCGACCGCGAGGCGCCGCGCCTATGCTACCAGCTGTTGATCTATCCGGCGGTCGACGCCGGCATGAACAGCGCCTCGATCACCCGCCGCGGCGACGGCTATCTGCTGACCGCGGCGACGATGCGCTGGTTCTACCGGCAATATCTGGCCGCGCCCGGCGACGCCGAGGACTGGCGCGCCTCGCCGCTGCTCGCGCCCAGCCTCGCCGGGGTCGCGTCGGCCTATGTGCTGACCGCCGGCTACGACCCGCTCGGCGACGAGGGCGATGCCTATGCCGAGCGCCTCGCCGATGCCGGGGTCGCGGTTCGCCTGCGCCGCTATTCGGGCCAGATCCACGGCTTCTGCCAGAACGGCAAGATCATCCTCGCCGCCCACGGCGCGCTCGACGAGGCCGCCGCGGCATTGACCGCCGCCTGGGGTTAGAGCGCGTTTCGCTGGAATTGCATCGCCGCGTCCTTCGCGACGCGCCTTCCGGGCGCTCCTTGTATCTCTCGTTGATCGCGGCGCCGGGGTAAAGTTGGTGTTGCGGCGCCGGATTTACCGAAGGCCGTGTAGGACCGGCATGGCGACCACCTGCATCGTCATCCCCGCGAAGGCGGGAATGACGAACGAGGTGGCGTTACGCGTCGCGCCACACCGGCTTGCGCTTTTCGATGAACGCGTCGATCCCCTCGGCGGCGTCCTGGGCCAGCATGTTGCGGGTCATCACCTCGGAGGCATAGCGATAGGCCGCCGCCAGGTCGAGCTCGGCCTGGCGATAGAACGCCTCCTTGCCGATTGCCACCGTCATCGCCGATTTGCCGGCGATCTGGCCGGCCAGCGCGTCGACCGCGGCGCGCAATTCGTCGGCCGGCACGGCGCGGTTGATCAGCCCGATCTCGCGCGCCCGCGCCGCGTCGATCAACTCGCCGGTCAACAGCATCTCCATCGCCGCCTTGCGTCCGACATTGCGGGTCAACGCCACCATCGGGGTCGAGCAGAACAGCCCGATATTGACCCCCGGCGTGGCGAACCGCGCCTCCTCGGCGGCGATCGCGAGGTCGCAGCTGGCGACCAGCTGGCATCCGGCCGCGGTGGCGACGCCATGCACCTCGGCGATCACCGGCTTGGGCAATTGCACGATCCTGAGCATCAATTCGCTGCACCGCGCGAACACGCGCTCGTAGGTCTCCCGGCTTCTGTCGCCGCGCAACTCGCGCAGATCGTGGCCGGCGCAAAACGCCGGGCCGGCGGCGGCGATCACGACGACCCGGCACTCGCGGTCGTCGCGGGCGCGGTCGAGCGCGGCGATCAATGCCGCCATTAGCCCCTCGGACAAGGCGTTGCGCGCCGCGGCCCGGTTCATCGTCAGCCGCAAAACGCCGCCATCCGTCGCATCGAGCAGGATCGGTTCCGCCGCGTCTCGCCGTGCCGCTAATGCCATCCGCCGCCTCCGTCGCTTTCCCCGTCTGTTTACCACGGAGGCGCGGAGGGCACAGAGGATAGGGTTTACCTCCGCCTCTTTCGTGTCAGGTAATATGATACCTCACAAGCAACTCACTCGCCTCAAAACCTCTTTCCGGTCTTGACCGGCTCCGCCCGATCCCCTAAACGACGGCTCCGCGTCACCTTGGCGACCCCGTTTTCGGACAGCAGAGCATGAAAACCTTTTCCGCCAAACCGTCCGATCTCGACAAGAAATGGCTGTTGATCGACGCGAACGGGCTGGTGCTGGGCCGGCTCGCCACGATCATCGCGATGCGGCTGCGCGGCAAGCACAAGCCGCTCTACACGCCGAACATGGATTGCGGCGATCATATCGTCGTCGTCAACGCCGAAAAGGTGCAGTTGACCGGCAACAAGCGCGCCGCCGACATCTTCTACTGGCACACCGGCTTCGCCGGCGGCATCAAGGGGCGCAGCAAGGGCGCCATCCTCGACGGCAAGCATCCCGAGCGGGTGATCGAAAAGGCGGTCGAGCGCATGGTTCCGCGCGGCCCGCTCGGCCGCCGGGTCATGCGCAATCTGCGGGTCTATGCCGGGCCCGCGCATCCGCACGAGGCGCAGCAGCCCGAAATACTCGATATCGCCGCGATGAACCGCAAGAATGTGAGGGCGTAAGATGTCCGATACCGACGGCCAGGATCGTCCGCAAGGCCCGCGCGGTCCCGCCGGGCAGACCTTCCAGGGGCTGGGCAGCCTGCGCCAGGCCCTGGCGACGGCGGCGCGACCGGCGCCGGCCGCGGCCGCGCCGGTCGTCTTGGCCGAGACCGATGTCGAACCGCGCCGCGACGCGCTCGGCCGCTCCTACGCCACCGGCAAGCGCAAGAACGCGGTCGCCCGCGTCTGGATCAGGCCCGGCAACGGCAAGATCGAGGTCAACGGCCGCGACAGCCCGGTCTATTTCGCCCGCCCGGTATTGCGCATGCTGCTCAACCAGCCCTTCGTCATCACCGACCGGCTCGGCCAGTTCGACGTGTGGTGCACGGTCAAGGGCGGCGGGTTGTCCGGCCAGGCCGGCGCGGTGCGGCACGGCATCAGCAAGGCATTGACCTATTACGAGCCGGGCCTGCGCCCGACCCTGAAGCAAGGCGGGTTTCTGACCCGCGACAGCCGGGTCGTCGAGCGCAAGAAATACGGCAAGGCCAAGGCCCGCCGCAGCTTCCAGTTCTCGAAGCGGTAACGCCAGATCTCCCTGCCTCCGTGGTAAATCTTCCCTGACGGGCATCGGCCAGGGAGGTACTGATGAAATTCGCGATCGCGATTCCGACCGACGCCAATTCCTGGCGGGTGGTGCGGCGCGCCGAGGAACTCGGCTTTGCCCGCGCCTGGTTCTACGACACCCAGATGCTGAGCGCGGACCCGTTTGTTGCGATGGCCGTCGCGGCGATCAAGACGACCCGCATCCGCCTTGGCACCGGGGTATTGATCCCGTCGAACCGGCTCGCGGCGGTGGCGGCCAACGCCTTTGCCTCGCTGAATAAATTGGCGCCGGGCCGGATCGATTTCGGAATCGGCACCGGGTTTACCGGCCGGCGGGCGATGGGGCTCGGCGCGGTCCGGCTCGCGGATATGGAGGAATATATCCGCGTGGTCGTGGCGTTGCTGCGCGACGAGGCGGTCGAGGCCGAGATCGAGGGCAAGCGTCGGCTGATCCGCCTGCTGAACCCCGAGCTCGGGCTGATCAACACGCGCGACCCGATTTCGCTCTACATCGCCGCGACCGGCTCCCGTGCCCGCGCCCTGACCGCGAAACTGGGCGCAGGCTGGATCAACACCGCCAGCGACGTCGCCGGCGGAGTCGCGTCGTTTGGCGAGATGGCGGCATTATGGTCGAAAGCCGGGCACGCCCCCGAAGCCTTGGACTCGGTCGTGCTGACCGGCGGCGCGGTATTGGCCGAGGGCGAGGCGATGGACTCGCCGCGCGCGGTCGCGCAGGCCGGCCCGCGCGCCGCGATGCTGTTGCACCGCGCCGCCGACGCCGCGCTGATGGGGATGCCGGCCCTGCACGCGATCCCGCCCGCGGTCGCGGACACGGTCGCCGCCTATGTCGAAACCGCCCGCCACTTCGCGCCGCAGGGGGCGCAGTACCTGCAAAACCATCGCGGCCATCTGATGTTCGTCAAGCCCGAGGAACACCGGTTCGTGACAGCCGAACTGATCCGTCACACCACGATCACCGGCACCGAGCGGGAAGTCACCGATCGCGTCGCCGCCTTGGCTGCGGCGGGTTACGGCGAGATTGCGTTGCAGATCGTGCCCGGACAGGAGCATGCGATCGAGGATTGGGGCCGCGTCCGCCGCGCTTTCGCCTGAGCGCCCCCATCGCCGATATCGCCGCGTTGCCGATCGCCCCCGCGGGGGTACACTCGACCGGGAGGAGGGGCCGGTGTCGATCTTGCGCTATGCGATTGCCGTTTGCGCCGCGCTCGCCGTCTGGGTGGGGACCGCGCGGGCCGATGTCGATCGGCGCTTTGCCCTGGTCATCGGCAACGACACCTATCAGGTGGTGCAGCCCAACCTCGCCAATGCCGCGGCCGACGCGCGCGCGATCGGCAAGGTATTGCGGGACCGCGGCTTCGACGTCACGATCAAGACCAACGTCAAGCGCCGCGAACTGTACCAATTGATCGACGTCTTCGGCGGCAGGATCGCCGGCGCCTCCGACAGCGTCGGGCTGTTCTACTATGCCGGTCACGGTATCCAGGCCAACGGCAAGAATTACCTGATCCCGGTCGACGCCGACCTCGCCAGCGAGGGCGATCTCGAAGCCGAGGCGATCGACGCCGGCAAGGTCCTGCGGGCGATGGACGAAGCCCGCAATCAGGTCAACATCGTCATCCTCGACGCCTGCCGCGACAATCCGTTGCCGAAATCGCGCTCGGTGACCCGCGGGTTGACCTCGATGCAGGCGCCGCGCGGCACCTTCATCGGCTATGCCGCTGCACCCGGCCAGACCGCGCAGGACGGCGCGGTCGGCACCAACGGCGTCTTCACCGCCAATCTGGTCAAGCACATCGCGGTGCCGGGATTGCAGATCGAGGAGGTGTTCAAGCGGGTGATCGGCGGGGTCCAGCAGAATACCGGCGGCAAGCAGGTGCCGTGGATGGAGTCGTCGCTGCAGGGCAATTTCTATTTCTCCCCGCCGTCGCCGGTCACCCCCGCGGCGCCCCAGCCGGCCGCGCCGTCCGGGGCGGAACCGCCCGGGGCCGCGCGCTCGATGGATGTCGAGCTGCTGTTCTGGCAAACCATCGCGAGCAGCGGCAACGCGGCCGATTTCCAGGAATATCTGCGGCAGTTCCCGGAGGGCCGCTTCGCCGGGCTCGCCCGCAACCGCGTCGCCGCCTCGCAGCCGCCGTCCCCGACGCAGCCCGCGCCGCCCCCGCCGGCATCCCCGGCGATCGGCCCGGGGTCCCCAATCGGCCCGGGGTCCCCAATCGGTCCGGGGTCCCCAGTCGGCCCGGCGACGTCCCCAGTCGGCCGGGTCGCCGCGGTGCCGCAGCCTTCCGCGGCCAAGTGCGGCGGCAATTCGGACGATCTGCTGATGGCGCCGATCAAGGCATTGTACCAGGCGATCAACACCAAGGACGTCGACCTCTACGCCGCCCAATGGAGCGAGGAGGCGGTATTCCGCGACCTCTTTACCGGGGTCACCCATCGCAAGGCCGAACGGATCGCCGACCGGCGGCGCAAATTCGCGAGCTGGGAGCAGGTCCGCCTGACCATGCAGGGCTCGCGGGTGCTCGACCGGAGCGATCTGCGCGCCGAGATCGAGATCACCTATTCGATGATGTTCAAACCCTACGGCCAGCCGCCGCGCAGTCAGACCGGCGTGGTCGAGCGCTACAGCATCGTCTGCGAACCGGTCGGCACCTGGCTGATCCGCGAGAATGTCGACGAGATCAATTTGAAGCGGTAGAGGGTCATCCATCTAGGCGTCAGCGCTTCAAAAAACCGCTTCCCTCGAGCTTGACCCGGGGGTCGCGCGGGCATGACGAAAAAAGGGCTGGCGCCTCTCGTCGTCCCGAAAATTGCCATCAAGCTGTGCGACAGGGATGGTCGGGTCGGAGGCGGCGCGGGGAGTGAAAACGGTTCGGATTGTTCGCGCGATCGCCTGTGTGCGGGTGCCGGGGCGCGCGACGGAAAATACCCTGTTATTTCCCGGTCTGGCCGAGGTTTTCCCTGTTCCGGCGGAAAATTTCCCTGTTCGGATTCCCGTCAGATTTTTTAAAATGGCGGGATTCCAATACCTTGACGGTCTATCGCGGCATTTTTCCCCGTACCAGGGAATTTACTCGCGCCTGCCTCGCCCCCGACGGCACCCGGCGCCCTCTCCCGCATCGCGGGAGAGGGGAGGGTCCGCGCCGTCAGGCGTGGGAAGGGTGAGGGTGGTTTAGCTCAGGTCGAGTAGTCGGAGAACTGCACCGTGCCGGCGCGGGCGCGGTAGTCGGTCTTGACGTTGACCAGCGCGACCATGCCCTCGTCGACCTTTTTCTGCGCGCGTTCGAGCGCCGGGCGGATGTCTTCCGGGTTCTCGACATACTCGCCGTAGCAGCCCAGCCCCTCGGCCATCTTGTCGTAGCGGGTGTAGCCGAGGTCGCGGCCTGGCTTGTTGCGCTGCGGGTCCGCGGTCCAGCCGCCATTGAGGCTGATGATCACGAGGATCGGGATCTTGTGGCGGACCGCGGTGTCGAGCTCCATCGCGTTGAGGCCGAACGAGCCGTCGCCGTGGCAGCAGATCACCTGCTTGTCTGGCTTGGCGACCTTGGCGCCGACCGCGAACGGCAGGCCCACGCCCATCGTGCCGAACGGCCCCGAGTTGAGCCGGTGGCCCGGCTCGAAGGTCGGCATCGACTGGCGCCCGAAATTCAGCGTCTCCTGGCCGTCGACGACCAGGATCGCGTCGCGCTTCATGAAGTTCTTGACCTCCTCGAACAGGCGCAGCGGGTGGATGTCGCCGTCGGTCGGGTAGTTGCCGCCCGGGCCGGTGCGCTTGGCCGCCTCGCCGTCGGCCAGGGTCTTGCGCCAGCCGGAGAAGCGGTCGGCGGTCTTGGCCGGGATCGCGTCGATCAATTGCTGCAACACCGATTTGCAGTCGCCGACGATCGGGATGTCGACATTGCGCGCCGACATGCCGAGTTCCTCGGCGTCGATCTCGATGCGCGCGATCTTGGCGTTGGCGCCAAAGCGCGGCGGCGCGGCGTGGCCGATGATGTAGTTCATGCGGGTGCCGAGCACGATGATCAGATCGGCGTCGCGGAACGCGGTCGAGCGCATCGTCAGGTACGAGTACGGATGGTCGTCGGGCACCACGCCGCGGCCTTGCGGCGTCGTGTAGAACGGGATGCCCGCTTTCTCGACGAATTGGCGCATCTCGTCCCAGGCGCGCGACCAGATCACTCCGCCGCCCGAGGCGATGATCGGCCGTTCCGCCTTGGCGATCGCGTCGACGAGCGCGTTGATCGCCTTGGGCTCGGCATAGGGGCGCGCGCCGACGATCGGCCGCCCGGCATAGCTCCAATCGACCTGCTCCTCGGGGATCTTGGCGTAGAGCACGTCGCCCGGCCAATCGAGGTAGACCGGTCCTGGCTTGCCGGTCATCGCCTTCTGGAAGGCGAAATTGATCTGCTGCGGGATGCGTTTCAGATTGTGGATGCGGTCGGCGTATTTGACGCAGCCGCTCATGATCGCCATCTGGTCGATTTCCTGAAAGACCTGACGGCCGAACTGGCTGATCGGGCTGGCGCCGCCCATGCCGATCACCGGGCAGCAATCGATCAACGCGTTGGCGAGGCCGGTCGACAGGTTGATCGCCGCCGGGCCGCTCGCCGCCATGCACACCCCGGGTTTCTGGCGCAGCCGGCTATAGGCTTGGGCCGCGAAGGCGGCGGCCTGTTCGTGGCGTACGTCGATGGCGCGGATGCCCTCCTTGATGGCGGACGATTCAGCGAGCAGCATCGGCCCGCCCATGATGTAGAAAAAATCCTCGACACCTTCGGCCTTCAGGCATTTGGCCAGGATTTCCGAACCGGTGAGTTCCGCCATCTGAGGTCTCTCCTCTCTCAAATAAAGTGCGGCCCGCTTTCGCGGGCCGCCTTCTCGCCGATACGCCTAGTTGCCGATGACTTTCTCGATACGCAGCGCCTTGATGTCGCCGGCGCTCATATCCAGCCAGCTGGAGAACACCTCGTCGGTGTGCTGGCCGAGCTTGGGCGAGGGCTTCAGCTCCGGCGGCTTGCCGTCGAAGCGAACCGGCCACGCCTCGCACTTCCAGTCGCCATCGGGGTGGTGCATGACCTGCATGATGCCGCGCTTCTCGAAGCTCGGGTCGTTCTGCAGTTCGAGCGTGTCGTGCACCGCGCCGGCCGGAACACCGGCCGCGCCGATGAGCTGCATCGCCTCTTCCTTGGTGTGGTGCTTTGTCCACTCGGCGATGAGCTCGTTGATGAAGCCCTCGTGCCGGTTGCGCTCTTCGTTGGTGGCGAAGCGCGGGTCGCCGATCAGCTCCTCGCGGCCGATGACCTTCAACAGCCGGTCCCAGTGCTCGGGGTTGGCGCGGCTGCAGAACACATAGACGTAGTCGTTGTAACCGAACGGCTTGCACGGATAGATGCCGCACGGGGCGGGCGCGCCCGAGGTGCTTTGCGCGCCCATGCGCGGCGCCGCGGCCTTGTTGCCGCCCTGCGCCATCACGGCGAACGAGGTGCGGATGTAGTGCATCACCGAATCCTGCATCGCCAATTGCAGGCGACGGCCCTTGCCGTTCTGCTTCTTTTCATAGAGCGCGCCGAGGACGCTGATCGCCATCACCATGCCGGTGCCGGTATCGCCGATCGTGCAGCCTGGCTTGACCGGCGTCTGGCCGGGTTCGCCGGTGACGCTCATCGTGCCGCCCGCGGCCTGGGCGATCATGTCGAACGCGAGGCTGCGCTCGTAGGGGCTGCCCTCGCCGAAACCCTTGACCTGGGCATAGATGATGCCGGGGTTGATCTTCTTCAGCACGTCGTAGCCCAGCCCCAGGCGCTCGATCGTGCCGGGCGCGAGGTTTTCGATGAACACGTCGGCCTTTTTGACCAGATCCTTGACGAGTTCGATGCCGCGCGGGGTCTTGAGATCGACCGTCGCGGATTTCTTGTTGGCGTTGAGGATCTTGAAATAGAAGGAGTCGCTCGCCTTCGCGTCGGTGCTGGCGATGCGGCGGCCGGGATCGCCGCGGCTCGGGTTCTCGATCTTGACGACTTCGGCGCCGAGCCAGGCCATGGCTTCGGTGCAGGTCGGTCCGGCCTCGAACTGGGTCAGATCGACGACCCGAACGCCCGCTAGGCAATTGAGAGGCGCAAAATTTCCACTCATCGTTTCCCGCTCCTTTGTCGCCGGCTGTGACAAAATGGTTTCGTCAACGATAGCGCAGAAGCCCGGCCAACGGAAATCGTTGATTCCCGCGAAAATCGCTTTGTAGCCATCCACAAATCGGATAGGCGGGCCGCTTCGGGAAAGGGGCGCGACAATGGGACCGCTGATCCTGCCTTACCGCAATATTCTGCCGCGCATCGATCCCAGCGCCTTCATCGCGCCGAACGCGGTCGTGATCGGCGATGTCGAGATCGGGCCGCGCGCCAATATCTGGTTCAACTGCGTGATCCGCGGCGACGACGCGCCGATTCGCATCGGCGCCGGCGCCAACATCCAGGACGGCACGATCGTGCATGTGACCTTCGAAGCCGGCGAGCACGTAGAATGCGTGATCGGCGAGGGCGCCGCGATCGGCCACATGGCCTTGTTGCACGCCTGCCGGCTCGAACCCGGCGCCTTCGTCGGCATGAAGTCCTGCGTGATGGACCGCGCCGTGGTCGAGAGCGGCGCGATGGTCGCCGCCGGCGCCGTCGTGACCCCGCGCAAATTGGTCAAGGCCGGCGAATTATGGGCCGGCACCCCGGCCCGATTCTCCCGCCTGCTGCGCCCCGAGGAGCGGGAATACATGCGCTGGGTGACCGCGCACTACCGCGAACTGGCGGAGGAATATCGGGCTGGAGGATAGGGGCGAGGCATCCGGCCGTCGTTCGATGTCGCAGACCCGGCTTTCTGGAAAAATCCCACAGGCCCAGCGGGAGAGTCGCTATAATGTCGCGTGAATGTCGCCTTCCGTTCGTGGCGACGATTAGTGGGAACAAGGAGAATGGGCCATTCATTGCCCCGACGCAGGAGAGCCCGACCAATGATCCCCGATGGAGGAAAGATCGCGAGTTTACGTAACGGGAAGGCGATCACGCAGGAAAAGCTCGCGGCGATGTCGAACGTCACGCCTCGCACAATCCAGCGGCTTGAGGCGAGCAGCCCGGTGCAAGCCGAAACCATAAATCAAGTGGCGGCATCACTAGAGGTAATGCCGACAGACATCATCCGCGACGCCGATACGGAAGATACGCCGCAGCACGGCGACGGCGTGATCCTCAAGCCGAACGCTTCCGGCCTTTACCTTATGGAGCAGATCACAGCGTCCGAGCGTATCGATTTTGACGTGGCCTTTGAGCCTTGGCCCGAACAGACGACAATTGCGATGCCGTTCCTGCGACGGCTAGAAGAACTGCATCCCCATACCTTTGGGCAATGGATGGAGTACGACTGGGCTCTCAAAAATAGCGCCGCCGCGCGCGTTACGGCGGCGGCAGCGCTGAATGTCGATCTCGCGCGGCTTGCGGAGCTAAAGCCTGAGGGGCTGCACGTGTTGTTCGGTCGGTATGCCGTCCTGGGCCCGCGGTGGCGCCAAGCCGAGGAAGGCAATTGGTACACCCGCGTCGGCCAAGCGGACGAGATCCTTCAAGTAGCAGCGCTTCGCATAACCCCCATTGCCGTCCGGCAGCGTTGGATTCCGATCCAAGGCAAGCCGATTACGTCTGTGATCTCCCCGGACAACAACGACGGATATTCGTCTGGGTATGACATTTCATTTTGACTGTGAGAAAACACGAGTAGAAAGGACACGCCATGCCGAAGATGTATCAGGTCAAGAAAAATCGCCTACCGCTGCCTCTCGGCCCCTTGTCAGAAGGGCATCCTGAAAGAAACATAACAATTAGCGCACTGCCGGACGAATATTCATCCGAAGCCGATGCTTTTGGGCGTGCGAGAACCTTGGTTCAAGAAGGATATGGGATTTCGATAAAAGCCCCCGATGGTCGGGATTGGTCGCACGAGGAAATCCTTCACCGTTTGAACAGCGAGGCTGCGTAAAGCTACATCTAGTGCGCGTAGGATGGGTTGAGCGCAGCGAAACCCATCGTCTTCGGCACGGCTCGCGGTGATGGGTTTCGCGACGCTCAACCCATCCTACCAATGACTTGGCCGGTTCAATCCTCCGCCCTGACCTTCACATACGAGCCCGGCGCGTCCTCGATCGGGCGCAATTTACCGTCGCCGGGCCGGCGGGCCGGCACCTCGGCGCCGGCGTATTGGGCGACCCATTCCCGCCAGCGCGGCCACCACGAACCCTCGTGCTCGGTCGCGCCGGCGAGCCATGCCTCCGGGGTTGGCGGGTTCTCGGCGTTGTCGAAATGCCCGTATTTGCTGCCCGGCGGGTTGACCACGCCGGCGATGTGGCCCGAGGCCGACAGCACGAACTTGACCGGCCCCGCGTAAAGCTGGGTCGCGGCATAGGTCGAGCGCCACGGCGCGATGTGATCCTCGCGGGTCGACAGCAGGAAAGCCGGGGTCTTGACCCGGCGCAGATCGATCGGCACGCCGCCGAGGCTGATGCCGCCCGGCCGCGCCAGCAGATTCTCCTGGTACATCTTGCGCAGGTAGAAACTGTGCATCGCCGCCGGCATCCGCGTCGAATCGGCGTTCCAGTACAACAAATCGAACGGAAACGGCGATTTGCCGAGCAGGTAGTTGTTGACCACGAACGACCAGATCAGATCGTTGGCGCGCAGCATGTTGAACGTGGTGTGCATGTCGTGGGCGTCGAGATAGCCCTTCTTATCCATGCGGGCCTCGAGCGCGGTCAATTGCTCCTCGTCGATAAACACCGAGAGTTCGCCGGCCTCGGCGAAATCGACCATGGTCACCAGATAGGTCGCGCTCTTGATCCGGTGGTCGCGCTTGGCGGTCATGTAGGCGAGGGTCGCGGCCAGCAATGTACCGCCGAGGCAATAGCCGATCCCGTTGAGGTCGCGCTCGCCGGTCGCGTCCCGGATCGCGTCGAGCGCCGCGAGCGGCCCTTCGCGCATGTAATCCTCGAAACCCTTGGCCGAAAGCCGCTCGTCCGGGTTGACCCAGGAAATGACGAACACGGTGTGGCCCTGGCCCACCGCCCAGCGGATGAACGAGTTTTCCGGCCGCAGATCGAGGATGTAGAACTTGTTGATCCAGGGCGGGATGATCAGCAATGGGCGCTTTTTGACCGTCGGCGTGGTCGGGGCGTATTGGATCAATTGGATCAGATCGTTCTGGTACACCACCTTGCCCGGCGTCGTGGCGACGTTTTCGCCGATCCGGAACGCCGCCATGTCGGTCATCTTGATCGCCAGCCGGCCCTTGCCGCGTTCGAGGTCGTCGAGCAGATTGGTCAAGCCGTTGAGCAGGTTTTCGCCGCGGCTTTCGATCGTCGCGCGCAACACCTGCGGGTTGGTCATCACGAAATTCGACGGCGCGATCGCGTCGACGAATTGCCGTGTATAGAAATCGACCTTGCGCGCGGTGCGCTCGTCGAGCCCCTCGACGTTCTTGACCGCGCCCTGGATCGTGCGCGCGGTCAGCAGGTAGCTCTGCTTGATAAAGTCGAACAGGGTGTTGTCGGACCACGCGTGATCGCGAAAGCGGCGGTCCTCGGGCGCGCCTTCGATGACCGGCTCGGCGGCGCCGCCGATAAAGCGCTGCGCGGTGCGCTGCCACAAGGTCATATAGTCGTTCCACAGCGACATCTGGGCTTGCACCAGCCGCGACGGGTCCGACATCAGCCGCGCCGTCATCTCGAAAAACGCCGCGCCGATCGCCATCGGGCTGGCCATGCCGATCGAATCGTCATTGCCGCGCCGCTTCAGAAACTCGGCGACGAGGCGCTGGCTCTTGTCGGCGATGTCGGCCATGTGGCGCGACAGCTCGGCCGGGTCGGGCATGCCTTCCGGCCACGCTCCCGATTCTCCGCCAGGAGGGGCCCCGCCCCCCGGGCCGCGCGTGCCGCCGCCGGTCTGGTTCATCGCCCCTTGCCTCAGCCATTGCGGGAAAGCCGGTTTGCGCCACGTTGCTGCCGCGCTCAGCCGCCGTCCCGGATCAAATGTAGTGACGCGCGGGTTCGGATCTAATACATCAGCAACTCGGTTGTGAAGCCGTCGCGCCGTCGCCTTGCCACCGCGCTCGACCAGGAGCGAGCGGTGTTCCGCCCACGCGTTGAGACCTCACCCATGCTGCTCCGTACCACAGGCTGCCGACCAAAACGGGGTTGCGAGGCTCCCGCGGCAGCGAGTCCCGCCCGTCCGACAACCAAGCTCGCGATCGTTCGGGCGATCGGTATCCTGGCGATCGGCGGTCTCGTCGCTTGCAGCCCGGTCGATAGCTGGCGCTCGATCACCGGCGCCGACAGGAACGATCCCGATCCGCAAACCACCGCCAATACCCGCAACATGGCGGCGGGTGAGCAGGCACCCTATCCCAACCTCGGCAGCGTGCCGCCGCCGCCGATCCCGACCATGACCGCGGCCGAGCGGGACAAATTGACCAAGAGCCTGGTCGCCGACCAGGCCAACGCGAAATACAATGAGGAGAAACTGCTCCCCGGGTTTTCGACCAACGCCTCGGTGCCGCCGCCACGCCCGGCGCCTGCCCCCGCGGCGGCGGCGGGCGGCACCGCGGATCGGCCGAGCGCGTCGGCGCCGGCGCCGGCGCTTGGCGTTCCTGGCACGGCTCCTGTGCCCGCCGCACCGTCTACCGCGCTCGGCGCGCCGCCGGCGACCGCGATCCGGCCCGGCGAGCAAGCTCCAGCGGCGCGCAAGCCGGGCGAGCCGCCCGAGCCCGGTCCGATGGAATCGAACCTGCAAATGCCGCAGCCGCGCTCGACCCCGGAGCCGGACGCGGCGCGACCGCCGCCCGCGCCACCGCGGGTGACGATGGCCCCGACACCGCCACCGCCGGCCGGGGAGATGGCGCCGGCGGCGGTCGCCGCCGCGACCCCGCCGGCGCCGCCGCCCGCGCCGGTGATCGCGCCGCCACCCGCTTCCCCGGCGCCGACACCGGCACGCATCGAGGCGCGACGCCCCGAGCCGATGACCGTGCTGGCGTTGGAATTTTCCGGCACCGCGACCACGCTCGACAGCGGCGCCCGCGATCGCCTAGCCAAGGTGGCGGCGCTGTACCGCGAGCAACCGGGCATGGTGCATGTCGTGTCCCACGCTGCGGCGACACCGGCCGGACGCGACCAGCTAGACAATTACCGCGCCGCGTTGACGCGTGGGCAGGCGGTCGCGAAAGTCCTCGCCGAGGCAGGGATACCGGCGAACAAGATCGTGACCGAGGCGGCGCCGACCCGCGGGGACGCAGCCTCCGGCCGAATCGAGGTGCAATTCTCGCCGTGAGCATCGTCGGAAACCTCCTTTGAGCTCAATCCTGTGAACCCACCGCTGAAAATCGCTATCGCGGGGCTCGGCACGGTCGGCGCTGGCACGCTGCAGCTGCTCGAACGCCAGGCTGAGTTGTTGGCGGCGCGGGCCGGCCGCCGCCTGATCGTCACGGCGGTGTCGTCGCGCGACCGGCGCCGCGACCGCGGCGTCGATCTGTCCGCCGTGCGCTGGTATGAGAACGCGGTGGCGATGGCCGGCGACGCGGAAATCGATGTGGTCGCAGAATTGATCGGCGGTGCCGACGGCGTCGCGCTCGAAGTCGTGGAGACCGCGCTGGCGCACGGCAAGAACGTCGTCACCGCCAACAAGGCGCTGATGGCAAAGCATGGCACCCGACTGGCCGCGCAGGCCGAGGCGGGCGGCGTGGCGTTGGCCTTCGAGGCGTCGGTCGCCGGCGGCATCCCGATCATCAAGACCCTGCGCGAGGGCCTCGCCGGCAACCGCCTGGCGCGGGTCTACGGCATCCTCAACGGCACCTCGAACTATATCCTGACGACGATGCGCGAGAGCGGTCGCGAATTCGCCGAGGTGTTGGCCGAGGCGCAAAAGCTCGGCTATGCCGAGTCCGATCCTAGCTTCGACATCGACGGGGTCGATGCCGCGCACAAACTGACGATCCTCGCCAGCGTCGCGTTTGGGCGCCCGGTCGATCTCGACGGCGTCTATACCGAGGGGATTCGCCATATCTCCCGGCTCGACATCGATTTCGCCGAGGAGCTAGGCTACCGGATCAAGTTGCTCGGGATCGCCCGGCTGACCGATCACGGGCTCGAACAGCGGGTGCATCCGTGCATGGTGCCGCGGGCGACACCGATCGCCGCGGTCGAGGGGGTGTTCAACGCGGTCGTCGCCGAGGGCGATTTCGTCGGCCGGGTGGTATTGCAGGGCCGCGGCGCCGGCGCGTTCCCGACCGCCTCGGCGGTCGCCGCCGACCTCGTCGACATCGCCGCCGGGCGGGTGGTGATGCCGTTTGGGGTCCCGGTCGAGGCCCTGAAGCCATTGCCCGGCGCGCCGATGGAGCAGCATCAGGGCGCCTATTACATTCGCCTGATGGTGCTCGATCAGCCCGGCGTCATCGCCGATGTCGCGGCGGCGTTGCGCGACCAGCAGGTGTCGATGGAATCGATGATCCAGCGCGGCCGCGCGCCTGGCGAGGCGGTGCCGATCGTGTTGACGACGCATGTCACGGTCGAGGCGGCGATGCGCCGGGCAATGACGACGATCGCCGCGCTCGACACGGTGCTGGATCCGCCTCGGATGATCCGCATCGAGGATTTCTAGTCCGAAAAACGAGGGAGGGGATTGTGCCCGAAGACTTGAAGATGGATCGACATCTCGCCCTTGAGGCGGTCCGCGTGACCGAGATCGCGGCGCTGTCGGCCTCGCGCATGGTCGGTCAGGGCGACGAAAAGGCAGCCGATCAGGCTGCCGTCGACGCGATGCGGCAGGCGCTCAACACGCTGGAGATGGATGGCACCGTCGTGATTGGCGAAGGCGAGCGCGACGAAGCGCCGATGCTGTATATCGGCGAAAAGGTCGGGACCGGGGTACCGCCCAAGATTGACATCGCGCTCGATCCGCTCGAAGGGACGACGATCACCGCCAAGGGACTGGCCAATGCCCTCGCCGTGCTGGCCTTTGCCGATGCCGGCGGCTTTCTCAACGCCCCCGATGTCTACATGGACAAGATCGCGATCGGCGGCGGCTTGCCCGAACATCTTGTCGATCTCGACGAAACCCCCGCCAATAACTTGAAAAATCTGGCGAAAGCCAAGCAGCGCGAGGTCTCGGAGCTGGTCGTCTGCATCCTCGACCGGCCACGCCACGCCGAACTGATCGCCAAGGTGCGGGCGACCGGCGCCAAGATCATGCTGATCGGCGACGGCGATGTCGGCGGCGTCATCGCCACGTCGAGCCCGGAGACCGGAATCGACATGTATTGCGGCTCGGGCGGCGCGCCCGAGGGGGTATTGGCGGCGGCGGCCTTGCGCTGCATCGGCGGCCAGATGCAAGGCAGGCTGCTGTTCCGCAACGACGACGAGCGCGGACGCGCCCGTCGGCTCGGCATCACCGATCTCGACCGAAAATACGGCCTCCTCGACCTGGCGTCGGGCAATGTGATGTTCGCCGCCACCGGTGTCACCAACGGCACGATGCTACGCGGCGTGCGGCGCTATCCGGGCGGAGCCTCGACGCATTCGGTGGTGATGCGCTCGGAGAGCGGAACGGTGCGTTATATCGAGGCGCATCACGATTTCGCCCGCAAGCCCGACTTCGCCCAGTTCGCGCGCTGAGCGTGGGGATAGATAGGGCGGGAGCCGCACCACCCTTCCTTGGCGTTGAGCGTTCAATCTGCGGTCGCCGCTGGCACGCGCGGCCCGGCGACCATGCCGTCGCTTGCGCGATCGCCGAACGCCTCGCCGTGCCGGAGATCGTCGGCCGGCTGCTCGCCCAGCGCAGAATCGGGCTGGACGAGGCCCCGGGGTTTCTCGCGCCGCGCCTGCGTGACCAACTGCCCGATCCGAGCCACTTGCGCGACATGGACCGAGCCGTCGCGCGGCTGACCGCCGCGGTCACGACGGGCGAGAAGATCGTCATCTTCGGCGATTACGATGTCGACGGCGCCACCTCGGCGGCGTTACTGCAGCGCTTCCTCGCCGCGATCGGCACCGGCGCCGGGATCTACGTGCCCGACCGGATGCGCGAGGGCTACGGCCCGAACGCTCCGGCGCTCGCCCGCTTGAAGGCGGACGGGGCAGGGGTCGTCATCACCGTCGATTGCGGCGCCACCGCGCATGACGCGCTCGCCGCGGCGGCGGAGTCCGGGCTCGACGTGATCGTCATTGATCACCATGTCGGCGAACCGGCGCTGCCGCGCGCGGCAGCGGTCGTCAACCCCAACCGGCTCGACGAGACCAGCGCGCATGGCGCTCTCGCGGCGGTCGGTGTCGCCTTTCTGCTGGTGGTCGCGCTCAACCGGGCCTTGCGCGCGGCGGGTTGGTACGCTAGCCGCGACGAGCCCGATCTGTTGGGATGGCTCGACCTCGTCGCGCTGGGCACGGTGTGCGACGTGGTGCCCTTGACCGGGATCAACCGCGCCCTGGTCGCGCAGGGGATCAGGGTGGCGCGCGGCGGCGCCAATCGCGGCTTTGCCGCGCTTGCCGCGGTGGCCGGGCTCAACGGTCCGATCGATGCCTATCAGCTCGGCTTCGGGCTCGGTCCGCGGGTCAATGCTGGCGGTCGGGTTGGCGAGGCTGATATGGGCGCGAGGCTGCTGGCGACCGACGATCCGGTGCTGGCCGGCGAATTGGCGCAGCGCCTCGACGGCTACAACCGCGAGCGTCGCGAGATCGAGGCATATACCCTCGCCGCCGCGATCACGGCGGTGGAGGCGGTGCCGCAATCACCCGCGCTGGTGTTCGTGGCGGCCGAGGGCTGGCATCCCGGCGTGATCGGCATCGTCGCCGCTCGGCTCAAGGACCGCTACGAGCGGCCGGCCTGCGTCGTCGCGCTGGAGGGCGGCATCGGCAAGGGCTCGGGCCGCTCGATCCCGGGAGTGGCGCTGGGCTCCGCGGTGATCGCGGCACGCCAGGCGGGGTTTTTGATCAACGGTGGTGGGCACGCGATGGCCGCCGGGTTCACGGTGGAGGCGGGTAAGCTCGACGCGTTGCGTGAATTCCTCGCCGGGCGGCTTGGGGATGGGCTCGACCCCGCCGGGCTCGTGCCCGAATTGTCGATCGACGGCGCCTTGTCGGCGCAGGCGGCGCAGGGCGGGCTGATCGACCATATCGACGCGCTCGCTCCGTTCGGCGCGGCCAACCCCGAGCCGCGCTTCGCCTTTCCCGGCATCCGCATCGTCCATGCCGAGCCGGTAGGCACCGGCCATCTGCGCTGCACTCTCGCCGATCCGCTCGGCGCCGGCCAGCTGAAGGCGATCGCGTTCCGCGTCGGCGGGATGCCGCTCGGCGCATTCCTGACCGAGATGCGCGGGCGGGCGGTGCATGTCACCGGGCATTTGCGCCGCGACACCTGGCGCGGTGGCGACGCGCTCCAGCTCCAGATCGACGACGCGGCCCCGTCGGAGTGACGGTGCCGCCGACGCAGCGGCGTTCTACCCGTCTAGCGCCCGGCGCAGCATCCGCGCCAGGCCGAGGCCAGTGCCGCACCCCATCGGCGCGCGAATTACCGCACGCCGATGGGTGCGGTGCCCGCTATTGTCTCGGGTCTATCAGGCCGATATTGAGGGCATTCACGACGGCGGAGGGCGGCATGAACGCGATCCCACACGCGGACGAGCGGGCCGTGCTGGTGGTCACCGATCCGCAAAACGATTTCTGTCCCGACGGTGCGCTTGCGGTGCCGGAGGGCGACCGGATCATGCCGATCGTCAATCGCCTGGCGCGCCAATTCACTCACGTTATCTTGACTCAGGATTGGCATCCGCCGGGCCATGCCTCGTTCGCCAGCGCGCATGCGGGCAAACGCCCGCTTGAGCCGGTCGAGATGGATTACGGCCCGCAAATGCTCTGGCCCGATCATTGCGTCCAGGGGACTGTCGGCGCGGCGTTTCACCGCGACCTCGACATCCCGCACGTCGAACTGGTGATCCGCAAGGGGTTCCACCGCGGGATCGATTCGTATTCGGCGTTCCGCGAAAACGATCGCCGTACCCCGACCGGCCTTGCGGGCTATCTGCGCGAGCGCGGCTTCGAGCGCGTCACCTTGTGCGGGCTCGCGACCGATTTCTGCGTGTTCTTCTCGGCGATCGACAGCCGCGAGGCGGGGTTCGAGACCGCAATCGCGCTCGAAGCCTGCCGCGCGATCGATATCGACAACTCGCTCGCGCGGGCGATGGCGGCGATGCGCCAAGCCGGCGTGGCGTTCGCGTAGTCGGGGTCAGGCGCGGCGGGGTAGGGAGCGGCGTTCGACCTGGAATGCGGGGCGCGGGCGCGACGCCGGCATCGCCATGACTTCGGCGGTCGGGGCCGGGGCGCGAGGCGCCGGCCGTGTCGGAAGCATCGGCGGACGTCTCGCGCCGGCGCCCTTCTTCGCGGCTGGCTTCTCGCTCGGCCGCACCTCGATCCGGCAGCCGTCGATCTCGCTGCCGTGAAGGCCGGCGATCGCGCCGGCCGCGGCGCGCTCGGTGGCGATGTCGACCCAGCCATAACGCAGCCGCGCCCCCGTCACCGGATCACGGGCGATCTCGGCGCTCAGCACGATGCCATAGGGATCAAACGCCTCCGCCAGCCGCTCCTCGGAGAAATCCGCAGGCAACTTGGCGATAAAGAGGTTCCCGTGATGACGTTGCGCCCGCATGCTCTCCGCCTTTCGCGGCCATTCCCGAACCTACGTGAAACCTGCGCCGGCGTGGCCGATACGTCAACTAGGCTCACCTAGTTTTGCCGCAATGCTGCGTTGCATCATACGCAGTTAGGACAACGGCGGAACCTGCCATTGCGTTCCCGATACGATGCGCGCAAGCATGATACCGCACCGGACAGGTAGGGACGCCATGCCTCGCGCCAAAGGGATCCTCGACGGCTACCGCAGCCTGACCCCACACTTGATCGTCGCCGACTGCAATGGCGCGATCGAATTCTACCAGCGCGCCTTTGGCGCCACCGAACGGATGCGGGTCGGCGGTCCCGGTGGCAAAATCGGCCATGCCGAGCTGGTCATCGGCGATAGCGCGATCATGCTCGCCGACGAATTCCCGGAGATGAACTGTCGCGGCCCGACCAGCATCGGCGGCACGCCAGTCAGCCTTTATCTTTATGTCGACGATGTCGACGCGGTCGCGGCCGGGGCCAAGACTCTGCTCCCGGTCGAGACCAAGTTCTACGGCGATCGCTCCGGCACGTTCGAGGACCCGTACGGTCATCAGTGGCACATCTCGACCCACGTCGAGGATGTGCCGCCCGATGAGCTCGCCCGCCGCGCCGAGGCGGCGATGACGGGGCGAGGTAAATGACGGAGCTTGGGCAATGATTCCGCGCGACCGCGCGCCCTATTCGGCGATCGTCGACCGCCCGCCGTTGAAACTGCCCGGCGGGGCGCGGGTGGTGGTGTGGACCATCGTCAATCTCGAATTCTGGGACATCTCGCGGCCGATGGCGAGACAGGTGCTGCCGGCGCCGACCGGGCAGGTGTTGCTGCCCGACGTGCCGAACTGGTCGTGGCACGAATACGGCATGCGGGTCGGGGTATGGCGGTTTTTCGACCTGTTCCGCCGGCTCGCGATTCGCCCGACTCTGTCGATCAACGCCCGCGTCTGCGAGGCCTATCAGCGGGTCGCGCAGGAGGCGCACGGGGCTGGTTGGGAGTTCATGGGCCATGCCTATGAGCAGATGCCGATCCACCGGGTCGAGGACCAGAAGGCGATGATCGAGCAATCGGTCGCGGTGCTCGAGCGTTTCACCGGGATAAAGCCGGTCGGCTGGCTCGGCCCCGGCCTGACCCAGACCTACGAGACCCCGGAGCTGCTCGCCGCCGCCGGGATCAAATATATCGGAGACTGGGTCTATGATGACGAGCCGACCGAGATAGAAACCGCCGCCGGTCCTCTGGTCACCCTCCCGTACAGCGTGGAGCTGAACGACATCCCGATGATGCTCGTTCAGCATCATCAATCAGGCTATTTCACCCAACGCTGCGTCGACACTTTCGACCGCCTCTACCGCGAGGGCGCCGAGCGGGCCAAGATCATGGCGATCGCGATCCACCCCTATATCAGCGGCCAGCCGCACCGGATCAAATACCTCGAAGAGGTCTACGACCATATCAACCGCCATGCCGGGGTGTTGCACTGGAACGGGGTCGAGATTCTGGAGTGGTATCGGGGAACGAGGATCGGTGGCTGATCCGGTGCTCCGCGATCCAGTCCATTTCCTGGTTCGCGCCGCACCCGCGGGAGCCGTGAAGAGAAGCAGCGCCGGCTGTCTCACATTTGGGCTCAGGCGACGGCCGGCCGCAATCTGCCGCCCGGATTGCGCCGCAGCACCAGGAAGCCGATCAGCGCCAGGTTGAGCAGGTTGAACGCGACTCCGGTGGCGAAGGCCGGACCGTAAAAGCCGAAATGATCGTATAGCGCCCCGGCGAACCAACTGCCGAACGCCATCCCGCCCATGCTGACGAACAACACCGTCGGCACTCGCCACGACGCCTCTTCGGACGGGTACAGTTCGCGCACGATCATCACATAGGCCGGGACGATGCCGGCGAAGCCGAGGCCGTACGCGGCGGACACGGCGAACAGCCCGACTTCGTCCTGGGTCAACAGGAAGGCGGCGATCGCCAATGTCTGGCAGGCAGAGCCGAACAGCAGGGTCAGCAGCCCGCCGATCCTGTCCGCGAGCCAGCCCCAGAACTGGCGGCTGGCGAAGGCGCAGGCCTGCAGCACTGACAGCATCGCCGCGCCCTGCGCCGCCGGGATGCCGACATCGGTACAGAACGCGACCAGGTGCGCCTGCGGTAAGGCCATCGGTACGCAGCAGGCGAACCCAGCGGCGCAGATGATCGCGAGCACCACGTTGGGCCGCATGCCGAGCACGGTGCGGCGCTGCTGCCCGCGCTCGCCGTAGGCGCTGGTCAGCGAGACGATCGGTGCCGGATGCAGGTAGAGCGCGGCGAGCGGCGGGATCAGCACGAGGCAGAGGATCGCGTAGAAGATCATCGTAGGCTGCCACCCGAACCGCGATATCGAGTGCTCGAACAGGGTCGGCCATAGCATGCCGGCGATGTACTGGCCCGACGATATCAGCGCGAGCGCGGTGCCCCGGCGCTGGTCGAACCAGCGGCTGACATAGACCATCAGTGGCGGAAACATCGCGCCGTTGCCGAGCAGGCCGAGTAGCAATCCGTGGCCGACATAGATCGCCCAGATTTCGCCGGTCGCCGACAGGGCGAGACCGGCGGCGATCATCGTCGCGCCGAACATCACGGTACGGCGGATGCCGATCTTGTCGGCGATCCAGCCCATCAGGATGCCGCCGAGCCCGGTGCCGATCCAGGCGAATGCCGCCGCGAGCGCGACGATCTGGCGCGAGGTGCCGAGGTCTTCGGTGATCGGCCTCAACCCGACCACGATCAGCAGCGGCGAGCCGTACGAGATCGACAGCAACGCGAGCGTAATGATGGCGGCGACCCAGGCGCCCCGACCCTCGACGGTCGCTCCGGGGCGCGGCGCCGCCGTCTTTCGCTCCGCTGTCGTGCCTCCTGCATCCGGCATCGGCCGGCGTCTCCCTGGAATCCCGATCGACTGCCCGGTAATTAGGCAGGGGCACCACTGATAGCCCGCAACCGGCGGGCACCACAATCTCCGATCGGGCAGGGTAGCGTTGTCGTTTGGCTCGCTGCGCGTATCCAGTGCAATCATTCACGATAGGGAACATCGAGGATAGCCTCAAAACCCGTCTCAAGCACCGCGCGGCGGAGCACGGCTGCTCGATGGAGGAGGAGGCGCGGCGCATCCTGCGCGACACGCTCGCCCGCGAGCGGCCGGAAAATGCGGCGGATATCGCCCTTGAATTGTTCGGGCCCAAGCATGGTTTCGAGCTTCCCGCCCATCCGCCGGTAGAACCGTCTCCTCCCCCCGATTTTGGCGAGAAATGATAATTCTCGATACCAATGTCATTTCCGAAGTGATGTTGCCTTCACCGTCGCAGATGGTACTGGCCTGGCTTCGCGCCGTGCCGCTTTTTGAACTCTCGACGACGATCAATCTCGCGGAGATCAGATATGGTTTGGCCCGACTTTCGTTTGGCCGTTGCCGCTCCGAACTAGAGGCGCGGTTCGATAATTATCGTGTCCGCGTGTTCGACAGCCGCATATGTTGTTCGCGATGAGAGCTCGGGCCGGCCACCCCTTGCAGGGGTTCGACGGGCTCATAGCTGCGGTCGCGTCGTCGCGCGGCCTTGGTATCGCCACTCGCGATACGCGCCGGTTTGAGGGTTGCGAAATCAATCTGGTGAGCCCATGGGACGCGGAGGCGCGATAGGCGCGCCGCGCCGATTGCCGTTCCGTGCCCGCGAGGCTTACGATCGCCAATGGATATTGGATGGGAGGGAATGATGGGCAAGCGGATCGTGATCGTCGGGGCCGGGGCGGTTGGCGGCTATACCGGGGCTCATATGGCGAAGGCCGGGGAGGACGTGACTTTCATCGATTTCTGGCCGGACAACGTCAGGGCGATCAACACCGACGGGTTTCACATCACCCATCACCAGGGACCCGAGCCGTTCAACGTCAAGGTGCGTGCGCTGCACCTGACCGAAGCGCAGCACCTAGCCAAGGAAAAGCCGGTCGACATCGCCTTTGTCTGTACCAAATCCTACGACACCGAGTGGGCGGCGATCCTGATCAAGCAATACCTGGCGCCGGGCGGCTATGTCGTCTCGCTCCAGAACTGCATGAACGAGGCGACGATCGCCGGGGTGGTCGGCTGGGGCAAGACGATGGGCTGCATCGCCAGTAATATCAGCGTCCACCTGCACGCGCCGGGGCAGATCCATCGCGGCGGGTTGGTCGGCGGCAGCCGTCACACCGTCTATCGCACCGGCGAGGTCAACGGCCGCATGACCGAGCGGGCGCAGGAGGTGTGCCGGCTGGTCTCCCACGCCGACAGCGCCAAGGCAACCGACAATCTGTGGGGCGAGCGGTGGTCGAAACTGGTCGCCAACTCCATGGCCAACGGCGTTTCGGCCTGTACTGGGCTTAGCGGCTCGCAGATCACCGAGGACGAGAACATCCGCCACTTCCAGGCGCGGCTCGGCAGCGAGGCGATCCGCATTGGCCAGGCGCTCGGCTACAAGCTCGAGGAAATCGGGCACCAGGACCCGGAATTGATCGCCAAGGCCGGCGAGGGCGACGCCGCCGCGCTCAAGCATTATGACGAGCACCGGCTCAACGCGCCGCGCGGCGCGGCCGATCAGCGCCCGTCGATGGGCCAGGACATGGCGAAGGGGCGGCGCACCGAGATCGAGTTCCTCAACGGCTTCGTCGTGCGTGAGGGCACCCGCGCCGGTATCCACGCCCGCGCCAACGAGCGGCTGGTCGACATCGTCAAAAAGGTCGAGAAGGGCGAACTCAAACAGGACCCGCGCCACATCAGCGAGTTGCGGCTGAATTAAGGCTCTACCACTCTGTCAGTGTCCGACTGTCTTATGGATGGGGCTAAAATGGACTACGCTGCCCAATGGCTACCCGTAATTGCGATACTTATCGGAATAGGGGTGATCGCAAAGACATCAGTATTTCAAATCCGCCAAGCCATCTTCGATGCTCGTGTTGATACGGCAAGCGCAATTGCGAAAGCGGCGCCGGCCTTAGCGGAAGAAGTTGCGGCAGCGCTGGTCAAGGAAGTTTATAGGGAGCTACAACACGAACCCGGTGAGACCAACGAGCATGCGATTGATCGATGGCTGACGCGCCGATGGGGGTTTGAAGAGGATACAACACCTTCACAAGAAATATTCTTCGCCTTGAAAGAGGCATTTGAAGGGCACAAAGCCGCGGATCAAGAAACGCAGTCGTAAGACCACCGTAAGCCGGCAAATACAAGCGGAATACGAGTATCAGCAGAGTGCTCCTCGCCCTGCTTAGCCGCAGCGGAATCTCCCTCGCCCCGTTTACGGGGAGAGGGTGCCGAGCGAAGCGAGGCGGGTGAGGGGTGCTCGCCGCAACTCCGTCATCAGCGTTTGCAGTACGCCGTCGATGTTGCCGAGAACCTCGTTGTTCCATACCCGGATTACACGGTAGCCGAGTCTGTTCAATTCAGCGTCGCGCGTTTGATCCGAGCGGCTTTCCGAGTGCTGATCGCCGTCGACCTCCACGATCAGGTGCTATTTTCTGCGCACGAAATCGGGATAGTAGGGACCGATCGGTTCTTGTCGGACGAACTTGAACCCACCGAGCTGGCGGTCGCGCGAGTGCCGCCACAGCAGGAGTTCGGCCTTCGTCGCGGCTTGTCTGAGGAAGCGGGAGCGGGCGCTCAGCCTGGAATTTCGGCCTCGTATCGGTTTCAACGTCCCCTCACCCCAACCCTCTCCCCGCGGGCGGGGAGAGGGATAACAGGGGCGGTCCCCGCACTCTTATTTCCCGAAAAACAAACCGCCGTTGACGTGGATGGTCTGGCCGGTGATGTAGCGGCCGTTGGGGCCGGCGAGAAAGGCGACCATCGCGGCGATTTCCTCGGGCCGCCCCTGGCGGCCGAGCGGGATGCCGGCGATGTGGCCGCGCCCGCCGGGGCCGCCGGCCGAGGCGCCGCGCACGGTGTCGATCGAGCCCGGCGCCACCGTGTTCGAGGTGATGTCGTGCGGCGCCAATTCCTTGGCCAGCCCGCGCATGAAGCCTTCCATCCCGGCTTTCGACGCGTTGACATGGACGCGCCCGACCGAGCCGGCGTGATGCGACACGCCGGACAGGCCGATCAGCGCGCCGCCGCCGCGCTTGATCATCTCGGGCACCGCTGCCTTGGCCATGATGAAGGCGCCGTCGAGCGCGACCGCCAGGATCTCGTGCCATTCTTCGAGGGTCATGTCGAGAAACGGGGTCTGCCGACGCAACCCGGCGTTGGTGACGGCGATGTCGACGCCGCCGAATTCCTTGACCGTCGCCTCGACCATCGCCGCGACCTGGTCGGGCCTGGTGATGTCGGCCAGGAACGGCATCGCCCTGCCGCCGGCCTGATTGATCGCGGCAGCGGTGTTCTCGATGATCGGGCGATCGCCGCGGCCGTTGATCACCACCGCCGCGCCCTCGGCGGCGAGCGCCTCGGCGATGCATTTGCCGATGTTCTTGCCCGAGCCGGTCACGATCGCGACCTTGCCGGCGAGCGCCGTTCCGTCTGCCATGTTTTCCTCCCGCCAGAAACCGTTGCCTGCTGGTTGCGCGGCAGGTAAGCACCGCGGCCGCCGGGCGGTCAACTCGCCGGCAACGGTCGCGCCTCAGACATCGATCCAGTCATCGCCGATCTTGAGCCGGTGTTTGAGAACCCCCGGCTTGATCGACTGCTCGACAAAGCAGCCTTTCTGCGCGGCGTCGACCAGGCGGCGCTGATCGGCTTCACTGGCGCCGCCGCCGAGCTCGATCTCCATCGTGAACGCGACCGGCGCGCTTTCATAAGGCTGACTGCCGACCTGCCAACGTTCCCAATGGCACCGGGTATTGACCGAGATGTCGGTGACCGTGACGTTCAGTCGGCGGGAAAACGCCCGCAACTGGGTCATGATGCAGGCGGTTAGCCCGCTGGCGAAATAGGCCAACGGGTAGGGCGCGGTGCCGTCGCCGCCATGCCCGCCGCCCTCGTCGGTCGGCAATTCGAAGCTCCGCGCATGCGGTCCGCGCAGGTGGACGGTGATGTTGTTACGGAATTTTCCAGTGTTGCGGCCTTCGGCGTCGAAGATCACGTCACCGCGGTTCGTGGCTGGCCTGCTATCCATAATTTGGCTCCTTATGGGTTTTGATCCGCGGGTGACGCGCCCGGCGCGCCGCGTCGAGCCGGAAGGCGACCGCGCCATAGGTGGTGACGCAGTACGGCACGAGACAGGTCAACAGCAGCTTTAAGAGATCGACCGGCTCACCAGCGAAGATGGCCCCTGATTTATCAGGTTTAGGATCGTGCCGACCACCGCCGCGGCGGCGAGCGAGCGGCGCGGCACGCCGCCTGTCGTCGCGTACTGCCAGAGGATCCGCCAATCGGGCACGCCGTGATTCCATGATGGCCGGGTCGAACCGATCCGGCGGGCGGCAGACTAGCCGCGAAGCCGATGGCGCGGCCACTCTATATCCACCGCGGATCCACCGCGCCGTGCCTGGTGTAGGGGGCCGCTGCCGTCATACCTGTTATGAGCTTACCCAAGTGTGTTAGCCTCTCGCCCGGTTCGCGACCGCGAACTGGAGCGTGAAGAGGGCTGGAAAAACCGCCCCCGAACGCAATGAACGGGAGAGAAACCATGTCGAAGATGTCGCTGACGCGGCGCTCGGTCTTGTCGGCCGCAGTGCTCGCTTCTTCCGCCACTCTTGCCAAACCGTTCGTCCGCGGCGCGTTCGCCGCCGGAAAATTGAGCGTTGGATGGTGGGACCATTGGACGCCGGGCGCCAATCAGGGGTTGCAAAAGCTGTGCGAGGCGTGGGCCGCGAAGGAAAAGGTCGACCTTAAGGTCGACTTCATCACCTCGAATGGCGACAAGAACCTGCTGACCATCGCCAGCGAGGCTCAGGCGCGCACCGGTCACGACGTGTTGCAGATCCCGAGCTGGTATGCCGCCGGTCAGGCAAAAAACCTCGAACCGGTCGACGATCTGGTGAACGCGCTGATCAAGGAGCACGGCGACGTCACCCCGGGTCACAAATATCTCGGCAAGCAGAACGGTCATTGGATCGCCGTGCCAACCGGAATTCAGAGCACAGCGGCCACGCCGTGCGCCCGCATTGACATGTTCAAGGAATATGTCGGGCTCGACCTGACCAAGATGTATCCGGCCGGTCCGGTGCCCGACAAGGAGTTGGTCGACAACTGGACCTGGGAATTCTTCCTCACGGCCGCCGAGAAGTGCTTCAAGGGTGGGCATCCCTTTGGCCTGCCGATGAGTACCTGCAGCGACGCGGCCAACCAGATCGGCGCCGTTTTTTCCGCCTACGGTTCCCAGTTGGTGGACGCCAGCGGCAAGATCACGGTGAAATCCGACGAGACCCGGCAGGTGCTCGAATGGTTCAAGAGGTTGGTGCAGTTTCTGCCCGAAAGCGCTTTCGCCTGGGACAACGCCTCGAACAACAAGGCGCTCGTGTCGGGCAAGAGCGCGCTGATCTTGAACCCGCCGACCGCCTGGGCGGTGGCCAAGCGCGACGCGCCCAAGGTGTGCGAGCAGTTATGGACCTTCCATGCGCCAAAGGGCCCGAAAGGCCGCTTTGACCCGAGCGGGTTCGGGTTCTGGGGCATCTGGAATTTCTCGACCAGCAAAGCGGCGGCGAAGAGCCTGCTGATGTATCTCTCGACGCGGGACTCGGTGGAAAAGCTCGTCACCGCGAGTGCCGGCGACGATATCCCGCCCTACGCGAAGCTGAGGGACTTTAAGGTCTGGGAAACGGAGGAGCCGCCCAAGGGCACGATGTATAATTATCCGCCGCGCGGCGATGTGATCCCGTCGATGACAGGCTTTCCGGCGCCGCCGGCGATTGGTGTGCAGATCTACGCCCAGGGCACGATGGCCAAGATGATCGCCCAGTGCACGCAACAGGGCAAATCGATCGACGCCGCGATCGAGTTCGCCGAGCGCGAGCTCGAAGGCTTCATGCGCAGCTAGGGGTGTTATAGCTCGGGCTCAATCGAGCGCTTTTGGCAAGCGGGCGTCTTCGGGGTAAAATCCGAGGGCGCCTCTTGCTGAAAGACGGTGGGGTCAGCACGGATACTTGACTGCGCCGCCAGTCTGCGGAGCCATGCGAGGCACCACCTCCCCGATGCATCGCGTCTCAAGCATTGAAACGAGCGAATGCCGCTGGCGTCTTCGAGTCTCTGTGTTAATCTCCGACCCATCGCCGTGCGACGGGGCCATCCGCTGAGAGCAGGGTGGGTAAAACCACCGGGTCGGCATTCACAGGAGGAATAGAATGGCATCGAAGACGCTCACGCGGCGGACCGTACTCAAGACTGCCGCGCTCGGGTCAACCACATTGATGGCCGGCAACCTTGCGTCGCCTTTCGTGCACGGCGCGTTTGCCGCTGGCGCACTGTCGATGGGCACATGGGATCACTGGGTCCCCGGCGCGAGTCAGGTTTTGAAAAAGATCTGCGAGGACTGGGCGGCGAAGGAAAAGGTCGAGCTTAAATTCGACCTGATCACCTCGAACGGCGACAAGGATCTGCTGACCCTGATGGCCGAGGGCCAAGCCAAGGCAGGCCATGACATCATGGGCCTGCGCACGTGGTATGTGAACGCGGTCGCCGACAGGTTCGTGCCGGTCGACGACATCGTCAACCCGCTGTTGGCGAAGCACGGCAAGATCGCCGCGGCCGCGGAGTATTGCGCCAAGCTCGGCGGCAAATGGATGGCCGTGCCGACTTGCTATGGCAGCAGTTCGCTGCCGCCCTGCGCGCGCATCGACCTGTTAAAAGAACTTGCCGGGCTCGATGTCACCAAGATGTATCCGGGGCCGGGCGTCACGCCAGATAAGGAACTGGTCGACAACTGGACCTGGGAAACCTTTCTGACCGTGAACGAGAAATGCGCCAAGGGTGGGCATCCGTTCGGCCTCGGGCTTAGCACCTGCACCGACTCGATCAACGTGGCCGGTATCGTGTTCGCCGCTTATGGCGCGGAATTGGTGAATTCCAAGGGAGACATCACGGTCAAATCCGACGCCACCAAGCAGGTGCTCGATTGGTACAAGCGCCTCTCGAAATCCCTGCCCGACAGCGTCTACGCCTATGATAACGCCTCGAACAACAAGGATTTCGTCGCCGGCAAGGCCGCGTTGATCATGAACCCGCCGAGCGCCTACGCGGTGGCGGTTCGCGACAAGCCCGAAATCGCCAGGCAGACCTGGACCTTCTCGTCACCGAAAGGCCCGAAGGGCAGGTTCGATCCCGCCGGTTATTACTTCTGGGGCATCTGGAACTTCTCGAAGGCCATCCCGGCCGCGAAGGCCCTGCTGGCCCATCTGGCGCAGCGCGAGATTCAGGAAAAGCTGTCCATCGCAAGTTCCGGCTTCGACATTCCGGTGTTCAGCAGCATGATGGATTTCAAGATCTGGGAAGAAGTCGAGCCGCCGAAATACACCGTGTACAACTTCCCGCCGCGGCGGGACGTGATCCCTCATCTCAGCGGTGCCCCGGCGCCGCTGAAGATCGGAACGCAGATGTGGGCGCAGGCGACGATGATGAAGATGATCGCCCAGCACACCCAATCGAACAAGTCGGTCAACGATGTGATAAGCTGGGCCGAATCCGAAATCGAGGGGTTCATGCGCTCATAGGATTCCCCGACCGGGGGACCGCGAAACGAAGGCGCCGGCCGCGATCTCCCGCGGCCGGCGTTTTCGTGTCCGGAACAATCGGCCTCGCGCTATTTGACCAACAGTTTGAGGATCGCTTCCAGGTGATCGTCGGCGAGCTGTTTTAGCTCGTCGTCGGTGCGGTCCTGCACTGGGTGGGGAATGAACACCAGCGCCGGATCGGTGCCGAGCGATTTCGCCTGCGCCGCCGCCCCTTGAATAAACTCGGTTGTCGCCACGCCGACCGTTGGAATGCCGCGCGCCTCAAGATCCGCCATGTCATGCGTACAGCACGAAATGCAGGACCCTCAGTCGCTCAGGCCTTCGATGACGAGGTCGACTTCGGTCGCGATCCGCTGCGCCAGCGGCAATGGCGCCGGGCGCGTATTGGTCGGCTTGGCGTAGTGCCTGACCGCGATACCGCGTTCGCCGAGCCGCTCGCCGAGCCGGCGCAGAAACACATCGCCGCGCGACTTGGCGATGTCGAGGATGCCGATCGTCAACCCATCGAGACCCTCCGGCCGGGGCAGGCGCGGTCGCGATGTCGGACTTCGCTCCGAGGTCGGGTCGAGCAAGACTGTCATCGTTTCACCTCCTTGGTTATCGGAACGCTGCCGCGCGGGCCGCTCGAGGACCAGCCGCCGATGATGCCGGAAAACATCCCGGCATCGCCGCCGGCGCGGACGATCATCAGCCCGCCCGGGCGGAATTTGTTGACCATTGTGCCGATACGCGAGGCGGACCCGCCCTCGGCGATGCCCTTGGCCCCGGCGACAAGCTCCTCGCCGGGGATCTCGCATAGTTTGTAGAGCTCCTCGTACAGCCGCGCCTTGGTCCAGCCCGCCTCGCGGAAGGTGCGGTGATGCTCGGGGCAGACTACCAGCATCGCGTCGCAGGGTGGCGCGCTCTTGACGTTGAACAATGTTTTCAGCGACTCGGCGAAGCTGCGCGCCAGGCTTTCCGGGGTGCGCGATTTCCGGTCGACGACGCCCTGCAAGCCGAACCCGGCGAACACGGTCACCGCCGATTTGCCGGGCGCGATCCCGCGTTCGACCGACAGCGGCTCCCATGAAGAGCCTTCCTCGTCCTCGGCAAAGCAATAGGTCCACTTGCCGGGATTGCCGAGGGTGGCTCGGTCGACCTCCTGCGGCCTGCCGCCGCCGATATTGCGGATCACCAATTGCAGCGCGCGGCCGATCGCGCCGTTGGCGCGGTTGCCCTGGCCGAGCGCGTTGCCCTTGGCGTTCATGCCGATCTGGCGTCGGATCGGACCGTTGACGACGACGACCGGGCCGACGAACATCGTCGTCGCCAATACCCCGTGCATCGCGAACGACTCTTCGAGCACGGCCTCGACCGCGGCCAGCACGACCGGCAGCTGCTCGGGCTTGCACCCGGCCATCACCGCGTTGATCGCGATCTTCTCGACTGTCGCAGGGGCGAGATCGGGCGGCACTAGGCCCAGTACCTCCCGCGGGTCGCGGCTGGTGCCGTCGAGCATGCGCAACACGCGCTCCTCGGTCGGCGGCACCAACGGCAAGCCATCCGACCAGCCGCGCGCGTACATCGCCTCGTACTCGTCCTCGTCGTTGCCGATCGCGATGCGGCGCGAGACGAGGCCGGTCTCGTTGAAGCGGATCTTCAGCCGCTCGATGATGCCGGGTTCGACATTCTTGGCGCCGCATCCGGGGCGCGATCGCGGCAGGTCGATGCCGAGCCCGGCGATGCCGGCGACGCGCTCCCACTCGGCGCGGTCCCAGCCATAGGTGCGATCGACCTCGTGCCCGGCATCGAGCCGGATCAAGGTCGGCACGATCTCGATCGCCAGGCGGTGCGAGATGTCGAGGCCGAGATCGTCGACCGGCCCCGGCACGGTGTCGGGAAACGACGGGTCGTCCTGGGTGTAGACGGTGATACCGGCGCGCCGCGCCAATTCGCCCAATACCGGCGCGGTCAATACGCAGGTCGGGCAGTCGCGCTTGACCACCGCCACCAGCCCATCCCGCGGCAGCTCGCTCATCGGCTTCCCCTTACGTACGCGTCGCAGGAGCATGGACCGACCGGCACTGGACGGCAAGCGGCGGCTTTGACAGCTGTGGCCGCTATGACGCGATCTGACCGAGGACACCGGGTGCTACCAAAGGTGGGGCTGGTACGATAAACGATTGACGGAACGCACTGCTCAGGGTCTTATATCCCAGAACAATACAAGAACTCTGATACGTATGAATGCTGTCCCTTAGCCCCAAAGCGATTCCTCGGGATGGATGTGCCCGGTCTATCGGTGGCTATTTGCCTCCATTGATCTGCAAGGAGCTTTCGACGCCGGTTGTGAGGCGACCTAGCGGATGCGACGATCCGCTATGGTTTGCGATTGAAAGGCAGGAGATGGTAAAGGGGAGGCGCTCGCTCCAGTCGCCTGGCCTCGTCAGCAAGGTCTACGTCCCGATCTTGCTGGACATATTCAACGCGCGTTGGCGGCAAGGGGCCTCGACGGTTCTCTTCTCGCTCGATGATATACGAAACGCGGCGGACCGACTGAGGCTCGAAACCCGCAATCCTGCCGATGTCGTCTACCGTATGCGTTCCCGTACCCTGTTGCCGAAGGAGATTCTGGATAAGGGCTTCTTTGTCCTGCGCTCGATCGGGCGTGGGCAATATCAGTTCGAGAAGGCGTCGAGTACGATCTTCGAGCCACCGGCCAGTGTGTTGATCGAGGCAATCGACCTTACGCCGCTGCCGGTACGCCGCCTCCTGCCCGAGAAGATGTCGGATATGGATGAGCAAGCCGCACTTGTTATCGCCAGCTACTGCAAACTGTTCGACCATTTTACGGGCCTCAGCATCTATCGCCTGAGTCATTTCCGCAAAAGCGTACCTGGTATCGGGCAGGCGGAATTGGACGCAATCGACGTTGGCGTAACGCTGAGCGATGACGAAATTCCGATCGTATTCCCCATAGAAGCGAAGGCGGCCGCAGACGCACTGAACCGCGTGCAGATTTTCAATATGATCGAATATTGCCGGCATTTCCTGAAAGATATGACGGTTCGTCCGCTTGCCATGAAAATCGATTTTGATTCCGCTATTCACCTGATGGAATTCAATGTCGCTGCTCGGGCATCAGATCTTCGCATCGTTCGATCGTCTAGTTACATGCTGAAGCTTTCCGACAAGCAGCTAGAATTCGTTCGTAGCACAGGGAAGCTGCAAGGATGAGCCCGACGGCAATCGAACTGTTCTGCGGTTGCGGCGGGATGTCGACGGGCTTCCTCGATGCCGGTGTTCGGGTGGCACTTGGAGTTGATATCGACCGGCGAGCGATCGAGGCATACCAATATAATCACGAATACCGAGGCAGTGTCGGGATCGTCGGCGATGTCGCAAAACTGGACGCTCGCGAAATCCTGGAGAGGTCTGGGGTCGGACGGATAGACGTTCTCCTCGCGGGACCGCCTTGCCAGCCGTTCAGCATCGTCGGCAAGCGCCGGGGGAGGGACGATGGACGCGCCGATTTGGTTTTTGAATTTTTGCGATTTCTCGCCGAACTGGCTCCCCCTGCCTTCGTGTTCGAGAACGTGCCGAACCTCGCTACGATCGCGAATGGGGAAATTTTTGTCCAGCTAAGTTCTGCGGTGCGTCGCCTTGGCTACGGGATCGCGGCGGGGGTGGTAGCTGCGGCCGATTACGGAGTTCCCCAAGTTCGGCGTCGACTCTTGATGGTTGGCATTCGGGGCCTGTCGGACCTCAGCCTTCCGCCGGTAACTCACGGAGTGTCAATGTTGCGAGCGCATATGACTGTCCGTGAGGCGATCGGCGACTTACCGGATGCTGGCGAATTTGGGGAATGCGGCATTCACAATCATGAGCCCACCCGCCATTCGCCCGATATGGTAGCGCGGCTTTCATCCCTGCCGGTAGGCCAACGCGAACGTAGCTCTTTTCACGATCGGCTGCACCCCGATAGACCCGGTTATACGCTCCGTGCAGGGACGGGCAATTTTTCTCCGCTGCGCCCGATACACTACCTGTATCCCCGCGTAATTACGGCGCGAGAGTCCGCGCGACTTCAAGGCTTCACTGATAATTTTATTTGGCCCGACTGGGTTCCTAGACTTCAGCAGTACCGTCAAGTCGGGAACGCGGTGCCGCCGCCCCTTGCTGCGGCGGCGGCACGCTATCTAGCCGCCCAATGTGGCTGGACTCTTGATCCCCATGGAACGCGGGGCGATTCCACGCATCGACGGCCGGCAATTGTCCTAACCGATGACGAACGGCGGCTGCGGAGAGAGAGCCGAATTCGCGGCGCGTCGCTCGGGATGCGTAGGCGGGCCTAAGAAGTTAGACACACGTATAGCTGTGGCTGCTGCATCTCGCATCTCGCACTGCCAGACGATATGGACAGACCATCCTCGTGCCGCGAGTGCCGCGATTGCGGCCGCATCGCGATCACGATTGTGTGCAAGCTTCGGTAGCCAATAATCCAGCCGAGAATTCGGAGGTCGGGCCTTCGGACACCCTGGATGCTGGTGCCAGAAGCAGCCGTGCACGAAAATTGCTTTTCGACGAGACGCGAAGACAATATCCGGCTTACCTGGAAGATGGGCCGCGTGTAAGCGATACCGATAGCCGAGACCGAAAATAATTCGTCGTAGGATCAGTTCTGGCTGTGTATTTTTGGCGGCAACCCGCGACATAACCCAGCTTCGGTGCGCTGAAGTTAGGCGATCCAACCTGCGGTTCTCCCCGGAAGCGGCGAATGTCAGCATGGACTCGGTGTCGGTCCGCTTCAAGCCTCGCGTCACCACGCCAAGGCCCAGCCGTCGCGGCGCGGATCGGAGCCGGCGAGCAGCATGCCGTCGGGGTTCCGGCGGATGATCTCGACGCTGCACGGGCCGTCGAGATCGCCGACCGGGTTGACCGGATGGCCGCGCCGGGCGAGGTCGGCGCGCATATCCTCCGGGAAGCGCCGCTCGATCGTCAATACGTCCGGGCCGACATGCGGATAGTTCGCGTATTGGCCGGGGGTGTTCGAGGTCCAGCGCGGCATCTCGGCGGCCTGCTGCGGGTCGAGGCCGAAATCGATCATCGCGGTCAACACCTGCAGGTTGATCTGCACCTGATTGTCCGCGCCGGGGGTGCCGAACACCGCCCATAGCGCGCCGTCCTTCAGCACCAAGGGCGGGTTCATCGTGTGGCGGACGCGGCGGCCGGGGCGCAGCCGGTTCGGGTGGCCGGGTTCGAGGTGCCAGTAGGCCATGCGGTTGTTCAGCAAGATGCCGGTGTCGCCGGCGGTCACGCCCGAACCCCAGCCGCTGTTGATGCTTTGGATGCCGGAAACCGCGTTACCGTCGCCGTCGGCGGTGCAAAAATAGGTGGTGTCGCCGGCCGCGTCGGCGATCGCGGTAGTCGGCGCGGCCTGACGCATGTCGATCCGCGCGGCGAGGCGGGCGCAGTATTCGTCCGACAACAACTCGTCGAACGGCGGCATGATCGTGCGCGGGTCGGAACCCCAGCGCTCGCGGTCGGCGAAGGCGAGCTTTTTGGCCTCGACCAGCACATGCACCAGATCGGCCGAGCCCAGACCCATCGCGGCGAGGTCGAAATGCTCGGCGATCTTCAATTCCTCGAGCAAGACGAACCCGGTCGAGTTGGGCGGGGCCTCGATCACGGTAAAGCCGCGATAGTCGATCGCGATCGGCTGCTGGACCTCGGCCTCGAACTCGGCGAGGTCGGCCTCGCCGACCAGGGTGCCGGCAGCGGCGCATCCGGCGGCGAGACGGCGGGCGAGGGGGCCGCGATAGAGACACTCGGCGCCCGCCGCGGCGATCTCCTCGAGGGTACGGGCGAGGTTGGGCTGGACGATCAGGGCGCCGACCGGCGGCGCCTCGCCGTCCGCCAGGAACACGCCCGCGCTGCGAGGGTCGACGCGCAAGGTCGCTATGTGCTCGCCGGCGAAATGTCGGTAGTTCGGGGTCGCGCCGAACCCCTCGCCGGCGAGGCGGATCGCCTCGACAAACAGATCGCGCCACGGCAAGCGGCCGAATTTCCGGTGCATCAGCCCCAGCCCGGCGACCATGCCCGGCACCGACACCGACAGCGGCCCGGTGCGCGGGATGCCGCCGGCATAGCGCTCCGGCGTCGCCGCCCGGGGCGCCGGGCCGGTGCCGTTGAACACGGTGGCGCGCGCCGTGGCGGCATTGAAGACGTGATAGAACGCGTCGCCGCCGAGCCCAGACATCATCGGCTCCACCACCGCCAAGGCCACCGCGGTCGCCACCGCCGCGTCGACCGCGTTCCCGCCGGCCCGCAACGCCACCAGGCCCGCCTGCGCCGCGAGCGGGTGATTGGCCGCGACGGCGCCCCGTCGCCCGGTGATCAATGCCCGGTAGGAACGCAAGCGATCGGTCATCCGCGTCATCTCCTTGCTCGGCTGGCCCGGTGATCCTAGCCTCTATCGAGGCAAAGGCGATCGGGCAACCGCATGGGCAAAGGGCTTTCCGACGGCGAAATCGCGGATTACCGGCGGGACGGGTTCCTGTTTCCGCTCGACACCTTCGGCGACTATGCGGTGACGGCGCGGCGATGGCGGCGGGCTTGGCTGCTGGCATTGCTCGCCAGCGTTGTCGCTGGCTGCGTCGCGGTCGATACCCGACCGAGACAGAACAGCCAGGCGCCTCCCCCCTTCGGCGACCTGCCGATCGGCGGCGCCGACGGGATGTGACGCACATGCGATCTTGGATCATCGTGGTACTGCTCGCCGGCCTCGCGGTCGCCGCCTGCGCGAGGAGCGACGATTCTTCCGATCGCGACAGGCACGGCGGCGTTTACGGCGGCGTATCGGGTGGGGTGACCCGACCGTGAGCCATGAAAAACCGCCGGAAAGCCGATCCGCCGCCTCGATATGAGGCCGCGGTCGTGGTAGAGATGAAATAACAGCACTGCGAGGAGGTCGCCATGCCCAAGCTTCGTCACATCGCGATTGCCGCCGAGGACCCGGAGGCGATGGCCGAGTTTTACAAAAAGGCGTTCGATTTCGTGGAAGTCGGGCGGCCCAACGGCCACCTCGCCGACGGCGTGTTCCTCAGCGACGGCACGCTCAACATGGCGATCCTCAAATTCAAGACCGACCAGCTCGGCAAGGGGATGGATTATCGCGGCATCCACCATTTCGGGGTATTGGTCGAGGACGTCGAGGAATTCACCAAGAAGCTCGATAGCCTCGGTGCCGAGCACTACATCGACCAGGGCCACGGCGGGCATCAGGCCGGCTATTTCGAAAAGAAGTTCTTCGGCCCCGAAGGCATCTTGTTCGACATCGCCGAGCATGGCTGGGCCGGCGCCGAGCCATTGCCGATCCCGGTCAAGGAAGCCGCCGAATAGGCTCCCACCTTTCGATCAAGGACAAATATCATGGCCAAGCTTCGTCACATCGCCATCGCCGCCAAGGACCCCGACGCGATGGCCGATTTCTATGTCAAGGCGTTCGATTTCAAGATCGTGCGCTCGAATGACGGCCCGCTCGCCTACGGCCACCACCTCAGCGACGGCACCATCGACCTGGCGATATTGCGCTTCAAGACCGACCAGATCGGCCGCGGCATGGACTACACCGGGCTGCACCATTTCGGCATATTGGTCGAGGACATGGACGCCAGCGCCAAAATGGTCGAGGGGCTCGGCGGCAAGCACTACATGGACCAGAGCAATCCCGACCGCGCCGGCGGTTTCGAGGTCAAGTTCTACGGCCCCGAGGGCATCCTGTTCGACGTCGCCGAGCACCCCTGGACCGGCACCGAGCCGCTTCCGGTCGAAAAGATCAAGGAAGCCGCCGAGTAGCCCTCACCCGCTTCGCCGCGCTCAGCACCCTCTCCCGCATGCGGGAGAGGGAAGGGTGAGGTGACTTGGGCGAGCCTCCCGCTACGACCCAATTCGCGCCCGCGATAATCGATTACATTGCACCGGGCTGGGAGTCTGGGCTGCCACGGTCCAGCGTGCCAGGTGTTGACGATCGCGATAATTGTACATATCTAGGTACAATCACGGAGGCGCGGATGGACATCGTCTCGTATTCCGAACTGCGACAGAAGCTCAAGGCGCATATGGACAAGGTCTGCGACGACCACGCGCCGTTGCTGGTTACCCGCCAGGGGGGCAAGTCGGTCGTCATGCTGTCCCTGGCGGAATACGAGGGGCTCGAAGAGACCCTGCATCTTCTCGCCAGCCCGGTAAATGCCGAGCGGTTGCTACACTCGATCGCCGAAGCGGATGCGGGCCGACTCGCCGAGCACGATCTCCTGGAGTGAGATTGCTGTGGAGCCAGGAGGCGTGGGAGGACTACCTCCACTGGCAGCAAACCGAAAAGGGCCTGCTACATCGCGTCAACGCATTGATCGCGGAAATCGTCCGTCAGCCTTTTGCAGGCACCGGGCAACCCGAACCGCTGGAGCGAGACCTCGCGGGTTGGTGGTCCCGCCGCATCACGCGCGAGCATCGCCTTGTGTACCGCGTCGCCGGCAGCGGACCCGATCGGTACATCGAGATCGCCGCCTGCCGGTATCACTATCGCCGGTCGTGAGCGAGACGTGGCGCGTGTGCGGGCTGCGGATGTTGGCGGCGAAGAATTCGAGGAAGCGCACGCCGGAGCGCTCGCCGGCGGCGGCGGCAAGCGCCGGGAGCGCAAGACGACCAGGTAAGGCGGGCAGAAACTCACTCATCTGACCCTTCGCCCCAAAACTCGATGTCCAGCGCTTTGAATTTCTCCACCACTTTATCGAGATCCGCATGAGTTTTGCTGAGCAGGGCGGGATCACGCTCGATGCCATACTTTTCCTTGGTAAGAGCCGCGGAATCGAGAATTTTCCGAATTCGGTTCATCTCGACGGAGAGTGCATTGCTGCGACCCGCGTATTCCTCACCTGTCACTTTCCCCTCCCTCACGCGCGGAAGCCCTGGTCCTATATCTCAGACAAAGGACATTATCAGATATCCTACGGACCCCGCTTGCGGTCGCGATGGCTGGAATAGCCGGGGCGATCTTCACACATCCAAATTCGCGACGTTCAGCGCGTTGGCCTGGATGAACTCGCGGCGGGGTTCGACCAGGTCGCCCATCAGGGTGGAGAAGGTTTCCTCGGCGAGGTCGGCGTGGCTGATCCTGACCTGCAACAGTGAGCGGATTTCGGGGTCGAGCGTGGTTTCCCACAATTGCTCGGGGTTCATCTCGCCGAGGCCCTTGTAGCGGGTCACCTCGATGCCGCGGCGGCCGAGCTCCATGACCGAATCGACCAGCCCCGCCGGGCCGGTGATGCGGTATTCGCGCTCGCGCGCGACCAGCTTGCCGGGTGCCTCGTAGGTCTCGCGCAATCGCGCGCTCTCGCCGTCGAGCCGGCGCGCCTCGCTGCTGCGCAACAATGCCGCGTCGATCAGCCGGCGCTCGTCGAGGCCCTGGCGGGTGCGGCTGAATACCAGCCCCTCGCCGGCGATGACCTCGCCCCGCCACGGTGCTTCCGGACCCGCCGCGATCAGATTGAGCCGCGCGGCGGTGCGGTGCGCCGCGTCGATCGCGCGGTTGGGGTCGGCGAGGATGCCGGCCCCCAACGCGCCGGCGATCGCCGCCTGCTCGATCACGTCGGGATTCCCGACCTTGGCCGCGAGCGGCGACAGCCAGCGGCGCTCGACCCGCGCCTGTTCCAGCAGGCTCTGCAGATCGTTGCCGGCGCGCTGGCCGCCGTCGTGCTGGGTAAATACCGCGTCGCGGAGCGCGGCGGCGACGCAATAGGCTTCGAGCGCCGGGTCGTCCTTCAAATAGACCGGCTTGGCGTTGCCGCGCTGGAGCCGGTAGAGCGGCGGCTGCGCGATGTAGAGATAGCCCCGATCGATCAGCGCGTGCATCTGGCGATAAAAAAAGGTCAGCAGCAGGGTGCGGATGTGGCTGCCGTCGACATCGGCGTCGGTCATGATGATGATGCGGTGATAGCGCGCCTTGTCGGCCTCGAAATCCTCGCTGCCGATGCCGGTGCCGAGCGCCTGGATCAGGGTGCCGATCTCGGCCGAGCCGAGCATCTTGTCGAAGCGCGCGCGCTCGACGTTGAGGATTTTGCCCTTGAGCGGCAAGATCGCCTGAAAGCGGCGGTCGCGGCCCTGCTTGGCCGAGCCGCCGGCGCTGTCGCCCTCGACGATGAACAACTCGCTCTTGGCGGGATCGCGCTCCTGGCAGTCGGCGAGCTTGCCGGGCAAATTGGCGATGTCGAGCGCGCCCTTGCGCCGGGTCAGGTCGCGCGCCTTGCGCGCTGCCTCGCGCGCCGCGGCGGCCTCGACCACCTTGGCGACGACCTTTCTCGCCTCGGCCGGATGCTCCTCGAACCATTGCGCGACCCGGTCGGAGACGATGCCCTCGATCGCCGGCCTGACCTCCGACGACACCAGTTTGTCCTTGGTCTGCGACGAGAATTTCGGGTCGGGCAGTTTGGCCGACAACACGCAGGTCAGGCCCTCGCGCATGTCCTCGCCGGTCAATGCCACCTTTTCCTTTTTGGCGATGCCGCTTTCGGTCGCGTAGGCGTTGACGGTGCGGGTCAGGGCCGCGCGGAACCCGGCGAGGTGGGTGCCGCCGTCGCGCTGCGGGATGTTGTTGGTAAAGCACAGCATCGTCTCGTGATACGAGTCGGTCCACTCCATCGCGATTTCGAGGATGACCCCGTCGCGCTCGCCGCGGATCGCGATCGGTGGCGCGTGCAATGCCTGTTTCGAGCGGTCGAGGTAGTGAACGAAGGCCTCGAGCCCACCCTCGTAATGAAAGGTCACGGTGTTTGGCTCGGCCTCGCGCAGATCGGTCAAGACCAGGGTCACGCCGCTGTTGAGAAACGCCAATTCGCGCAGGCGATGCTCGATCGTGGTGAAATCGAACTCGATCAGCGCGAATGTCGCCGGGCTCGGCAGAAAGGTGATCGCGGTGCCGGTGAGCAGGCCCTCGCGCCGCGAACCCTCCGGCAGCGGCGGCGCTGGGCCGAGCTCGGCCAGCGGGGCCTCGGGCACGCCGTCGTGAAAGCGCATGAACCATTCCGACCCATCGCGAAAGATGCGCATGTCGAGACGAGTCGACAGCGCATTGACCACCGAGACGCCGACGCCGTGCAGCCCGCCCGAGACCTTGTACGAATTCTGGTCGAACTTACCGCCGGCATGGAGCTGGGTCATGATGACCTCGGCGGCCGAGACGCCTTCCTCGTGGTGGATGCCGACCGGGATGCCGCGCCCGTTATCGGTGACCGAGCACGAGCCGTCGGGGTTCAAGGTCACCACGATCGTGTCGCAATATCCTTCGAGCGCCTCGTCGATCGCGTTGTCGACGACCTCGTAGATCATGTGATGCAGGCCGGAGCCGTCATCGGTGTCCCCGATATACATCCCCGGGCGCTTGCGCACTGGGTCGAGCCCGTGCAGCACCTTGATCGAATGCTCGTCATAGGCCTTCGGTTCGTCGCGGGCGTTCGGGCGGATCGGATCGGGTGTGGACTCTGATGGGTCTGTCATGGGGATCGGGTTCGGTCCTCGGGTCAAAAACGGGTTTCGGACAAGGTGCCGTCGCCGACCGACAGAAAGCGCGCCGAATGCCGCAGCGGCATAAACAGCGCGGCATCGGTGCCGGTCAGCCAGGCCTGGCTTTCGAGATCGAGCAAAATCTCGAACAAGGCAGCGCGTCGGAACGCGTCGAGATGGGCGGCGACTTCGTCGAGTAGCAGGATCGGCGGCTCGCCGCGGATCGTGCGCTGCAATCGCGTGTGGGCGATCAGGATCGAGATCAGCAATGCCTTCTGCTCGCCGGTCGAGGCGTGCTCGGCCGCGATCGCCTTGGCGGCGTGGCTGACCGCGAGATCGGAGCGGTGCGGCCCGATCGCGCCGCCGCCCGCCGCCGCGTCGGCCGGCCGGCTGTCGGCGAGCGCGCGCTTGAACCGCTCCTCGGCGGCGAGGGCCGGCATCTCATCGAGCCAGGTTTCGACCGTGCCTGTAAGGCTGAGCCGGGCCCGCGGAAACGGGCCGTCGGCTTCGGCGCAGACCCGGTCGAGGCGTTCGACCGCGTCGCGCCTTCCGGCCGCGACCGCGACGCCCTGTTCCGCGATGATGTCCTCGAGCGCGACCAGCCAGCCCGGATCGCCGGGCCGGTTCGTCGACAAACGGTCGTGCAACAACCGCGAGCGCTCGCGCAAAGCCTGCTCATAGGCGGCGACCCGCCCGGCATGGGCCGGGTCGAGGCCGAAGACCAGGCGATCGAGCAGGCGCCGCCGCCCGCCCGGGCCTTCGACGAACAGCCGATCCATCTGCGGCGTCAGCCAGACGATACCCAGCCGCTCGCCGAGCGCCGCCTGACCGCGGACCGACTCGCCGTCGATGCGCACGACGCGGCGCTCGCCACGGGACAGGCCCGGGGGCTGAAGGCCGATGGCGGTCTCGTCGCGTCCCGTGCCGATCCTGACCGGACCGCGCCGGGTTTCGACCGTCGCGGCGACCGCCCAGCCGGAAACTCCCGGCTCGGCGTCGGGGCCGCGGCGATCGATGTCGCCGAGCCGCGTGTTGCGCAGGCCGCGGCCGGGCGACAGAAACGAAACCGCTTCGAGCAGATTGGTCTTGCCAGCGCCATTCGGCCCGGTCAGCACGACCGGCCCGGTGTCGAGATCTAGCCGGGCCGAACGATAATTACGGAAATCGGTGAGGACCAGACGGGTGACACCGACACGCCCCCGCCGGGACAATGCAACCCCATCGCCGGCGCCGCGGCTTTCGTCCTGCACAGAGGTCAGCATGCCCGATATATGGGGTTGAAAAGCCTGAGTTTCCACCCTTTTAGCGCGGTTCCGGCGGGTCTCGGCCGGGTCACACCCGCATCGGCATCAGCACGTAGAGCGCGCTCATGTCGGCGCTGTCGCGCACGATCGTCGGCGAGGCCGCGTCGGCCATCGCGAATTGCGCGAATTCTCCGCCGATCTGCTCGGTGATGTCGAGCAGATAGCGGGAGTTGAAGCCGATCTCGATCGGGGTGCTTTGGTAGCGCACCTCCAATTCCTCGACCGCGGTGCCGTTCTCGGGGCTTGTCGCCGAGACCACCAGACTGCCGCGCTCGATCGCCAATTTGACCGCGCGGCTGCGCTCGGTCGAGATCGTCGACACCCGGTCTACCGCCTCGGCGAAGGGCTTGCACTCGACGTCGAGGATCTTGTCGTTGTTCGCGGGAATGACCCGATCGTAATCCGGAAATGTGCCGTCGATCAGTTTCGAGGTCAGCGCCGCCTGGCCGATGGCGCAGCGGATCTTGGTCTCACCGAGCGAAACCTGGACCTCCTCGTCGCCCTCGTCGATCAGCTTGCGCAGTTCCAGCACGGTCTTGCGCGGGATGATGACGCCGGGCATGCCGGCCGCGCCTTCCGGCGCCGTGATTTCGACGCGGGCGAGACGGTGCCCGTCGGTCGCGACCGCGCGCACCACCGGCACCTCGTTGTTCTTGGTGGCGTGCAGATAGATGCCGTTGAGATAATAGCGCGTCTCCTCGGTCGAGATCGCGAAACGGGTGCGGTCGATCAGGCTGCGCAATTCGTTCGCCGGCAGCGAGAACTGGTGCGGCAAGTCGCCGGCCGACATCACCGGGTAATCCTCCGGCGGCAGGCAGGCGAGGGTAAAGGTCGAGCGGCCCGAGCGCAGCACCATCTCGTTGCGGTCGCCGCCGGCGCCACTGGGGGTTTCGATCTCGACCTGGGCGCCCTCGCGCAATTTGCGCACGATGTCGTAGAGCGTGTGTGCTGGCGCGGTGGTGCGGCCGTCGCGCTCGATTCGGCTCGCCACCCGCTCGACGATCTCCAGATCCATGTCGGTGGCGCTCAGCGCGAGCTGTCCGCCCTCGGTCCACAGGAGCACGTTGGACAGGATCGGGATCGTCGTGCGTCGTTCGACGACGCTCTGGACATGGCTCAACGCCTTGAGAAGGGCGGCCCGTTCGATGGTGAGCTTCATGGCTGCTGCACGAAAGTTGGCGGGCGGTCGCGGGTTCCCCGCCGCAGCCCATGCCTCCTCGGGCACCGACCAGCAGACGGGCACGCAGTGTAGCATGAAACAATCACTGCCTCAGCACCCGCATTCGTCGCCGGCGGAGGTTGGGGCGGGGATTGAGCGGCGGCGGGCGAAGCGGGGCGGCGGCATCGTCCCGTTTAGCTTTGCAGCATGCGTCGCAACAGCTCGACATCCTCCGCGAGCGCGCGGTCGCTGGCGGTCAATTCCTCGATCTTCTTGACCGCGTGCATGACCGTGGTGTGGTCGCGCCCGCCGAATTTTCGTCCGATCTCGGGCAATGAGCGCGGCGTCAATTGCTTGGCCAGATACATCGCGACCTGGCGCGGCCGGGCCACCTGGCGGGCGCGGCGGGCCGAGGTCATCTCGGCCATCTTGATGTTGAAATGCTCGGCGACGCGTTTCTGGATTTCGTCGATCGTCACGTGCCGCTCGTTTGCGCGCAACAGATCGTGCAGCAATTCCTGCGCGCTTTCGAGCGTGATGTCGCGGCCGACCAATTGCTGCTGGGCGGTGATGCGGTTCAATGCCCCCTCGAGCTCGCGCACGTTTGAGGTGATCTTGTGGGCGAGGAACTCCATTACCTTTGGTGGCACGTGGACGCCGGTCTGCTCGGACTTCGATTGCAGGATGCCGAGGCGCAATTCGTAGGTGGTCGGGTGGATGTCGGCGACGAGTCCCCAGCCAAGCCGCGAACGCATCCGCTCTTCCAGACCTTCGAGGTCCGAGGGCGATTTGTCGGCGGAGATCACGATCTGGCGGTTCTGGTCAACCAGGGCATTGAAGGTGTGGAAAAATTCCTCCTGGGTCGACTCCTTGCCGCTGATGAACTGCACGTCGTCGATCATCAGCAGATCGACCGAGCGGAACTGCTCCTTGAAGTCCATCGTCGAGCGGAAGCGCAGGGCGCGGATGAACTGGTACATGAATTTTTCGGCCGACAGATAGATCACCTTGCGGCCGGGCGCGTTCATCCGCACGTGCCAGGCGATCGCATGCATCAGATGCGTCTTGCCGAGGCCGACCCCGCCGTAAAGAAACAGCGGGTTGAATGGCACGCTGGTGGCCGGGCCGGCGCACGCCTCGGCGACTCGCCGGGCGGCGGCATGGGCGAGGTCGTTGGGTTTGCCGACGATGAAATTGGCGAAGGTAAAGCGTGGGTCGAGCGCGGCCGACATATGGCCCCTATCCTCGCCGATATCGGGCAGATAGGCCGGCTCGATCGCGGCGGTCGGCATCTCGGGGGATGGGTGCGCGCCCCCGTTGACGCGGGCGCGCGAACCGGCCGGCCGGGACTCGACCACGATGGAGATGCGGGTCACCGCCCGGTTCTCGGCGTGCCACAATGTCAGCAATCGATCGGCGTAATGGGTTGCCACCCAATCGCGCAGAAATCGTGTCGGTAGCGAGACGATGCCGATCCCGTCGTCGATGCGCTCGACACTGATCGACTGGAACCAGGAACGGTACGCGGTCTCCCCCAACTCGGTTCTGAGACGGCCTAAAACCCGAGCCCAGTCGCTTGCTGCCGTGCTCGGCATGGAGTTGGCCCGATTGGTTGCAGCTGCTTCCCCCGCCACCTTGCCCCCCAACACGTCCAAAGTATTGCAGTTTTTTTGCCCCTTAATGCCGGCCAAATGCACAAATATTGGTCCGGCCTTGTCATGCATTAATTATATGTGTTGCACACAGTTCTCCCCTTGCTCGGCCATGTTGTTTGTGGCGAACGGTAAAGGTGCCGATCGAGTGGTGCTTACTGCGATGATGTACACGGAGCGCAGGTGGTTTATTGCCCCGGTGTTTTGGACTTTAGCTTAGGTGTCGGTTTCAAGGCAATGAGACCGAAACACGAACGACACAGATTTTAGATTGCCTGTTGCGCGTATGCCGATGCATCGAATCGCACCGGTGCCGGTGATTTTCCCGTCGGAGGTCGGGATCAGAGCGCGTTGATTCGAGCGGCCAGACGAGACAGCTTACGCGCGACCGTGTTCTTGTGCAGCACACCTTTGGTTGTCGCCCGGTGCAACTCGGGCTGGGCAAGCTGGAGGGCTGATTGTGCCGCTTCCCGGTCGCCGGTTTCGATCGCGGTCTCGACCTTCTTGACGAAGGTGCGCACCCGGCTCAGCCGGGCGCGGTTGATCACGGTGCGCTTTTCGGTCTGGCGGAGCCGCTTTTCCGCCGATTCATGATGAGGCATGCTGGCTCGTGTAGCACTGGAAGACCGCGCTTATATCGGTGCGGGGCGCGAGCGTCAACCGCGCGGCCGCCTCGCGCGTCAGCGATTGCGGAAGGCTGGCTTGCGTTTGGCGATAAACGCGGCCATTCCCTCTTTCTGGTCGTCGGTCGCGAAGGTCGAGTGAAACAACCGACGCTCGAACCGGACGCCCTCGGCGAGGCTGGTTTCGAAGGCGCGGTTGACCGACTCCTTGACCATCATCGCGATCGGCCGCGACATCTGGGCGATCCGTTCCGCCACGGCGATGGCCTCGGCGAGCAATTTGTCGGCCGGGACGACGCGGCTGACCAGGCCCGCGCGCTCGGCCTCGGCGGCATCCATCATCCGCCCGGTCAGGCACAGATCCATCGCCTTGGCCTTGCCGATGAAGCGGGGCAGGCGCTGGGTGCCGCCGGCGCCGGGTATCGTGCCGAGCTGGATCTCGGGCTGGCCAAACCGGGCGTTGTCGGCGGCGATGACGATATCGCACATCATCGCGATCTCGCAGCCGCCACCGAGCGCGACCCCGCCAACCGCGGCGACGACCGGCCTACGGCATTGCGCCACCCGCTCCCACCCGCTGGTGATGAAGTCCTCGCCATAGGCTTCCATGTAGGTCTTGCCGGCCATCTCCTTGATGTCGGCGCCGGCGGCGAAGGCGCGCTCGTTGCCGGTCAAGACAATCGCGCCGATCGCCGGGTCGGCTTCGAGATCGTCGAACGCGGCGCCGAGCTCGGCGATCAACGCCGCGTTGAGCGCGTTGAGCGCATTGGGCCGGTTGAGGGTGACGATGCCGATCGCGCCCCGCCGCTCGACCAGGATCGTGTCGTATGACTGTTCGCTCATCGCAGAACTCCGTCTCTAGCGCTGCCGCTTGGCGCAAAAAAAGGTCGAGCGGCCGGATTGGGCGATGCGGCGCACGCCCTCGGCGCAATCGCAGTCCGGGCAGGGTTCGCCCTCGCGGCCATAGACCGCCCAGCGGTGCTGGAAATAGCCGAGCTCGCCGGTCGCCTGCACGTAGTCGCGCAAGGACGATCCGCCGGCCTCGATCGCCTCGGTCAAGACCGAGCGGATCGCCTCGACGAGCCTCGCGACGCGGGCGGCGGTAACCGTGCCGGCGAGCCGGCGCGGCGACAGCCCGGCGCGGTAGAGCGCTTCGCAGACATAGATGTTGCCGAGCCCGGCGACGATACGCTGGTCGAGCAGGGCGGATTTGATCGGGGTCAGCTTGCCGGCGAGCACCCGGGCGAGATATTTGCCGTCGAAGCCGGGTTCGAGCGGTTCCGGCCCCATGTCGGCCAGCAATTCGTGGGTCGCGACCTCGCCGCGCCGCATATAGTCGAGCAGGCCGAACCGCCGCGCGTCGTTGAAGCGCACGATCGTGCCGTCGTCGAGCGTCAATACGACGTGATCGTGCTTTGTGTCCGCGGTTTCCGGCCCGGTCGCGGTCACCCGCCCGGACATGCCGAGATGCAACAGTAGGATGCCGTCTTCGTCGAGCTCGATCAGGATGTACTTGCCGCGCCGCCCGAGCGCGCCGATCCGGGCGCCGGTCAGAGTGCGGGCCAGCATCGGCGGGAACGGCCGGCGCAGATCGGGGCGGCGCAATTCGGCCCGCACGATGTGACGGCCGGTCATCTTCAGCGCTAGGCCGCGCCGGATTGTTTCGACTTCGGGAAGCTCGGGCATAACGGCGGGTCTCGGTCCGGTGCGGCGTCGCCCACATGGCGTCGATCCCCGCATCGGGCTATCCTTCCTGCCTGATGCGCGAGGAAGAGACAAGCACCGAAGCCGATTTCGGTTTTCGCCGGGTGCCGGAGGCGGCGAAGGCGCCGCTGGTGCGCGCCGTCTTCGACAGCGTCGCCAGCCGCTACGATCTGATGAACGATCTGATGAGCGCGGGCATCCACCGCTGGTGGAAGGAGGCGATGGTCGCCTGGCTCAACCCGCGTCCCGGCCAGCGCCTGGTCGATGTGGCCGGCGGCACCGGCGACATCGGGGGGCGGGCGTTGCCGCGGCTGATCGCGAGGGAAGGCGGCGGCGTCATCGTCTGCGACGCCAACCCGCGCATGCTCGAAATCGGCCGCGCCCGTGCGCTCGACGACGGGATTCTCAACGGCATCGAATTTCTGTGCGGCGACGCCGAGCGATTGCCGTTCGCCGATCGCAGCTTCGACCTCTATACGATCGCGTTCGGCCTGCGCAACGTGACCCGGCTCGACCGCGCGCTCGCCGAGGCACGGCGCGTGCTGAGGCCGGGCGGACGGTTTATGTGCCTCGAATTTACCCCATCGGTCGGCCCGGCATTGCAACCGCTTTACGATCTCTACAGCTTTCGGGTGCTGCCGTTGCTTGGCCGCATTGTGACCGGCGACGGCGACGCCTATACCTATCTGGTCGAGAGTATCCGCCGCTTTCCGCCGCAGGATACGCTGTGTGCGATGATTGCCGAGGCCGGGCTGGAGCGGCCGAAATTCCGCGATCTCACCGGTGGGGTGGCGGCGTTGCACTCCGCGTGGCGCCTCTGAGCGCGCGCTGGCGCTCTTTTCGAAGTGACGGTTCCAGCCCGCTCCCCCGCCCGGCCACCCAATCAGGATACTCGCGTTGGGTGGCCGGGCGGGGGAGCGGGCTGGAACCGAGTTCGCGTCAGCGGAATATGACCTGATGTTCGGGCTTTTCCGCAGCCTGCGCAACTCTGTCCGGGTGGCGCGCATCGCCGTGATCCTGGCGCGGCACGATGCGCTGTTTCTGTTCGAGCGAGTCGCCCGCCTGTCGCCGTTCCTGCCGCTGGCGCGGTTGGTGCCGCGCCACGCGGGCAATGCCGCCGCCCGCCCGGGCGAACGCCTCGCCGAGGCCTTCAACCAGATCGGCCCGAGCTTTATCAAGCTCGGCCAGATACTGTCGACCCGGGCCGACCTGCTCGGCGACGACATCGCCGCCGATCTCGCGCGATTGCAGGACCGCCTGCCGCCGTTTTCGGGAAACGAGGCGCGCCGGCTGATCGAGACAGAGTTCGGCCAAGACCTCGACACGATGTTCGCCGAGTTCGACGAGACCGCGATCGCCGCCGCGTCGATAGCGCAGGTCCATTTCGCTCGGACGACCGACGGCAACGAGGTCGCGGTCAAGGTGTTGCGGCCGGGCATCGCGCGAGCTTTCGCCCGCGACATCGATCTGTTGATGTGGCTGGCGGGGCTGATCGAGCGGACGCAGCCCGGGCTGCGCCGGCTGAAGCCGGTCGAGATCGTGCGCACCCTGGCGCAATCGGTCGAGATCGAGATGGATTTGCGTTTCGAGGCCGCCGCCGCCTCCGAATTGGCCGAGAATTTCGCCGGCGACCCGACCTATCGCGTGCCCAAGGTCGATTGGCTGCGCACCGGACGAACCGTGCTGACCACCGAGCGGGTCAGCGGCATTCGTATCGACGACCGCGAGGCAATCCTCGCCGCCGGGCACCGCATCGACGATGTGATGGCGAAGGCGGCCAACGCGTTCTTCAACCAAGTGTTTCGCGACGGCTTCTTTCACGCCGACCAGCACCCCGGCAACATGTTCGTCGATGCTGGCGGCGCCATCGCCGTGGTCGATTTCGGCATCATGGGACGGCTCGACCGCACCACCCGGTATTTCCTCGCGGACATGCTGCTGGGGTTTCTGTCGGGCGATTACCGGCGCGTCGCCGAGGTGCATTTCGCCGCTGGCTATGTGCCCAAGGGCAATTCGGTCGGCGCCTTCACCCAGGCTTGCCGCTCGATCGGCGAGCCGATCCTCGGGCGGCCGCTGCACGAAATCTCGCTCGCTCGGCTGCTGGCCCAGCTTTTCCGGGTCACCGAGCAGTTCGAGATGGAGACCCAGCCGCAACTGCTGCTGTTGCAAAAGACGATGGTGTTGGCCGAGGGCGTCGGGCGCCGCCTCGACCCCGATGTCAATATCTGGGAGATGGCTCGGCCGCTGGTCGAGGCGTGGATGCGCGATAATCGCGGCCCCGAGGCGCAATTGCGCCAGCGCATCGAGGGCGTCGTCGAGGCGATCGATGAATTGCCTCGGCTGCTGCACGGGCTCGAACGGCTGATCGATCAGCCGCCGCGCAGCGGGGCTGGGGGCCAGGCCGATTTCTCCCCCAACGAGGTGAGGCTGAGACCCTCGGGATTGCTTCTGCCGTTGTGGCTGGGCGCCGCCGCGCTGGTCGCGATCGCCCTCGCCCTGTGGCTCGGCCGGTAGCATACTCGCGAAGCCGGGATCTTCGGATAAGCGGGCATCCCCGGACAAGGAGGCACGATTTGCTCCAGAACCGGCGCATTCTTCTGATTATCGCGGGTGGAATCGCCGCCTATAAGAGCCTCGAATTGATCCGTCTGCTGCGCGGGCAGGGCGCCCATGTGCGCTGCGTGATGACCGAGGCGGCGCACCGGTTCGTGACCCCGCTGTCGGTCGCCTCGCTGAGCGAGGACAAGGTCTACAGCGAATTGTGGTCGCTGACCGACGAGAGCGAGATGGGGCATATCCGTCTGTCGCGCGAGGCCGATCTGGTCGTCGTGGCGCCGGCGACCGCCGATCTGATCGCACGCATGGCGGTCGGCATCGCCAACGACCTCGCCAGCACGGTATTGCTCGCCTCGGACAAGCCGGTGCTGATCGCGCCGGCGATGAACGCGATGATGTGGGCGCATCCCGCGACCCAGGCCAATCTCGCCGCCGTGGCGGCGCGCGGCGTGCGCCGGGTCGGCCCCGGCGCCGGCGAATTGGCCTGCGGCGAAATCGGATACGGGCGGATGGCCGAGCCGGCCGAGATCGTCGCCGCGATCGGTGCCTGCCTGAGCGCGGATCGGCGCCTCGCCGGGCGGCGCGCGCTAGTGACTAGCGGCCCGACACGCGAGCCGATCGATCCGGTGCGCTACCTTTCCAACCACTCGTCGGGCAAGCAGGGGCACGCGATCGCGGCGGCGTTGGCGGCGCTCGGCGCCGACACGGTGCTGGTGTCCGGGCCGACGCAGGAGCCGACCCCGGCGGGGGTCAGGCTCATCGCGGTCGAGACCGCGTCCGAGATGCTGACGGCGAGCGAGGCGGCATTGCCGGTCGATGTCGCGGTGATGGCGGCGGCGGTGTCCGACTGGCGGGTCGCCGGGGTCGCCGGGCAGAAGCTGAAAAAGGATGGCAAGGGGCCGCCGGCGCTGCGCCTGGTCGAAAACCCGGACATCCTGGCGAGTATTTCGCAGCGCCATAACGATCGGCCGCTGCTGGTCGTCGGCTTCGCCGCCGAGACCGCCGATCTGATCGACAACGCGCGAGCCAAGCGGGTGCGCAAGGGCTGCGACTGGATACTCGCCAACGACGTCTCCCCTGGCACCGGCGTGTTCGGCGGCGACCGCAACACGATCCATCTGGTCGACGCGGCGGGTGTCGAGGATTGGCCGGCGATGACCAAGCAGGAAGTCGCCATCCGACTCGCCGATCGCATCGCCGCCGCTTTGGCCGCGCGGTGAGCCGCGAATGCCGCTGAAGGTCGAACTCAAGATCCTCGATCCGCGCCTGCCCGGGTGGGGCTTTCCGCGCTATGGCTCCGAACTGGCGGCCGGGCTCGATCTCTATGCCTGCGTCGACGCGCCGCTGTGGCTGCGGCCGCAGGCTCCCGCCGCGCTGCTCTCGGCCGGCATTGCGTTTCGCATCGGCGACCCGGATTGGTGTGCGCTGGTGCTGCCGCGCTCTGGGCTCGGCCATCGCGAGGGGCTGGTATTGGGTAACGCGGTCGGCGTGATCGATGCCGATTACGAGGGCACCTGCCTGATCTCGGCGTGGAACCGCAATCCCGACCGGGCAGGCGACCCCGACGAGGGTATCGTGATCCGGCCCGGCGACCGCATCGCCCAGCTCGTCTTTACCCGGATCGCGCGCCCGGAATTCGCGATCGTGTCGGCGTTTTCGCAATGCGGCGAGCGGCAGGCGGGCGGGTTCGGCTCGACCGGTGTTGCTGCCCCTTGTCCTGAGCCGGTTCCGCGGCGAAACTGATGCGCACGGCCCGGCGCGTCCAGGGTTTGCCGAGGGGGGATTGCCGAGGCGGACGAGATGATAAGGCTGACCAAGAAACTTTTGTTCGCCATCGAGGCCGTGCTCGACATCGCCTATAACGGCGGCGCCGTGCCGGTGCGCTCCGCCGAGATCACCGCCCGGCAGGGCATCCCGCGCCGCTATCTCGAGCCCGTTCTGCAGGAACTGGTGCGCGACAATATCCTGATCGGAATTCGCGGCCCGAGCGGCGGCTACCGGCTGGCGCGCGAGCGCCGGCGGATCAGCATCGGCGACATCGTCCGCTCGGTGCGCGAGCTCGAAACCGGCGAGAACCCGATCGAGGACCCGGCCGGCAGTCCTCTCAGCCACGAGGTCGTACGGCCCTTGTGGCGCGAACTCGAAGACGAGGCAATGGCGCGGCTCGATTCCTTGACCCTCGACGATCTGTGCGGGCGGGCGCTCCAGGCCGGCATCACCGGTCGCGTCGCCGAGAGCGGTAATTTCGATATCTGAGTTATTTCCGTATGCGAGTTATTTCCGGCGCGTTGCCGTTCGCTCCTTCCCGCGCTACATCAACAGCGGCGTTGAGTTGAATTGAGCGAGGGCGGGAGAGGGCGATGGCCACCGGCACCGCGGCGCGGCCGCGACAGGGTGAACCGCGAGATAATCAAACCCCGGAAGAGACCGCGATCGAATTCCGCGGCCGAGTCTATGACAGCATCGTCGACACGATCGGCGCCACGCCGCTGGTGCGCATCCACCGCCTCGCCGCCGAGGCCGGGGCGCGGGCCGACATCCTCGGCAAATGCGAGTTCTTCAACCCGCTCTCTTCCGTCAAGGACCGTATCGGGCTGGCGATGATCGAGGCGGCCGAGGCGACCGGCCGGATCAAGCCTGGCACGGTATTGGTCGAGCCGACCTCGGGAAATACCGGTATCGCGCTCGCCTTTGTATGTGCTGCAAAGGGTTATCGGCTGATCTTGACAATGCCGGAGAGCATGTCGCTCGAACGCCGCAAGATGCTGCTGCTGCTGGGGGCCCAGCTCGAATTGACCCCGACCGCGCGGGGCATGCGCGGCGCGATCGCGCGGGCGGAAGAGATCGTGCAGTCGCTGCCCGACGCGTTTATCCCGCAGCAATTCCAGAACCCGGCCAACCCGGCGATCCACCGCCGGACCACCGCGGAGGAAATCTGGACCGATACCGCCGGCGCGGTCGATATCGTGGTCAGCGCGGTCGGCACCGGCGGCACGTTGACCGGGGTCGGCGCGATCTTGAAGGCGCGCAAGCCGGGGCTGCGCATGATCGCGGTCGAGCCCGAGGACAGCGCGGTATTGTCCGGCCGCCCGCCCGGCCCCAACCGGATCCAGGGTATCGGCGCCGGGTTCATCCCGGAAATCCTCGATACCGGGCTGATCGACGAGATCGTCTGCATCGGCTACGACACCGCATTGCGCGTCGCGCGCGAGGCGGCACGGCTCGACGGCCTGGCGGTCGGCACCTCGTCGGGCGCTGCGCTCGCCGTGGCGTTGGAGGTCGGCGCGCGGCCGGACATGGCGGGCAAGACCATCGTCGTGGTGCTGCCCGACTGCGCGGAGCGTTATCTATCGACCGCGCTGTTCGAGGGGTTGTGAGACACAGCGATGGATGCCGGCGTGGAACTGACCGAACAGCAATTTCAGCGCTATGCCCGACATCTGATCCTCGACGAGGTCGGCGAGGAAGGGCAGGCGAAACTGCTCGCCTCGCGCGTATTGGTGGTCGGCGCAGGCGGGCTCGGCTCGCCGATGCTGCTGTACCTCGCCGCGGCCGGGATCGGTACGATAGGGATCGTCGACGACGACCGGGTCGATCTGACCAATCTGCAGCGCCAGATCGTGCACATGACCAGGCATGTCGGCGACCTCAAGGTCGACAGCGCCCGCGACACCTTGGCCGCGGTCAACGACGGCATCCGGGTCGAGACCCACCCGATGCGGCTCGGCCCGGACAACGCCGCCGCGTTGATCGAGCGCTACGATGTCGTCGCCGACGGTAGCGACAATTTCGTCACCCGTTATCTGCTGACCGATCTGTGCTTTCGTCTGAAAAAGCCGCTGGTCGCGGCGGCATTGTCGCCGTTCGAGGGCCAGCTTTCGACCTTCCGGCCGTATCTCGGCGACGGGCATCCCTGCTATCGCTGCCTGTTTCACGAGCCGCCGCCGCCCAATCTGGTGCCGCGCTGCGAGGAGGCGGGCATCCTCGGCGCGGTCGCCGGGGTGCTCGGCACGTTGCAGGCGGTCGAGGTGTTGAAGGAGGTGCTCGGCCTCGGCGACAGCCTCGACGGCGCGCTGCTGATCTATGACGCGCTGGGCGCCCGGTTCCACCGGATCCGAATCGCCAAGGACCCGGAATGCCCGAACTGCGGCGCGGGAGGTTGAACGTCGCCCCGTAACACTCCACCCCGGCGGCAAAACCGGCAGGTGGGTTGACCCGAGCTTGCCTGCGGCCTTATGGGAGAGTCTGCGCAAGGGGCCACGGGGGGAAACATGGCCCGGCGAGAGAAGGGGTGCGCTGTTGCCCTTGCCGGGGCCACGGTCGCTCTTGCCGCATTGATCTGGCAGCCGGTAGCCGCGCGAGCGGCCGAGGCAGGGGCGGGCGCGGCATTGCCGCGCTTCGGCAGCCTGCGCGCCGACAAGGTCAATCTGCGCACCGGCCCCGGCGGGAATTACCCGATCGACTGGGTGCTGACCCGCAAGGATATGCCGGTCGAGATCCTCGCCGTATGGGAGCATTGGCGCAAGATTCGCGACTGGGAAGGCACCTCGGGCTGGGTGCACGAAAAGATGGTGTGGGGCCGGCGCCAGGCGATCGTCAAAGGCGGTGTGCGGGCGATGCACAAGGGCCCCGACCCGGCCGCGCCGATCGTCGCCCGGGCCGAGCCGGGCGTGCTCGGGCGCCTTCTCGAATGCCGGGGAAACTGGTGCCGCATCGATGCCGGCGAGGTCTCCGGCTGGGTCCGGCGCGGCGACATCTGGGGCGTTCATCCCGACGAGTCCGTGCCGTAGCAAAGCGCGGCCGGGGTCCCGTTTTAATCGAAATCCTCGGCGAGGGCGGCGCGGACCGGCTCGGGCATGACCGCGAGATGGCCGTAATCGGCATGGTCGAAGCCGACGAGAACGCGTGACTGCGGCACCTTGAACGCGGCGATCTCGGGCTCCGCGAATGGAAAGCGGATGAACTGCACCGACGAGGCCTTGCCATCGGGGCTGGTATTCTCGCGCGTCGGGTCGGCCTCGCCGCGAACGCGCGCACCGGCCACCTCGATAAACGCGGTATCCTCGATGCCCCCGAGCCGCGCCAATACCGAGCCGCGTCGCACTGGGTCGTCGATCTCGATCATCACCGTGGCGATCAGCTCGTATCCTTGTGGAATCAGAGGGTTATAGGCTAATAGTTCATCGTTTATCTGCGCATCGCCACCCTTTTCGATGTACAGCATTTCCTGAACCTGCTGCCACATCGTGGCGAAATTCTCGAAATAGAAGGTCACGTACGGCCCGATTTCGAGCCGCCGCCGCTTTTTCATTTCGGTGGTTTCGCGGCGGCGCTGGCGACGCACCGCAGCGTATTCCGCCAGCGGCAGGATGTCGGCATGTTCGAGCCGGCGCCGGTGGGGCAGTCGCGATGTGTCCTCGCTCACGATGCCTCTCGGTCGTCGATGCCGTAGGCGCGGGCGACGAGCTCGATCGGGTGCAGCGAGCGGACTGGCACGCTCGCCGTCTGGTCGAGCAATTCCATCCCCTGGCGGATATGGAGGCCGGCGAGCGGGCATTCGGCGGCGAGAAACTGGCTCGCCTCGCGCAACGCCTGGCGCGCCACCGGGCGGCCGATCTTGATCGCGGTGTCGAAATTCTCCTTCAGCACCCCCCACGAGCCGCCATGGCCGGAGCAGCGCTCGATCACGTTGATCTGGGTGTCGGGCAACAGCCGCAGCATCTCCGCCGCTTTTTGCCCGATGTTCTGGGCGCGCGCGTGGCAGGCGAGGTGCAGGGTGACGGCGCCACCAAGCGGTCGGAGGCCCGGTGCCAGCCCCTCGTTGCGCGCGATGTCGACGATGTATTCGCTGATATCGAATGTGGCCCGCGCCAGTTTCTTGACGGCGGGATTGCCGGGCACGATCAGCGGCCACTCGAATTTCAGCATCAGCGCGCAAGAGGGCACCAGTGCGACCACGTCGTAGCCTCGGTCGATCCAGGGTTCGAACGTCGCGGCCACCTGCCGTGCCGCAGCCGCCACGGCGGCGATATCGCCGCTCTCGAGTTGCGGCATCCGGCAGCATTGCGGATAGAGCGGCTCGGTTTCGACCCCGTTGCGCGCCAATACGGCGCGGCTCGACTCGCCGATGCTCGGATTGTTGTAATTGGCGAAGCAGGTCGCGTAGAGCACCGCCTTGCGCGCCGCGGCCGGCGCGGTGCGGTCGACCGGCGGCGGCGCGCCGCGCGTGCGCATCATAAAGGTGCGGCCGTGATATTTGGGCAATGCCGCGTTGCGGTCGACGCCCGCGATTTTTTCCAATATCGGCCGGGTCAAATGGTTGTGCTGGTCGCTGCCCCAGTTCGCCAGCGGCGCGGCGAGCCCGGCGAGCTTGCCGTTGCGGTCGGTCTTGCCGAGCTCGCGCCGGGACCACGGCACCTTGCCCTCGCGGTGCTCGACCGCCCGGTAACGCAGCATCAAATGCGGAAAGTCGACGTTGAAATCATGCGGCGGCACATAAGGGCACTTGGTCATAAAGCACATGTCGCACAGTGTGCAGGCATCGGCAACCTGGTGAAAGTCCGCGACCGCGACGCCATCGAGCTCGCCGGTCGGTGAGTTATCGATCAGGTCGAACAGCCGAGGGAATGAATCGCACAGGTTGAAGCAGCGCCGGCAGGTGTGACAGATGTCGAAGACGCGCAGCATCTCCTTCTCGGTATTCGTTCGGTCGATGAAGTCGGGGTCCTCCCACGCGATCGCGTGCCGAGTGGGGGCCTCCAGGCTGCCTTCTCGCATCAATCCTCTCTTTGCGCCCGCCCGGCCGGTGGACCTTCGGTTGCGAGAACCGCGTCGTCGATGCAAAAGGGGCGCAAAAGCCTACGCCTCTGCGCCCCATGCCAATGGCGCCTCGCAAGATCGCCTCGTCAGTCCGCGACTCGGTAGTCCGTGACAGGCCCGTTACAGCCCACCCGCATCACCGGCGGCGGTCGAAAAACTGCTCGGCCGCCGCGTGGTTCCGCGGCCCCGATCAGAGCGTGTCGATCGCCCTCTGGAAGCGGCCGGCATGCGACCGCTCGGCCTTGGCGAGGGTCTCGAACCAATCGGCGATCTCCTCAAAGCCTTCTTCGCGGGCGGTACGGGCCATGCCGGGATACATATCGGTGTATTCATGGGTCTCACCGGCGACGGCCGCGCGCAGATTGTCGGCGGTGGCGCCGATCGGCAACCCGGTCGCCGGATCGCCGACTTCCTCGAGATATTCGAGGTGGCCGTGCGCATGGCCGGTTTCGCCTTCCGCGGTCGAGCGGAACACGGCGGAAACATCGTTGTAGCCTTCGACGTCCGCTTTCTGGGCAAAATACAGATACCGGCGGTTTGCCTGGCTCTCGCCGGCAAACGCGGCTTTCAGATTGCCCTCGGTCTTGGATCCTTTAAGAGCCGCCATCCTTCCCTCCACGCTAATTCGGCAGGAGGCGGCCGCTGACCGGGCCGCGTCCATACCGACATTTCAGTTATAGGTTTAGCCGGGCGGGGTGTCAACCGCATTTAGAACTATTCTAAACTACAGCGCGGCCTGCCGCGAATCGCGCCGGATCCGAATAATCACGTCGACCCGGCGGATCTCGCTGCCGGAAGGCGGTTGCGGCAACTGTCCGACCGCCACCAATTCGCCCGGGATGTCCTGCAACATGCCAGTCGTTTCGCAAAAGAAATGGTGGTGGTCCTGGACGTTGGTGTCGAAATACGAGCGCCCCGGCTCGACCACGACCTCGCGCAACAATCCCGCCGCGGTGAATTGATGCAGCGTGTTGTACACGGTGGCGAGCGACACGCGGATCGCCAAGGTCAGCGCCTCGCCATGCAGTTGCTCGGCGGTGACATGCCGGTCGCAGCTGTCGAACAGCAACCGCGCGAGGGCGATGCGCTGACGCGTCGGGCGCAACCCAACGGCGCGCAATCGTCCTAACACGCTGGGCGAGGATCGAGGCACATCCATCGGCGACATATAGGCGTCAACGGCAGGAAAATAAAGCGCTTGGTACAGAATGCGGCGATCAATTCCCGGTCTGCAGCCGGTCGACCAATTCGCGCACGGTCGGCACGTAGCCGTTCGCGTAAAACGGGTCCGTCGCGAAGCGGTAGGCATTGTGTCCGGCGAACATCAGCTGGAACTCGACATCGTCGGAATGGCGGATCGCCTGCAACGTCTTCTGGATGCAAAAGCTGCGCGGATCGGCCTTTTTGCCGGTCGTGCCGGCCTCGTTCTGGGCCCAGTTGGAGAACTGGCAGGTGCTGAGGCAACCCATGCAGCTGATCTGGTCGGTGCGAATATCGAGCGCCTTTGCCGTGGTGACGAAGATCAGCGTCGAATCGGGGGTTCTGAGGGCCTCGCTATAGCCTTCGGCGACCCAGCGGAGCGCCGACTCGCGATCATGCGGCGTCAGATAGACGGCGCGGCCACGCGCGCCGACTTTGAACTCGGCGATATGCTCGCCTACCGGCTCGATCGAGTAGGCGACCTGGCAGTCGGAACGGTGTTTCAATTCGGCGAGGAAATCGTTACGTACCGCCGAGGAGTAGAACCCGGTCGGGCTGAAGCGGTTGAGGTAGACGTCGCCCTCCTGGAGAGACAGCAATCGTTGCTTCCAGGCATCCGAGATCGGGCTTTCCTGGGTCAACAGAGGGCGCGTGCCGAACTGGAACGCGACTGGGCCGATCTCCGGGTTGTCGAGCCAGTCGAGCCAGTCGCGCAGATACCACACCCCGCCAGCCATGAAGATCGGGGTCGTTTCGAGACCGAATTCGACCATCAGATTGCGCAATTCGCGCACCCGCGGATAGGCCGCCTCGGGATGTTCCGGGTCCTCGCTGTTCGACAGGCCGTTATGGCCGCCGGCGAGCCAGGGGTCCTCGTAGACGACGCCGCCGAGCCAGTCGCAGAATTTGTGATAGGCGCGCTTCCACAACGCGCGGAAGGCCCGCGCCGACGATACGATCGGGTAATAATAGACCCCGTAGCGGGCGCAGATCTCGGCGATCCGATATGGCATGCCGGCGCCGCAGGTGACGCCGTGAATGAGGCCGCGGGCGCCTTCGAGCACCCCGTGCAACACCCGTTCGGCGGCCGCCATCTCCCATAGCACGTTGATGTGGATGCGGCCTTCGCCGTTGGACCGCTCGTGCGCGACCCGAGCCTGCTGAATGCCGCCGGCGATCGCGTAGGCGACCAGTTCCTCGTGGCGCTCGCGGCGGGTGCGGCCGGTATAAAGCTGCGGGATCGGCTGACCGTTCTCGGCGTAGCTGTCGGCGTTGACCCCGGAAAACGTGCCGAGCGCGCCCGAGGCGGCCCAGGCGCCTGAGCTCTCGCCGTTCGAGATCGAGATGCCCTTGCCACCTTCGACCAGCGGCAAAACCTCGCGCCCAGAAATCACGAGCGGGTTTAGAGGCTTCACCCTGGTGCTCCTTGCCACAATAGGACGGGAGGCCCGGCGGCGGCCCCGCTCAGGCCTGGAACCCGCCGATCTTCCACGATCGATTCGAGTAGTATATCGGGTGCGTCCGAGAAAACGGAAGTCACGCCCCAGTCGAACAGCACACGGGCCCGATCCGGATCGTTGACCGTGTAAGCGCGTACCGAATAGCCAGCGGCGCGAATCGCGTCGACGGTGCGCGGATCGAGGCGCCGGTGATCGGCATGGATCGCGGCGCAGCCGAGCTGGGCCGCGAGATCGCGCCAGCCGCGTCGGATTACGCGGATCAGCAGGCCGGTGGCGATGTCGGGCATCAGTGCGCGGAATTCGGCGAGCGCGTCGACCAGGAAGCTCGATACCAGGACAGGGCATTGTCGTCGATTGAGGCTCGCGGCGAGCGCGGCCGCGGTCTCGCGCTCGCGGCCACGGTCGGCCTTGATCTCGACGTTGCAGCCGAGGGTGCGTTCGGCGGCCAGCGCCAATGCCTCGTCCAGGGTCGGGATTTTCTCGCCGGCGAACGCCGGACCGAACCAGCCTCCCGCGTCATGACGGCGCAGCGCGGCTAGCGATATCGCCGCGACGCGGCCGGTGCCGTCGGTCGTGCGGTCGATGCGCGAATCGTGGCACAGCACCAGCGCACCGTCGCCGGTCAGCCTGATGTCAAACTCGACCCAACGACAGCCAAGCGCCTTGGCCGTCCGCAACCCGGCCAGCGTGTTCTCCGGCGCCCGGGCCGCGGCGCCCCGATGGCCGACAACGCGGCCGATGTCGCCGATACTGGGGCCGGAGCTGATGACGGGCGCGAGAGGCGGGCAGGCGGGGCGCGTGACGTCCTCCCGCGCGATTGCCGGGGTCAGAGCGCCGCCTTGACCTCGTCTGGCGCCCGCGCCGGTTCCTGCCGCCGCGGCCCCAGATCGTCGCCGGTGGCCTGATCGACCTGGCGCATACTGAGCTTGACCTTGCCGCGGTCGTCGAAACCGAGAACCTTGACCTTGACCACGTCGCCGACCGTGACCACGTCGGCGACCTTGCCGACCCGTTGCGGCGCCAGTTCGCTGATGTGGACGAGACCGTCGCGTGAGCCGAGGAAGTTCACGAACGCGCCGAAATCGACCACCTTGACGACCTTGCCGCTGTAGATGACGCCGAGTTCGGGTTCGGCGACGATGCCGCGGATCCAGTCGATTGCCGCCTGTGCCGCGGTGGCGTCGACCGCCGCGACCTTGATCACCCCATCGTCGTTGATGTCGATCTTGGCCCCGGTGGTTTCGGTGATCTCGCGGATCACCTTGCCGCCCGAGCCGATCACCTCGCGGATCTTGTCCTTCGGGATCGAGATCGTGGTGATACGCGGCGCGTTTTCACTGACCTCGCCGCGGGCGCCGGTCAGCGCGTTGGCCATCTCGTTCAGGATGTGCGCGCGCCCGTCGCGTGCCTGTTCAAGCGCGATGCGCATGATCTCCTCGGTGATCGAGGTGATTTTGATGTCCATCTGCAATGCGGTGACGCCGCGTTCGGTGCCAGCGACCTTGAAATCCATGTCGCCGAGATGGTCCTCGTCGCCGAGGATGTCGGACAACACCGCGAACCCGGTTGGTTCCTTGATCAGCCCCATCGCGATGCCGGCCACCGGGCGCGGCAACGGCACGCCAGCGTCCATCAGCGACAAGGAAGCCCCGCACACCGAGGCCATCGACGACGAGCCGTTCGACTCGGTGATCTCGGAGACGACGCGGATCGTGTAGGGAAAGCTCTCCTTGGTAGGCAATAGCGGGCGCACCGCGCGCCAGGCGAGCTTGCCGTGCCCGATCTCGCGCCGCCCGGGTGAGCCCATCCGTCCGGCCTCGCCAGTCGAATAGGGCGGGAAATTGTAGTGGAGCATGAAATTCGAGCGGTACTCGCCTTCGAGCGCGTCGATGATCTGCTCGTCCTGGCCGGTGCCGAGGGTGGCGACGACCAATGCCTGGGTCTCGCCGCGGGTGAACAAAGCCGAGCCGTGCGCGCGCGGCAGCATGCCGACCTCGCACGAGATCTGCCGCACGGTCTTGGTGTCGCGTCCGTCGATGCGCGGCTCGCCGCGCAGGATCGCGCCGCGCACGATTTCCTTTTCCAAATCCTTGAACAGCTTCGCCGCCAGATCGGCATGCGCCGCATTGTCGGGAAACAGCGAGACGGCGTGGTATTTGGCCGCTTCGAGCCGGTTGCTGCGATCCTGCTTGCCGCGCTCACGGTAGGCGGCCTCGACTTCCGGCCCGATCACCTGCCGCAATTGCGCCTCGACCGCCGCCTTTTCCGGCAGGGCCTCCGCCATCGGCCAGGGCTCCTTGGCGCAGGTCTCGGCCAATTCGATGATCGCCGCGATGACCGGCTGAAAACCGCGATGGCCAAAGGTGACCGCGCCGAGCATGGTTTCCTCGGACAATTCCTTGGCCTCCGACTCGACCATCAGCACGCCTTCCGCGGTGCCGGCGACGAGCAGGTCGAGATCCGAGCGCTCAAGCTGGTCGAGGGTCGGGTTCAGCACGTACTGGCCGTCGACATAACCGACCCGGGCGCCGCCGATCGGCCCGAAAAACGGGATCCCCGAAATGGTCAATGCCGCCGAAGCGCCGACCAGCGCGACGACGTCGGGATCGTTTTCGAGATCGTGGCTCAACACCGTGCAGACCACCTGGGTCTCATTGCGGAACCCCGGCACGAACAGCGGCCGGATCGGCCGGTCGATCAGCCGCGAGGTCAGCGTTTCCTTTTCCGAGGGCCGCCCCTCTCGTTTGAAGAACCCGCCCGGGATCTTTCCCGCGGCAAACGTTTTTTCCTGATAATTGACCGTCAGCGGAAAGAAATCCTGGCCTGCCTTGGCCGTCTTGGCGGCCACCGCGGTGCACAGCACCGTGGTTTCGCCGTAGGTGACGAGCACCGCGCCGTCTGCCTGGCGCGCCATCTTCCCGGTCTCGATCACGAGGCGGCGTCCGCCCCAAATCAGTTCCTTGCGATAGACCTGAAACATTCGAATTCATCCTTTGTCGAAAAACGAGCGGCGGCGCCGGCGGAAGGGAGCCTTCCGCGCGCTGTCCGCGATTGCCAAGTGTTTGTTTGCGGTTTCGCCGACGTCGCTCCGCGCACAAGCCGATCCCGGGCCATCCCTCTTCGAGGGGACGGCATCGCGCGCGCGTGCGCCGTGTATCACCGAGGCGTCAACGCCGTAGCCCGAGACGTCCGATCAGCGTTTCATACCGCGCTGTGTTCGATCGTTTCAGGTAGTCCAGCAACCGGCGCCGTTGCCCGACCATCACCAACAGGCCGCGCCGCGAATGGAAGTCTTTCTTGTGGGTGCCGAGGTGGTCGGTCAGATTGCGGATGCGCTCCGACAATATCGCGACCTGCACCTCGGGCGACCCGGTGTCGGCGGTGTTGACGGCGTATTCGGTGATGAGAATCTGCTTGCGCTCGGCGGTAATCGACATCGTGTCGTCCCTTCAGCGATTGATGATGCGCACCGGTCGAAGCCCGCCATTTTCGATTCGCGCCAGGGCGATCAAAAGCTGGTCATGCCGCGCGCCAACGATCGTGCCGTCGTCTAGCCGATCGAGATATGCCCGTTCGCGCATATCGCGCGGCGTCACCTGCTGCCCGTGACGCAATAGAGCGGCCTCGTCTGCCGTCAATTCCAGAGCCGGGATGTCGTCCAGCACCGTCTCAAGCGGCAGTAGATGCTCGGAAGCGACTAGACTATGCCCAAGCGCCGTCACGGAATCCAGTGAAATCGCCTGGGTTTCGGTGAAGCAGCCGACCGCGAGTCGGCGCAACGCCGCGATATGCCCGAACGTGCCGAGTGCCGCGGCCAGGTCGCGGGCAAGGGCGCGGATATAGGTGCCCGCGCCGACCGTCGCCGCGAATTCGGCGAATTCGGGTTCGGCGGCGGTCAATTCGAGCGAGGCGATCTCGATCGTCCGTGCCGCCATCTCAGGCGGCCGGCCGGCGCGGGCGAGGGCATAGGCGCGTCGGCCGGCGATCTTGATCGCGGAAAAGGCGGGCGGCCGCTGCGAGAGCAGCCCGGTAAACTGTGGAAGCGCCGCGGCGATCGCGGCGGGGCAGGGGCGCACCGGGCTCTCGGCGGTCACCTCGCCCTCGCAATCATCGGTATCGCGGGCGACGCCCCACGCGATCCTGAAGCTGTAGCGCTTATGTCCGGCGGCGGCGAACCGGACGGTCTTGGTCGCCTCGCCCAACGCGATCGGCAGTATCCCGGTCGCCAGCGGATCGAGCGTCCCGGCGTGGCCGGCCTTGGCGCCGGTGCTGCGCCGCACGATCCCGACGACGCGGCTCGAGGTGAGCCCAGCCGGCTTGTCGACCACCAGCCAGCCATGCACCCCGGACTCAGCCAACGGCATCGTCATCTTCAGGGCGAGGCTGCAGATCGCGCTCGACCGCGGGACTGGCGAGAACGGCGGCGATCCGCGCTGCCGTGTCGAAGGCATGGTCGAGCGCGAAGACCAGATTCGGCACATGCCGCAAATTGATCGCGCGGGCGACCCGACCGCGCAGGTAGGGGATGCTGCGCTGCAAACCGGCGATGATCTCGGCCAGGTTGCCGCCGCCGAGCGGCATCACAAACGCGGTGGCGGCGCGCAGATCGGGGCTGAGCCGCACCTCGGTCACGGTCACGTTGGCATCGCGCAGGGCGGGGTCGCGCAGTTCCCCCGGCCGCAGCAATCGCGCGAGCTCGTGGCGCAACGCCTCGCCGACGCGCAATTGCCGTTGGCTCGGGGCATTGGCGCGATCCTCGCCCGGGACGATCCGGCGCGTCCGTCGAGATGCTCGTTTCGCGGGCTCGTCGGGACGAGGGCGGTCGGTTCGCGCCATGGTTCGCCTATAAGCGCGCCGCTATAGGGCGCGGGCGACTTCCTCCACCTCGAAGCACTCGATCACGTCGCCCGACTGGACGTCGTGATAGTTCTCGAAGGCCATGCCACATTCAAAGCCTTCCTGCACTTCGCGCACCTCGTCCTTGAAACGCTTCAAGGTCTTCAAGGTGCCCTCGTGGATGACGACGTTGTCGCGCAACAGCCGGACCTTGGCACCGCGCTTGACCGTACCCTCGGTCACGCGGCATCCGGCGACCTTGCCGACGCGAGTGATGTTGAACACCTCGCGGATCGAGGCATTGCCGAGGAAACGTTCGCGCAAGGTTGGCGACAGCATGCCCGACAAGGCGTTGCGCATGTCGTCGATCACGTCGTAGATGATCGAGTAATAGCGGATTTCGACCCCGTCGCGCCGCGCTAGGTCGCGGGCTTGCGGGTTGGCGCGGACGTTGAAGCCGATGATCACCGAATTGGTCGCCTTGGCGAGGATCACGTCGCTTTCATTGATGCCGCCGACGGCGGAATGAAGCACACGAACCGCCACCTCGCTGGTCGAAATCCTCGCCAGCGAGCCGGTGATCGCCTCCAGCGAACCCTGTACGTCCGACTTGACGACGATTGGCAATTCCTGCGCCACGCCGGCCGCGATCTGCGAAAACATCTGTTCCAGCGTGCCCCGGCCGCCCGCCACGGCCGCGGCGGTGCGTCGGCTGCGCTGGCGGAAATCGGCGACTTCGCGCGCGCGGCTCTCGCTGTCGACCACGACAAAATCGTCGCCGGCGAGCGGGGGGCCGTTGAGGCCGAGCACTTCGATCGGAGTCGACGGGCCGGCCTCCTGCTGGGGCTGGCCGCGATCGTCGACGAGCGCGCGCACCCGGCCCCATTCGCCGCCGGTGACGAAGATGTCGCCGATCTTGATCGTGCCGCGCTGGATCAGCACGGTGGCCACCGGGCCGCGGCCTCGCTCGATCTTGGCTTCGAGCACGACGCCCTCGGCCGGCCGGTCCGGGTTGGCGGTCAGGTCGAGCAGTTCGGCCTGCAGCAGGATCGCTTCCTCGAGCTTGTCGAGGTTGGTCTTCTTGACCGCCGAGACCTCGACGTTTAGCACCTCGCCGCCGAGTTCCTCGACGACCAGTTCGTGCTGCAATAATTCCTGCCGCACCCGTTCCGGGCGGGCGTCGGGCCGGTCGATCTTGTTGATTGCGACGATGATCGGTACCTGAGCGGCCTTGGCGTGGCGTATCGCCTCGACGGTTTGCTCCATGATGCCGTCATCCGCGGCCACCACCAGCACGACGATGTCGGTCACATTGGCGCCGCGCGCCCGCATCGCGGTAAAGGCCTGATGGCCCGGTGTGTCGATAAAGGTGATCTGCTTGCCGCTTCTGAGGGTGACGCGATAGGCGCCGATATGCTGGGTGATGCCGCCCGCCTCGCCGCCGGCGACGTCGGTCTCGCGCAAGGCATCGAGCAGCGAGGTCTTGCCGTGGTCGACATGCCCCATGATCGTGACGACCGGGGCGCGCGGCTGGCGCTCCTCGACGGTATCGGCCTGGCCGCGCAAGCCGATCTCGACGTCGGATTCGGCGACGCGACGGAGGCGGTGGCCGAACTCGGTGACGATCAGCTCAGCGGTGTCGGCGTCGATGACCTGGTTGACCGTCGCCATGACGCCCATGCGCATCAGCGACTTGATCACGTCGACCGCGCGTTCGGCCATGCGGTTGGCCAATTCCTGGACGGTGATCGTCTCCGGGACTACCACCTCGCGCACGACCTTGTGCTGATCGAGCGTGCCCTGCAGCCGCAACCGCTCGCGCTCGCGGGCGCGGCGGACCGAGGCGAGGCTGCGCATGCGCTCGCCTTCCTCCTCGGCGGTCAGAGCGCGCGTCACGGTGAGCTTGCCGGTGCGCCGGCGTGGCTCGTCGCGCCGTACCGGGGCGGCCGGACGCCGCAGCGGGAGGCCGCCCGGACGACGCGCCTGTGCCGGCGCTTCTTCTTCGTCCTCGGCCGGCATCGCCACCTTGCCGGCGGCGGCGAGCGCGGCGACCTTGGCGGCGGCGGCCTTGCCGGCGCGCTCGGCGACCTCGCGCCGGGACTCTTCTTCCTTGCGCCGGGTCTCGTCATCCTCGGCGCGCTTCTTGGCTTCCTCGACGCCGCGCTTCTTGGCGTCCTCCTCGTCGGCGCGGCGCTTGGCCTCTTCCTCGGCCCGGGTTCGGGCGTCCGCGGCGGCGCGCTCTTCCTCCTCGCGACGGCGGTCGGCGTCCGCCAGAGCCTGCCGGCGGCGCGTCTCCTCATCGGCCTTGCGCGCGTCCTGGACGGCCCGCACCCGGCCCGCGCGTTCCTCGGCGGTTAGCGAGCGCGGAATCACGGTCAGACGGCGGACGGGCTCCGCCGCCGGCGCCTCGACCGCCGGCGCGGCGCGCGCGACGATCGCGGGCTCGACCTCGACCTCTGCCCGAGTCGGCTCGGGCGCGGAGCCCGGCGCGATCGTGCGTTTCTTGCGGACTTCGACCGTGACGGTCTTCGAACGACCGTGCGAGAAGCTCTGCCGGACCTGGCCGGTCTCGGTGGGCCGGCGCAATTCCAGCCTGCCGCCCGGTCGCGTCAGGGTCAGCGGCCGTTTCTGTTCTTGGTCTTGCTCGTTCACATCACTCATTCGGTTCGGTACCACCATCTTGGCGCCCCGGTCCGACCGGGGCCGAATTCATTCCACGCTCTGCTCTCGCCCCGCGCTCTACTCTCGCCTCGGCGCGAAACCCGGCAATGCGCTCCAGGTCCACCAGCAGCCGCTGGCACAGCGGACCCGGCCCGATCGACACATGCGCCACCCGCTCGCGACCGAACGCGGCACCCAGTTCCGCCCCGGTGAGCGCGGTCGCCGACGACAAGTCGCGCCCCAGCCCACCGAACCTGCGCCGCCCGGCTTCGGCGCCGTCGAGCGCGAAGACCAGCAGCTTCGCCTTGCCGTGCCGCACCGAGTCGCTTACCCGCTCGAAGCCGGCGACCGCCACGCCGGCCCGGCGGGCAAGCCCAAGCGCATCGCAGCAGCGCTGCGCGAGCAACGCCTCGATGCGATCGGCAAGACCGGGCGCGGTCGCGACCGGTTGCCGCGCCGCGCGCGCGAACAGGCGCTTCGCGACAGCCCGTTCCACTATATCTCGGCGCGGCGTCAACCACAAACCCCGTCCGGGCAAACGTGCCGCGAGATCGGGCACCAGTTCGCCGTCGGGGCCGATGACAAAGCGCAACAATTCGGCCCGATCGCGCAGTTCGCCGGTGGCGATGCAGCGACGATGCGATGCCGCGGCGCCGTCTTCGTCCGCCGATTTTCGCGCCAGGGGCGCCGTGTCGTTCACTCTTTCTCCGCCGGGGCCTTCTCCGCCGGCGCCGCGTCGCTCTCCTCGAACCAATGGGCGCGCGCCGCCATGATCATCGCGTTGGCGTCGTCGAGTTCGAGCTTGACCCCGCCCTTGTCCGAGGCGGCCAGCATTTCGATCAATTCGTCGCCGGCGAGGTCGGCGAAATCGTCGAGGGTCTTGACCCCGTTCTCACCGAGCGTGACCAGCATGCCGGGAGTGAGGCCCGTGAGCGACAGCAGTTCGTCGCCGAGGCCCAATTCCTGATAGCGGCTCTCGTATTCTCGGTCGCGGCGTTCGAGCGCGTTGCGTGCGCGCTCCTGTAATTCGCCGGCGATATCGGCATCGAAGCCCTCGATGTCGGCGAGGTCCTCGATCGGCACGTAGGCCACTTCCTCGAGCGAGGTGAAGCCTTCGGTCACCAGCAGGTGCGCGATCACGTCGTCGATGTCGAGCGCGTCGATGAAGAGCTGGCTTCGGCTACGGAATTCCTCGGTGCGCCGCTCGGATTCCTCTGCCTCGGTTAGGATGTCGATGTCCCAGCCGGTCAGTTGCGAGGCCAGGCGCACATTCTGGCCGCGCCTGCCGATCGCCAGGCTGAGCTGGTCGTCGGGAACAACGACCTCGATCCGGCGCTGTTCCTCGTCCATCACCACCTTCGATACCTCGGCCGGGGCGAGGGCGTTGACGACGAACGTCGCTGGGTCGTTCGACCACGGGATGATGTCGATCTTCTCGCCCTGCAACTCGCCGACGACGGCCTGGACGCGGCTGCCGCGCATGCCGACGCAGGCGCCGACCGGGTCGATACCGCTGTCGCGCGAGATCACCGCGATCTTGGCGCGGCTGCCGGGGTCGCGCGCGACCGCCTTGATCTCGATGATGCCATCGTAAATCTCCGGCACTTCCTGGGCGAACAATTTGGCCATGAATTGGGGGTGCGTGCGCGACAGGAAAATCTGCGGCCCGCGCGGCTCCTGGCGCACGTCATAGATATAGGCGCGTACCCGCTCGCCCTGGCGAAAGCTCTCGCGCGGCAGCAATTCGTCGCGCCGCAGCATCGCCTCGGCGCGGCCGAGATCGACGACCACATTGCCGAACTCGACCCGTTTGACCAGTCCGTTGACGATCTCGCCGATGCGGTCCTTGAATTCGTTGAACTGGCGCTGGCGCTCGGCGTCGCGCACCTTCTGCACGATCACCTGCTTGGCGGTCTGGGCCGCGATGCGGCCAAAATCGATCGGCGGCAGCGGGTCGGTGATGAAATCGCCGATCTCCGCGTCCTCGTTCAGCCGCTGCGCCGCGGAAAGCGCGATCTGGGCCGGTTCGTTCTCGACCGTCTCGACCACCTCGCGAAAGCGCAAGAGGCGGATCTCGCCGTTGCGGCGGTCGATCTCGGCGCGGATGTCGTATTCCTGGCCGTATTTGGAGCGGCCCGCCTTCTGGATCGCCTGCTCCATGGCTTCGAGCACTTCATCGCGGTCGATGCCCTTGTCGCGCGCGACCGTGTCGGCGACCTGGAGCAATTCGGGGCGGGCATAGGTGACGCTGCTTTCCATGGGTTTTCTCGTCGAAAGAGGCGGCGGTTAATGCGGTGTCGGCTTTTGCGAAGCCGCGATCAGATCGTCGGTCAGGATCAGCTTGGCTCGGGTGATCTCGGCGATCGGCAGTCGGACCTCTTCGGGATCGCCGGCGAGGCGGACGTGATCCTCGGCGCGACCGAGCAGGCGCCCGCGAAAACGCTTGCGCCCCTCCACCGGGTGCGCCAGATCGATGCGGGCCTCGAAACCGGCGAAGCGGTCATAATCCTCGGGTCGGACCAGGGGCCGGTCGATGCCGGGCGAACTGACCTCGAGCGTATAGGGATCGGCGATCGGGTCGGCGACGTCGAGTAGGGCCGACACCGACCTGCTGATCTGGGCGCAATCGTCGACGGTCATCGGGGTGTCGTCGCGCCGCTCGGCCATGATCTGCAAGGTGGCACCGCGTGCCGGAAGCACCGTGACCCGCACTAGGCGATAGCCCATCGCGTCGAGCGACGGCTCGATAATGCGGATGATTTCGTTCGTGTCGATCGACAACCGGCCTATCCTGGCGAGTGGCACAGAGGCTCGAATAAAGCCAACTCAAATAAAAAGTGGGCCGCTGGCCCACTCCGCGAACCGATCCGCCCAAGCGCTTGCTCGCAGCAGATCCTATGGGACTTTTATTGTCCCTATATAAGCGAATCCCCGCGCGTGGCAAGGGTATTCCCGGCGGCGGCGCTCATCCCCGCCTGCGCCTGACGAAGCGCAGAAACGCCGGAGCCCGGCCGGCGACGCGGGCTTTTGCCTCGTAGCGGGTCGCCGGCCAATCGTCGGGCCGCTCGCGCCAATCGCCGGGGCGGCGCGCCAGCCAGGCGAATTCGGGATGCGCGGTCGCGTGTTCGAGCATCCAGCGCAGATAGTCGGGATCGTCGGTCGCGAGGCGCAGTTCGGCATCGTCTGCCATGATCAGGGCCAGGCGGTCGAGCGTCGCGGGCGCGATGAGGCGGCGCTTGTGATGGCGCGCCTTCGGCCAGGGATCGGGGAACAGCGCGAAGACCCGGGCGATCGATTTCGCCGGCAAGGCCGCGAGCAGCACCCGCGCGTCGTCGGCGAAGACGCGGATGTTGTCAAGGCCGCGGTGCTCGATCGCGGTGACCAGCCGCGCGATGCCGTTCTCGAACACTTCGCAGCCGATAAAGCCGATCTCGGGATGGGTCTCGGCCTGCTCGGCCAGATGCTCGCCGCCGCCGAAGCCGATTTCGAGCCAGATCGCGCGCCCCGGCGGCGCGAGCACCTCTCGCGGGTCGAGCATACCGGCCGGGGGCAGCGTGATCGCGATGCGCGGCAATATCGACGCGGTCAACGTGCGCTGACCCGCGCGCAATGGCCGGCCGCGGCGTCTACCGTAGAGGCGCGGGGGTAGGCGAGAAGGCGGCGTCTCGCTCAGAAAGCGCGCCGCAATTCGTCGACCAGGTCGGTCCGTTCCCACGAAAACGCGCCGCTCGCCTCGGGCTCGCGCCCGAAATGGCCGTACGAAGAGGTTCGCGTGTAGATCGGCCGGTTGAGGGCGAGATGGGTGCGGATGCCGCGCGGCGAAAGGTCGACCAATTCCTGCAATACGCGCGCGAGCTTACCCTCGTCGATGTCCGACTGGGTGTCGACATAGAACGACAGCGGCTTGGCGACGCCGATCGCATAGGCGATCTGGATCGTGCAGGTGTCGGCGAGGCCGGCGGCGACGACGTTCTTCGCCAGATAGCGCGCGGCGTAGGCGCCCGAGCGGTCGACCTTGGTCGGGTCCTTGCCGGAAAAGGCGCCGCCGCCGTGCGGCGCCCAGCCGCCATAGGTGTCGACGATGATCTTGCGCCCGGTGACCCCGGCATCGCCGTCGGGTCCGCCGATCACAAAGCGGCCGGTCGGGTTGACCAGGAAATTATCCTCGTCGCACATCCACCCCTCGGGCAGGGCCCCGAGCACGAACGGGCGCACGATCTCGCGCACCTCCTTCTGCTCGATCCGCTCCGAATGCTGGATCGACACGACCACCTTGGTCGCGCCGACCGGCTTGCCGTCGACATATCGCAAGGTGACCTGGCTTTTCGAATCCGGGCCGAGCAGCGGGGTGTTGCCGGCATGCCGCGCCTCGGACAAGCCCTGCAATATCAGATGCGCGTAATAGATTGGCGCCGGCATCAGTTCCGGCGTGCCGGTGCAGGCATGACCGAACATCATGCCCTGGTCGCCGGCCCCCTCGTCCTTATTGCCGGCGGCGTCGACGCCCTGGGCGATATCGCTTGACTGATTGTGGATGCAGCAGTCGATCGCGGCCCGCTGCCAATGGAAATTGTCCTGTTCGTAGCCGATCTCGCGGATCGCCATGCGCGCGACGTGCATCAGCAATTCCGGCGTGATCGAGACGGGTCCGCGCGTCTCGCCGGCGAGCACGACGCGGTTGGTGGTGACGAGCGTCTCGACGCCGCACCGGGCCTGCGGCTCGGCGGTAAGATAAGTGTCGACGATGGCATCGGAGATGCGGTCGCAAATCTTGTCGGGATGTCCCTCGGACACCGATTCGCTGGTAAACACGAAGTCACGCTTTGCCAAGGGACGTCCCCCCTCTTGATCGGCTGAACCGGCGAGCCTCGCCCCGCTTGTTCCGCGGCGCGACCTGATTTCCTTGCCCGGGCGTGGTTGTCGAATGTCGAGCCAAAAGCGTCAAGCCCGATCTTGGCGTTCGCCAGTCGGTGGCGACCGCGAAGCCGGCTATCGCGAGACGGGACGCTCGCCGGCGGCCACCAATGCCTTGGCCAGATCAAACAGCCGACGGCGCAAGTTCGCGTCGCCGATCTGGTAGTAGGCGCTAATCAACTCAACCGTCTCGCGCCTGCGCAGCGGGTCGGAATCGAATGCTTCAGCCGGCCCTTCGGCGAACCCGGCGGGGATTGCTGGCGCGCGCACCGGGTCCGTGTCGTCGAAAAAGAACGGCACCGGCACGTCGAGGACGCGGCTCAGTTCATGCAGCCGGCTGGCACCGACGCGGTTGGCGCCGCGCTCGTATTTCTGTACCTGTTGAAAGGTCAGGCCGATCGCCTCGCCCAGCTTTTCCTGACTCAAACCCAACATGTTGCGGCGCAGTCGGATGCGCGACCCGACATGAATGTCGATTGGGTTCGGCTTGTCGGTCTTGCGGCGGCCGGGGCGCCGCGGCTCTCGGGTCATCGCCATGGCGCTGTGCTCGCCTTCGGGGAAGGCCGGGTTGATAGAGCACACGATGGTATGCGGTCAAGGTCCTGGCGACGGCGCGCGGGATTGCCGCAGGGCGGCCGTGCCGAGGGTGCTAGGAGCGGCGGAGGAAACCCACCAGAATCGGGCCGATTCCCGCGATCAGCATCGCCAGAAATACCCAGTCGCCGCTCCGCGCGTACAGGGTTGGCGGGTTCGCCCCGGGCAGGGTCACGTCGGCATGGCCGACCGCGTCGAGCGCGGTGCGCGCAAGTACCCGACCCTGCGGGTCGACCACGCCGCTGATCCCGTTATTGGCGACGCGGACCAGCGGCAGGCCCTCTTCGACGGCGCGAGTGCGGGCGATCGCGAAATGCTGATAGGGGCCGGAGCTGTGCCCGAACCAGGCATCGTTGGTCAAGTTGAGAAGCCAGGCGGGACGCGTGTCGCGGTCGATGATCGCGGTGGGAAAGATCGCCTCGTAGCATACCAGCGGGGCAAAGGCGGGCAGCCCCGGCGGTGCGAGCGTCCGCGGTCCGGGACCGGCGCTCATGTCGACCGACCCCGGAATGAATGTGTCGATCGGCAGGATCGCGCGAAATGGCATGTACTCGCCGAAGGGAACCAAGTGTGCCTTGTCGTAGCTGGAGCGGATCGCCCCGCCGGTGTCGACGCTCTCGATGCTGTTGTAGATGCGCTGGATCGGCCCGGTGGAAGGCTCGCCGCGCAACGCGCCGGTGATCAGATAACCGTCCTTGGGCGCGACCGCGGCGATCGCGGCTAGATGTACCGGGTCGCGCTCGAGGAAAAAGGTCGCCGCGGCCTCGGGCCAAATGATCGCGGCGAGCGGCTTGCTGGAGGGCGCGTTGCTGATCTCGATCAGGCGGCGAAAATTGGTCTCCGCCGCCGCCGGGTCCCATTTCAGCGACTCCGCGATCGAAGGCTGGACCAGGCGCAGCCGGGTCTCGGTGGCGACGGTCGGCGACAGCGCGAGGCGGATCGCTCCGGCCGCGGCGGGGACTAGAAGCAGGATCGCCGAGCCCAGCACCGGCGCCAGGCGCCGCGTGGCCGACAGCGGCGCCAAAGACGGGTTTCCCAGCAACGCCGGCAGCGACGCCGCCAGCACCGTCACCAGGCTGAGGCCGTAAACTCCGACCCAGGCGGTGTTCTGAAGCAGGGCCAGCGATCCCGGAAACCCGCCGGCCCAGACATAGCCGACCAGGTTCCACGGCAGCCCGGTCAGAGCGTGGCCGCGAACCCACTCGGCGGCGGTCCACAACACCGCGAACAGGCAGACCCGCAGGGCGCCCGACACCCGTAGCCGGGTGGTCGCCAGTCCCACCAGCCCCATCGTCGCGGCCGGCAGCAGGGCCAGCACGGCGGGGATACCGCATACCGCGAATGGCAAGGCCCACCAGAAGGCGGCGATGTCGACGAACAGGGCGCCGGCGATCCAGTACATGCCGGCGACGAAGAAGCCGATCCCGAAGAAATAGCCGAGGCGAAACGAGTCCCACGCCCCGCGGCTGCCGTCGTCGAGCCACAGCAGGCCGGGGAAGGCGATAAACACCAGCGGCACGAGGTCGACCGGCGGCAACGCCCCCGCGAGCACAGCGCCGAACAGAAGGCCGAGCCCATATCGCCGCCAGCCGGACGATCCGGCGAGAGACTGCGCCAGCCGGCACAGCGGCGTCTCCATCCTCGCCCCTGGTTGGGCCCGCAGGACAGCCGCGTCAGGCATCTTCCGCGCCCCGTCCCGAGACCGAGGCCGGCAGCCCGCGCACGCGAAGCCGCCGGATCCGGTGCGGATCGGCATCGAGCACCTCGAACTCGATCCCGACGGGATGGGCGATGATCTCGCCGCGTTTCGGCACGCGGCCGGCGAGCGCGAAGACCAGCCCGCCTAATGTGTCGACATCCTCCGGGTCGTCGCCAAAGCGCAGCCCGATGCCGTGCTGCTCCTCGAGCGCCTCGATCGGAATCCGCGCGTCGGCGATCACGCTGCCGTCGGGCCGTTCGATCATGCTCGGCGCCGGGTCGACATCGTGCTCGTCCTCGATCTCGCCGACGATCTCCTCAATCAAATCCTCGATCGTGACCAGCCCGTCGATGCCGCCGAATTCGTCGACCACCATCGCGATATGGGTGCGCGCCTGCCGCATCTGCAGCAGCAGATCGAGGATCGGCAGTGACGGCGCGACGAACAATACCTTGCGCAACAGGCGCGATATCTTGGCCGGCCGGCGGTCCGCGACCGGCGCCAACACGTCCTTGACATGCACATATCCGATCACGTCGTCGAGCGTCTCGCGATACACCGGCACGCGCGAGTGGCCGTTATCGATCATGCATTTGACGATTTCGGCGAAGTTCTGCTCGCCGTCGATCGCGACCACGTCGACGCGCGGCACCATCACGTCGGCGGCGGAGCGATCGTGCACCTTGAGAATGTTGCGGATCAGCACCCGCTCTTGCGGCGCGATCTCGACCCCACCTTCGGCCTCCGCCGCGGCCAGCATCGCGTCGATCGCCTCGCCGCGGCCGCGCGGCCGCCGCATCATCCGCAGCAGATTGCGCAGCCGGGAGAGCGACCCGTGATGTTCGGGATGGCCGTCGCTACTGGGCGGCTCTGTGTCGTTCATCGCGGAAGGGATCCGGGTTTGCTTTCACATGGGGTCTCGGTAGGGATCTGGCACCCCCAATTCGGCCATAATGGCGATTTCGCGGGCTTCCATGACCGCTGCGTCGGTCGACGTCTGGTGATCATAACCGAGCAGATGGAGCACGCCATGCACCACCAGATGGCGCAAATGGTCGGCAAACGGCTTGTCCTGCGCCTCGGCTTCGCGACGGATCGTCGTGAAGGCGAGCACCACGTCGCCGAGCAATAGCGGCATCCCCGGCGGCGGAGATTCCGCCGGATCGGCGGCGGGAAAGGCGAGCACGTTGGTCGGCACGTCCTTGCCGCGATAGGTGCGGTTGAGAACCCGCAGCTCGGGGTCGTCGGTCAGGGTGATGTCGACGATCACCCGCGCCCCCCCGGCGAGCGCGGTCCCGTCGCCGCCGCGCGCCAGAGCCAGCCGGGCCGCGGTCGCCACTTGCGCCTCGGCGCCGGCGCAAGCGCCGAGCCACTGACCGCCGTGCAACGTGACCTCGATATCGGCGTCGATCGCGGCGATGCTCATCGCCTGTCGTCGCTCCCGCCGCGCTCGGCACCCTCTCTCTGGACGCGGTCGCGCGCCTCGTAGGCGCCGACGATGCGCGCGACGAGGTGATGGCGCACCACGTCCCGCTCGGTAAAACGGACCGTGGCGATGCTGTCCACCCCGTGCAGTGCGTCGAGGGCATCGGCGAGCCCAGAGCGGGTGCCGATGGGCAGGTCAACCTGGGTCGGATCGCCGGTTACCACCATGCGCGATCCCTCGCCGAGCCGGGTCAGAAACATCTTCATCTGCACCGGGGTGGTGTTCTGGGCCTCGTCGAGGATCACGAACGCGTGCGCCAGCGTGCGCCCGCGCATGAACGCGATCGGCGCGACCTCAATCTCGCCGTTTCCGAGCCGCTTGGCGAGCTGGTCGGCCGGGAGCATGTCGTTGAGCGCGTCGAAGATCGGCCGCAGGTAGGGATCGACCTTGTCGCGCAGATCGCCGGGCAGAAAACCGAGCCGCTCGCCGGCCTCGACCGCCGGGCGCGACAGGATGATGCGCGCGACCCGCCCGGTCATCAGCAGATCGACCGCGGCGGCGACCGCGAGATAGGTCTTTCCGGTACCCGCCGGGCCGAGCCCGAACACCAGCTCGTGCTCACGGATCGCCTTGACGTAGGCGGCCTGGGCGACCGAGCGCGCGGCGATGCGGCGCTTGCGCGTGCGGAAGCCGGGATCCTCGCGCCACAGGCTGGGGCTCTTGTCGTCGATCTCCGCCTGGGCGAAGCGCATCGCCGCCTCGACCGCGGCGAAATCGACCTCCTGGCCGCCCCTCAGCCGGTCGTATAGCTGCGACAGCGCGAGGTGGGCCACCTCGATCGCCGAGGCCGGGCCGGCGATCGCCAGCCGATTGCCTCGGGGCACCAGCGACACGCCGAGCTGCCGCTCGATCCGGTCGAGATATTGGTCGCGCTCGCCATAGAGCAGCGGCAGTAGCAGGTTATCGTCGAATTCGAGCTGGTCGCGTCCGGCGCCGACCGCTTGCGGTGACAGCGCGTTCATGCCGGCTCGGCCCCGCGTGGTTCTTCCGCTCGTCGGACGATGGTGCCGGCTAGGCTATTGCCCTGCACCGCGTCGATCGTCACCGGCACGATCGTTCCCACCCGGTCCGCGTCGGCCGCTGTATGGACGCTCTGTAGATAAGGGCTGCGCCCGACCAGTTGCCCGGCATGGCGCCCCGGCTTCTCGAACAGCACCGGGAGGACCCGCCCGACCGAGGCCTGGTTGAAATCGCGCTGTTGGCGTTGCAGCAGGGTCTGTAACGCGGTGAGCCGCTCGGTCTTGATCATTTCCGGGACCTTGTCGAGGATAGCCGCGGCCGGCGTGCCGGGGCGCGGCGAATATTTGAACGAGTACGCCTGGGCAAATCCGATCTCCTCGACAAAGTCCAGCGTGGCACGAAAATCCGCGTCGCTTTCGCCGGGAAACCCGACGATGAAATCCGAAGACAGGGCGACGTCCGGCCGGGCCGCGCGCAATCGCGCGACGGTGCGGCGGTAATCGTCGGCGGTATGGCGCCGGTTCATCGCCGCCAGGACGCGGTCCGCGCCGCTCTGCACCGGCAGGTGCAGGAACGGCATCAGTGCCTCGACGTCGCGATGGGCGGCGATCAGCCCGTCATCGACATCGCGCGGGTGGGAAGTCATGTAGCGAATGCGCGCGAGCCCCGGCAGGCGCCCGAGGGCGCGGATCAGATCGGCCAGGCCCCACTCAACCTCGTGCCCTGGGTAATCCGGGGGCGCGGCGCCGTGGTAGGCATTGACGTTCTGGCCCAACAGGGTGATCTCGCGTGCCCCGCCTGCGACGAGGCGCGCCGCCTCGGCCAGAATCCTCGCCGCCGGGCGCGAATACTCCGCTCCGCGCGTGTACGGCACGACGCAGAACGTGCAGAACTTGTCGCAGCCCTCCTGGACCGTCAACAAGGCGCTCGCCGCTGAATCGCCGGAGAATTCGGGCAGGTGATCGAATTTGGGCTCGGCCGGGAAGCTGGTGTCGAGCATACCGACGCCGGCCGTCCGGGTCGCCCGCGCCACCATCTCGGGCAGATTGTGGTAGGCCTGCGGCCCGAACACGATATCGACGAACGGAGCGCGGGCGATGATCTCCTCGCCCTCGGCCTGAGCGACGCAGCCGGCCACCGCGACCAGCATGCGGCCGCCGCGCCGGGCCTTGGCCTCCTTGAGTTGGCGGATCGTGCCGAGCTCGGAATAGACCTTCTCGGCCGCCTTCTCGCGGATATGGCAGGTGTTGAGGATCACTAGATCGGCCCCCTTCGGCGTTTCCGTGGGGGCGTAGCCGAGCGGCGCCACCAATTCGGCCATGCGCGCCGAATCGTAGACGTTCATCTGGCAGCCGTAGGTCTTGATGAACAGGCGCTTGGGCGCTGGTGTGTCCCGCTCGGACGCGTCCCCGTCCAGGGGCAGGGTGGGTTCGCTCATCCGACCGCCGACGCCGGGAGATCGGCGGGCACGGGGTGGCGCCGGTCGCGCGGCGCGGCGACGGCGTGCTTTCTGCGGCGACCGGTCAGCGCGGCATTGACCCCGGCGATGACGCGCGCCTCGCAATAGGCCGACAGCGCCTTTCGCGACCCGCATTCGGCGAACGAGGTCGGCGGATGGAACTCGACGATGACCTCGACCGTGCCGAGCCCGACCATTCGCCACAGATGCGGCGCCATCGACATGTCGCCGTACCAGGCGAATAGCGGCCGATGCGCCCGCCCGATCGGCATCCCGTCGAGTCGCTTGTAGGTCACCGAGACCGGCTGCACCATCACCGCGGGGATCGCGTCGCGCGCGGCTGCGACACTGAATAGCGCGCTCTTGAACGGCAGGATGCGGCTGCCGTCGCTGCTGGTGCCCTCGGGAAACAGGATCAGCGCGTCCCGGGCTGCCAGCCGCTCGGCGAGCGCGTCGCGTTGCTCGGCGGTGCTGCGCACCTGTCGATCGACGAACACCGAGCGCTGCAGCTTGGCGAGCCAGCCGTATAGCGGCCACCGGGAGATCTCGGACTTGGCGACAAACGAGCCGGCGATCTGCGAGCCGAGCACGGTGATGTCGAGATAGGAGACGTGGTTGGAGGCGAACAGTACCGGCCGCATCGTCGTCGGCCGCCCGATTCGGCGCACCCGCAGCCCCACGATTCGGCAGCAGCCGCGGTGGTAGAAGCGCGGCAAGGTCGCCGCCCATGGCCGCCGCAGCACCACCCCGATCACCTGGACCGGCATCAACGACAGGGTCCAGACGAGATAGAGCGTCAGGCGCCAGATCCTGAGCGTGGTCGAGCCCATGCGCTCTAGGCCGCCCACGGGTCTTTGGCCGCCCACGGGTCTTTGGATTGTCGTTCGTAATGGCGCAGGTATTTTTCAGTGATCAGGTCGCTCTTGACCACGATGCACACATCGGTGGTGTTGAACTGGGTGTCGATCACCGCGCCGTCCCCGACGAACCCACCCAGCCGAAGGTAGCCCTTGATCAACGGCGGCAGCGCCGCCAGGTTGCGTACGGGGTCGATCGCCGCAGCGTCGAGGCGGCGCATGTCGACCAGGCGCTCGGCCAATGCCCTCGGCCGCAACGCCGGCGGCGCCAGGTGGTGGTAGTAGAGATAGGCGAGCGGCGCGGCGAGCGCGTCGGGATCGGTGCCCGGGAGGCTCGCGCAGCCGAACATCACCGCGATCTCGTAGTGAAAGACATAGGCGGCGATGCCGCTCCACAGCAATTGCATAACCGCTCGCCCGCGATAGTGCGGATCCACGCAGGAGCGGCCGAGTTCGAGGATTTCCGCCGGATAGGCGATCAGCGGCGAGATATCGTACTCGGCCGCGGAATAGAAGCTGCCGTGCCGCCTCGCCGCCTCGCGCCGGATCAGGCGATAGGTGCCGACGACCAAATCAGTACCTCTGTCGCGCTCGTGATCGAGCACCAGCAGATGATCGCAGATCTCGTCGAACGGGTCGAAATCGCGGCGTTGCTGCGCCATCCCGGACAGCGGCCGCGCGCCCATGGTCTCGTAGAAGATGCGATAGCGCAGCGCCTGCGCCGCGTCGATGTCGGCGGCTGTTTCGGCGAGCCGAACCTGCAGCGACCCCGAGCTGATATTGACGATGCCGCCACGCCCGCGCGCTTCGGCCGCGCCGAGCGCGGGCTCGATCGGCAAACGAGGCGATGACGTCGCGGGGGTGGCGATCACGCGAGGCGGCCCGTGATGCGGGGGCAGGGGAGGCGCTGCGACAGCGGCCTCATCCCCGATCGGGCCTTCGCCTGCCGCCGCGCGGCACCGCGTACAGTTCGAGCCGATGCCCGACCAGATCGTAGCCGAGCTGGTCGGCGACGATCTGTTGCAGCTTTTCGATGTCCTCGTTGCGGAACTCGATGACCTCGCCGGTCTGGATGTCGATCAGATGGTCATGGTGCGCGCTCGGCATCTCCTCGTAGCGCGCGCGGCCCTCGCCGAAATCATGGCGGGCGAGGATGTTGGCCTCCTCGAACAGCCGCACGGTGCGGTAGACGGTGGCGATGCTGATATGCGCGTCGATCTCGGTCGCGCGCCGGTACACCTGCTCGACATCGGGATGATCGGCCGAATCCGACAGCACCCGAGCGATCACCCGGCGCTGCTCGGTCATCTTGAGGCCCTTGTCGAGACAGAGTTGCTCGAGGCGTGAGATCATCGCGTCGCTATGTGAGCGGGCTCATCCGACGCGAGTATAGCCGAAACGTACCGGCCAGCCTATCTCCCAACGCGCGTTCGATGCGCCCGCCCCCGGTCAAGCCCGGGCGCGGCGAGCACGCGTGCCGAGACCGATCTCCTTGGCAAGTCGGCTGCGTTGGCGGGCGTAATTGGGCGCGACCATCGGATAATCCGGCGCGAGCCCCCAGCGCTCGCGATAGGCCTCGGGGCTCATGTTGTAGGCGGTCTTCAGGTGCCGCTTCAACATCTTGAGCTTTTTGCCGTCTTCGAGGCAGACAATGAAATCGGCCTGGACCGATTTCTTGATATTGACCGCCGGCTGGGGCCGCGTGGCCGGTGCCGCCGGGACGATGCCGATATTGGCCAACGACTGATAGACCTGATTGATCAGCTGGGGAAGATCGCCTAGCGCCACGGTATTGTTGGACACGTGCGCGGCGACGATTTCCGTTGTTAGGGCCAGGAGATCATTGGATTGCTCAGTGCTGTCCATATCGCATTTCCTGCCGCCGGATGGGACGCGAAATATAAGTAATTATTGCCGACGACGCAATCGGGTCTTTGCTCGGTCTTGCGTACACGAGCACGGTGCTACAGTTTCGGAGCATCGGACTTAGCGTGATGTCGCGGTATCTACCAAGGTTAGCCGCATGATCAGTGCATCGGCCATGCCGTCGCGGCGGCGGTAATAGCGCGGCCGGTGACCCACCCGGGCAAATCCGAGTCCGGTGTAGAGGCGCCGCGCGGGGCGATTATCCGCGGCGACTTCGAGCACGACCGATACCATCCGCCGGCGTCGCGTCTCGGCGAGCACCCTCCGCATCAAATTTGCGCCGATCCCGCGCCGCCTGGAGGCGGGGGCAACGCCGATCGACAGGATTTCGCATTCGTCGCCGAGGTCGCGGACCAGCACGAACCCGGTAGGATTCTCCCCCTCCCAATCGATGTAGCCGAAACAGCCGCTCAACCCCATCACCCGCGCCAGTGCCGCCGCGTCCCACGGATCGTCGGGAAAGCAGGCGCGATGCAATATCGCCAGCGGCACGGACGCGGACGGCGGCAGCGGCGTGATCCGTCGGCTGGCCGCAAGCGGAGGGAGGGGCAGCGGCGGCTTTGGCGCGGTGACATCGGCGGGCCGCAGGTAGAGCGGCCGGGCCGGTGCGGTCGGTTCGCCCGACGCGAGAGCGCGTCTCGCGGCGGCGAGCACGCCGCGCGCGTCCGGCGCCGAAGCGGGGACGATCGTCATCCCGGTGCGCCCGGAGAGGGCGGTGGCGGCGGAATCCGCCGCGTCTCCGGCGATCACCAACGGTGCCGCGCCGGCCGCCGCCGCGACCAAGTCGCCGAGATCCTCGGGCAAAATCGCCCTGGGTTCGCCGAGCGGGGCTCCGGCGGTATCGAGCAGCTGCACGTAGAGATCGGCGCGGCGGCTATCCAGCGCGACCAATATCGCGGCGTTGTTTCCCGCGGCGTGTGTTGCCTTGCGAGGTAACACAGCCGCCACCGCGGCGAAGCTGGTGATGCCGATCAGTGGTATTCGCGTGGCAAGGGCGATGCCGTGCGCCGCGGCAAGTCCGACACGGATGCCGGTGAATCCGCCGGGGCCGACTGAAACGGCGAGCGCGTTAAGTTCCGCGGCGGCGATCGACGCCTCGCGCATCGTCGCGTCGACCATCGGCAATAATGCTTCGGCGTGGCCGTGACGCATCGCCGTGCGGTGGTGCGCCAGCACTGCGGCGCCCCGGCCGATCGCGATCGAGCAGGCCGAACCGGCGGTGTCGAACGCCAAGATTATGCCCGTGTAGATTGTATCCGTGTAGATTATGCGCGAATCGCGATGGGTCATTCGGTTGGGCCGGCCTCACACGATTCGGCATGCCTCATCGAAATCGGGCCGCGGGTTGCGGGGGCGGAGTTGGGCGCGGTCGCCGTAGCCGAGATTGCACAGAAAATTCGATCTGATCCGGCCTTCCGGGAAAAACTCCCGATCGACCATCGCATTGTCGAAGCCGGACATCGGCCCGCAATCGAGCCCAAGGGCGCGGGCCGCGAGGATCAGATACGCGCCCTGTAGCGATCCGTTGCGGAAGGCGGTGACGCTGGCGTGCTCGTCGTGCCCGGCGAATTGCGCGCGCATTGCCGGGTTGTTTGGAAGCAACGCCGGCAAACGCTCGAAGAAATCCAGGTCGTAGCCGACGATCGCCGTGACCGGCGCCGTCATGGTCTTGGCCCGGTTGCCTTCGGCCAATGCCGGCATCAGCCGGTCCTTGGTCGCCCGCGATTTGACGAAGAGAATTCGGGCCGGGCCGCAATTGGCGCTGGTGGGGCCTAGCTTGGCCAGTTCCCACAGCGCTCTCAGCAGGATGTCGCTGACCGGCCGATCGACCCAGGCATGATGCGTGCGCGCGCCGCGAAACAGGATGTCGAGCGCCTCGTCATTGACGATGCGATCCATCCCCGCGATCCCCCCGCGCAAGTTTCGAGGATTCCGGGCCGCGCGCCGCGCCGGTCTTGACCCGGGCCGCTGGGCTCAGACCGCGCGGACCTCGACCACCTCGGGAATGTAATGCTTTAGCATGTTCTCGATGCCGGCCTTCAAGGTCGCGGTCGAGCTCGGGCAGCCCGAGCATGAGCCCTGCATGTGCAGGTAGACGATGCCGTCCTCGAAATCATGGAAGATGATGTCGCCGCCGTCCTGGGCCACCGCCGGGCGGACCCGAGTCTCGAGCAGTTCCTTGATCTGGGAGACGACCTCGTCTTCTTCCTCGCCGCTATCGATTTCGCCGGCCTCGGCACCCGCGCTGATAACCGGCCGTCCGGCGGTGAAATGCTCCATGACCACCGCGAGCACAGCCGGCTTGAGCTGGTGCCAGTCGCTGTCGCCGTCCTTGGACACCGTGATGAAATCGGCACCCAGAAACACGCCGGTGACCTCGCGGAGCTCGAACAGCCGCTCCGCCAGCGGCGAGCGCCGCGCCGCTTCGCCGGTGGTGAAATTGGCGGTGCCCGAATTCATCACCGTGCATCCCGGCAGGAATTTGAGGGTGGCCGGGTTTGGTGTCTGCTCGGTCTGGATGAACATCGGCGGCTCCACTGGTATCGGACGAAAACGGTCCCCTTTAGCATGGGGCTTTGCCGCGGCAAATCAACCCTGTCGCAGTTGCGCCTTTATGCTAGCTCAGGGCCTCGATCTGGTCGAGCGTCAGCCCGCCCGGAACGATCGTGATCGGGATGCGCATCCGACCGGCCGGCTTGCCGGCGAGGTAGGTCACCAGCGGGCCGGGCCCCTCGGGCCCAGTGCCGGCGCCGAGCACCAGGATCGAGATGCTCGGCTCCTCGTTGATCAGCGCCAGCAATTCGTCGCGGCGGCGCCCCTCGCGGATATAGACGATCGGCGTCGCGCCGGCGATCGGCATGATCTCATCGCATAACCGCTGCATCAATTGCTCAGCCGCCTCGCGGCGCTCTCTGCGGGTCAGTTCCTCGATCGCGGCCCAATGCTGCAAATCGACGGGCTCGATCACGTGCAGCAGCGCGATGCGTCCCCCAGTATGCGCGGCGCGGCGCGCGGCATAATGCACCGCGACATGGTGTTCGGGGGTCTCGTCGACGACGACCAGGAAGACCCGGGGGGTGGCGCTTGCTTCCATCGCGGGCACCAGGGGCGGTTCAGCGGCTCCGGAACGGCAGACTTGACAGCCATCCTGCCACCATCGCGGTCAGCACCGCAATCAGCCCGTACAGCGCGGCATTGGTTGAGGCGAAATCGAACACCGCGGCGTCGATACCGACCTTGGATACGACCAGCGGCGTGGTCTGGCCGCTGACCACGTCGCGGTCGCGGACCAGGAAGATTTCGACCAGATAGGTTCCGGTCGGCACGTTGGCGGGAAAATTCAAGGTCGCGCGAAACAGCCGCTCGCCGAGAAAGGTGATCTTGCCGACCGAGGTGGCAAACAGGCCGGCGCGTTGCTGGGCGCCGATCAGCGACTCGCTGAACAGGGCGACCCGGTCCGGCGCGATCGGGTCCCTGGGCTCGAACTTGAGGCTGCCGACGCCGATGCGATAGAGCGAGGCGACCGCCGGCACGACGATCTCGTTCAATGGTCGGCTCGACGAGATCGCGTAGTATTTGGGCACGCCGCCAAAAATCATCGACTCGGTATTGACGAAGACCCCGGCGATCTTGCTCTTGCGCCAGACCGTGACTTCGCTGTCGGGACCGCGCACCACCGCGACGACGTCGCCCGGTCCGTCGGTCGCGCCGAAAAGAACCACCGATTCACCGGTGAATCCGGTCGTGATCGCGACCAGATGGCTGCTCAGGTCGGCGACCACCGCGTCCGCTTTCGCCGGAGCCGCGAGCGCCAGCACCGCCAGCACCGCGAGGCCGAGGCGTGCCGGGCGCCGAAGCAGCGGACGGGCCCGGCTCATCCCTGATCCGTGATGACGGAGAACAAATGAGCTGGCCGGGCGGTCAGGTCGACGGCGAGCTTGGCGCCGACCGCGAGCACCAGCAGCGCGAGCAACAGGCGCAATTGCTCGCCGCGCAAGCGCGAGGCGAAGCGGCTGCCGAACTGAGCGCCGAACACGCCGCCGATAAGCAAGACCAGCGCCAGCACCGCGTCGACGGTATGGTTGGTGAATGCCTGCAGCCAGGTCACGCTGGCGGCGACGAAGATGATCTGCAATAGCGAGGTGCCGGGCACCACCGAGGTCGGCATGCCGAGCACGTAAATCATCGCTGGCACCATGACGAACCCGCCGCCGATGCCGAGGATGCCGCTCAATATGCCGACGGCGAAGCCGAGACCGATCGGCAACAAGGCGCTGATATAGAGCTTGGAGTGGCGAAACCGGGTCTTCAGCGGCAGGCCATGCAGCCAGTTGTGCTGGTGCAATCGGTGCCGCTCGCCGCCGGGCCGGCGCAGGCGGAACATCGTGCGGGCGCTTTCGATCAGCATCAGCAACCCGAGCACGCCGAGGAGCACGACGTAGCATAGTGAGATCGCCAGTTCGGCCTGCCCAACCCGTTTGAGCATGGTGAACAGCCAGACCCCGACGATCGACCCGGCGAGGCCGCCGACCAGCAGGATGGCGCCCATTTTGAAGTCGACGTTGCCGCGCCGCCAGTGCGCGAGCACGCCCGAGACCGAGGCGCCGATGAGTTGATTGGCCGACGAGGCCACCGCGACCCCGGGGGGCACGCCGATGAAGATCAACAGCGGCGTCAGCAGAAACCCGCCGCCGACCCCGAACACCCCCGAGAGAATTCCGATCGCGGCACCGAGGCCGAGCAATAGGAAGAAATCGACCGACAGCTCGGCGATCGGCAGGTAGATGTCCATCAGGCGGCCGGCATCCGCATCTCGATGAAATACCCCGGAAAAATGCCGCGAACGCCGCCCCCGTCGAATGGGGCGGCGTATCGCCTCACCTTACAACCGCCGGTGCGGCCGGGAAAGCGACAAGCGCGCGCGATCGCGCCGGGCTACGGCCGCAGCAGCCCGGTGATGTCCTGCACTTCGCGCAACACCGGCACCGCGATCGCGGCGGCGCGCTCGGCGCCATGCCGCAACACGGTGTCGATGTGGCCGGGATCGGCCATCAGGCGGCGCATCTCGCCGCCGATATGGCCGAGCACCTCGACCGAGAGGGCGGACAGCGCATCCTTGAAGGTTGAGAAATTCTGGCCGGCGAATCGCGTCAGGGTCGCCTCGCGCGGTTCGCTGGCCAGCGCGGCGTAGATGCCGACCAGATTGTCGGCCTCTGGCCGTGCCTCCAATGCCGCGATCGTCGCCGGCAACGGCTCGGGGTCGGTCTTGGCGCGGCGGATCTTCAAGGCGATCGCGTCGGCATCGTCGGTCATGTTGATGCGCGAATAATCCGAGCTGTCGGATTTCGACATCTTCCTGGCGCCGTCCCTGAGGCTCATGACCCGTGTCGCGGTGCCGAATATCTGGGGCTCCGGCAACGGGAAGAAATCGACCTCGTAGCGGCGGTTGAACGCCCCGGCGATGTCGCGGGCGAGTTCGAGATGCTGCTTTTGGTCCTCGCCGACCGGCACGTGGGTCGCCTTGTAGAGCAGGATGTCGGCCGCCATCAATACCGGGTAGGCATAGAGGCCGAGCCCGGCCATGTCGCGCTGCTTGCCGGCCTTTTCCTTGAATTGGGTCATGCGGTTGAGCCAGCCGAGCGGAGTCAGGCAGCCGAGCAGCCAGCCCAGTTCGGCATGGGCCGAGACCATGCTCTGGTTGAAGATGACGCAGCGTTCGGCGTCGATGCCGGCGGCGATGTAGGCCGCTGTCACCTCGCGCGTCGAATGGCGCAATTCGAGCGGGTCCTGCGGCTGGGTCAGCGCGTGCAGATCGACGATGCAAAAGATGCACTCGTAATCGTGCTGCAGCCCGACCCAGTTGCGGATCGCGCCGAGATAATTGCCGAGATGCAGGTTGCCGGTCGGCTGGATGCCGGAAAAGATGCGGTTCATGGGGCCTCGATTGCGCGGATCGGGCGTGCCCGTCCGGCGGCTGTTATCGCCGGGCACGGGATACGGTCAAGCGGCATGACGGCGCAACTGGTTGCGCAGGTCCCGCCAGCGGGTGACGCCGAGCGCCAGGATCAGGCCACCGAAGACGATGAGGCCGGCGGCCACCAGCGCGGCCAGGGCGCCGAGCCGTAGCGACGCCGGCCCCGCGAACGCCGGGGCCAGGGCGAGGCGCAACGCGATCAAGGCCGCGCCCATGCCGAGCGACGCGGCGGCGATGCGGGGCAGGTTGGCGCGCGCCCGCTGGTCGAGGCGGAAATGGCCCTGCCGCGCCAGCAGGAACAGCAGAGTCAATGCCTGCATCCAGCCCGCCGCCGACAACGCGATCGCGACCCCGACATGGGCCAGATAGGGCATCAGCAGCAGGGTCAGCGCCAGATTGATCGCGATCGCCGCTGCCGCGATCTTAACCGGGGTCGCGGTGTCCTGCCGGGCAAAAAAACCCGGCGCCAAAACCTTGACCAGGACAAACGCGGGCAGGCCTGCGGCGTAGGCGGCGAGCGCGGCCGCGGTCGCCGCCACCTCGGCCGGGCCGAACGCGCCGCGCTCGAACAACGTGGCCAGGATCGGCTGCGCCAGTATCGCCAACGCGATCGCCGCCGGCAGGGTCAGCAATAGCGCCAGTTCGACGCCGCGGTTTTGGGTCGTCACCGCGCCTGCGAGGTCGCCGCCGCGCACCTGGCGCGACAATGGCGGCAGGATGGCGGTGGCGACCGCGATGCCGACCACTCCGAGCGGCAACTGGTTGAGCCGGTCGGCGTAGTACAGAAACGACACCGACCCGCCCGGCAATAGCGAGGCGAGGGCGGTAGATATCAGTAGATTAATCTGCATGACGCCGGCGCCGAGCACCCCGGGGCCCATCAATTTGAGCGTCTGGCGTACCCTCGGGGTCATCCGCGGCCAGCGCGGCCGCAGATTGACCCCGGCACCGGCGCAGGAGCCGGCGAGCCACAGGAATTGCGCGATCCCCGCCGCGGTCAACGCCCAGGCCAATACCTGGCCGTCGGTCCAGCCATACCGCGAGGTCAGCAGCAAGGCCGCGATCAGGAACAGGTTCAACAGGATCGGGGTCGCGGCGACGGCGGCGAAGCGGTCGAGCGCATTCAGCAATCCGCCCTGCAACGCCACCAGCGAGATGAATAGCAGATAGGGAAAGGTGATGCGGCCCAGCGCGACGACGAGGTCGAACTTGCCCGGCTCGGCCGTGAACCCCGGCGCGATCACGCTCATCACCGCCGGCATGAAGATCTCGCCGAGCACGACGAACACCAGCAACACCGCGAACAGCACCGCGAACGCTTCCTCGGCGAAGCCGCGCGCCCGGTCCTTGCCGCCCTCGGCGAGCGCGCCCGAGACGAGCGGGACGAAGGCCGCGCTGAAGGCGCCCTCGGCGAACAGGCTGCGAAACAGATTGGGTAGCCGCTGCGCGACGAAAAACGCGTCGGCCACCGGCCCGGCGCCCAAGATCGCCGCGGTCAGAATGTCCCGGATAAAACCGAAGACGCGGCTCACCAGGGTAAAGGAGCCGACCGTCGCGACCGAGCGGAGCAGAGCCATGCCTTGCCGGTGTAAAGGAAAATCGAGTTTCCGGGAATGAAATTGGAGGTCCGCGTCGCGTCCTTCGAGACACCCGCCTCGCGGGTTCCTCAGGATAACGGGTGTCTCCGTGTGCCGTCACCGCCTTCCGTCATCCTGAGGGGCGCCCGCGGGGCGCGTCTCGAAGGACGCACCGAGAGCCGATGCAGCCGAGGTGCGATCACCGGGCACCCCCGCTTGTCTTTTGCCGGGCGATCGGTAACCGTTGCGTCGAGAGGGCGGGAGACGACGAATGGCCGATACGAGGATTGGCGTCATCGGATGCGGCGGCCGCATGGGCCGGATGCTGATCGCCGACATCGCCGCGACCGAGGGCTGCGTCTTGTCCGGCGGCAGCGCCGCGCCGGGCAGCGCCTATACCGGCCAAGATATCGGCGAGTTGGCCGGGATCGGCGCGACCGGGCTGATCGCCGGCGACCGGCCGGAAGTGCTGATCGGCGACAGCGACGTCGTCATCGATTTCACCGCCCCGGCTGCGACCGAGGGGCACGCCGCGCTGGCCGCGAGGCTGGGCAAGCCGATCGTGATCGGCACCACGGGGTTATCGCCGGCGCAGGACGCGGCGGTGCGCGAGGCCGCGAGCCGGGTCCCGATCGTGTGGGCGGCGAATACCAGCCTTGGCATCAATCTGTTGTTCGGGCTGGTCGAGCAGGTGGCGGCCCGGCTCGGCGCGGACTGGGATATCGAGATCGTCGAGATGCACCATCGCGGCAAGGTCGACGCGCCCTCGGGCACCGCGCTCGCGCTCGGCCGGGTCGCGGCGGCCGCGCGCGGCACCACCCTGGACGTAGCCGCCCAGCGCGGCCGCGACGGCATCACCGGAGCGCGCCGGTCCGGAGCGATCGGCTTTGCCGCCTTGCGCGGCGGCGACGCGGTCGGCGACCATCAGGTGATCTTCGCCGGCGCCGGCGAGCGGCTCGAACTGGTTCACCGGGCGACCAACCGGGGCATCTACGCCAAAGGCGCGGTGCGCGCCGCGCGATGGCTGCTCGGCCGCCCGCCCGGGCTTTACGGTATGAAGGAAGTGCTGGGGCTGTAGCTTAGTCCCGCGCCGTCGCCGGGTTCAGCGCGTCGCGCCAGCGAGACAGCGCGTCGCGCAGATGGACCGCCAGCTCGCGGCGGGATTGGGGCGGCAGAAAATCACCGATGACCAGGCTGTCGCCATGCGAGGCGACCAAAAGCCGGTTCGCTTCGCCGCCGCGCTCCTCGATCACGATTCGCAGCCAGAACGGCTGAAATCGCCACTCCCGCCGCACGCCGCTGATATTGATCCGCTCGACGGTAAACCGGTCGGCCGCCAGCCGCAAAATCTCGCGTCGTCGCGCGCTGCGGTAATTGAGCCGAAAGGCGAGGTAGACCAGCGCGACGTCGAGCCCGAAAAAGCCGCAGACCGGCCATGCGCCGATCGTCGTGAAACCGATCCCGACGGCGAGGCTGACCAGGAACAGGCCCAGCATCAGCAGGTGAAACCCGCGGCGGGGCAGGCTGCGATACGGAAACAGCACCCGCTCGAAAAAGATCGCGCCGGCTGAGGCCGGGGCGATGTCGGCGGTGGGAGCGGTCGCGGGCATGATCCCAAGATAATGCCGCGGCGCCATCGCGAAAAGCGTCGTCGGTGTTTGTGGGCGACGCCCGGGCCGACTAGACTTCCGCGCGATGCGGCGGTTCTCGAAACGCGAGGTTGCGGAGTTCTATCGGCGGCTTGCCGAGAGTCGGCCGATCCCGAGGACCGAGCTCGAATTCATCAACCCGTTCACGTTGCTGGTCGCCGTCGTGTTGTCGGCGCAGGCGACCGATGTCGGCGTCAACAAGGCGACGCCGGCGTTGTTCGCGCTCGCCGACACGCCGCGCAAGATGCTCGAACTGGGCGAGGAGCGCGTCGCCGGATTGATCCGCACAATCGGCCTCTATCGCACCAAGGCGAAAAACATCGTCGCGCTGTCGCGCCTGCTGATCGAACGCCACGGCGGCGAGGTGCCGCGCGACCGCGAGGCGCTGGAGGCACTGCCGGGGGTCGGGCGCAAGACCGCCAACGTGGTCTTGAACGTCGCCTTCTCGGAGCCGACGATCGCGGTCGACACGCATATCTTCCGGGTCGGCAATCGCACCGGCTTGGCGCCGGGCAAGACCCCGCACGCGGTCGAGGCGGGGCTCGAAGCCTGCACCCCGGCGCGCTACAAGCTCAACGCGCACCATTGGCTGATTCTGCACGGGCGGCATGTGTGCAAGGCGCGTACGCCCGACTGCGCCGCCTGCGTCGTCGCCGATTTGTGTCGCTATGGGGCCAAGACGATTCCGCGAGGGGAGATCGCACCGCCGGCTACCTCAGCGGCCGTGCCGGGTAGGCGCGCGGTCAGTAAGCCGCGCGGGCGCCCTGCAGATCGGTGATCACGTCGTCGGCGCCTTGCGCCTGAATGTCGCCGGCGATCTGACCGCCCGCCTCGATCTCGATCTGGCCGTAGCGGATTGTGCCCGAGACCCGGCCGGTGGAGCGGATCAGCAGCCGCCGGCGGACGACGAGCTCGCCCTCGAAGCGCCCGCTGACCTCGGCCTCGTCGATCGACGCCGAGCCCTTGAACAGGCCGCTTTCGGCGATATCGACATCGTGGCAGTTCTGCAGATGCGCCTCGACGCTGCCCTCGACGACCAGCTTGTCGCACGAGGTGATTTCACCCGACAGCGAGATCTCGCGGCCGACGATCAATTTACGGACCTCGGTCTCGGCGCGGCGCTGCGGCACGCCCAGCGGCTCGGTCGGCCGGCGCGCGAGATCGGGGGCGCGGGCAGGCTCGGCCAAAGGTCTGGCCAATTCCGGGGCACGTGGCGGCACCGCCGTCGGCACCCGGGTAACCGGCGCGACGGTGGCAGACTGCCCGGGCGCGCGGGTCGGCTTCATCGGGATGCCCAGATCGTCAGGCGAATCTGCCATCTTGCGATCCTCTGTATCAGGTCTTTTCCGGCCGAACATGGGTGGAATACCCCATCGACTTGCTGCTGCGAGACAAAATTCTTGGCGGCCTAGAGGGGAGTGCCTCGGATTTCCGGGGACGGCAGACGCTCGAATACATGCACCATGAACGCGGTCGCGATCACCGGAGCGAACAGGTTGACGAGCGGGAGGATGAACAGTCCCGCGATCACAACGCCCCCAGCAAACACGCGTCCCCCGAACCGATGGCGCACCGCCTTGACCGCCGACGTATCCAGCCGCCTCAACGCTACCACCTCGAAATACTCACGCCCGAAAAGATATCCGTTCAGGGCAAGAAAAACAAAAAAATTCACGCCCGGCACCAAGACGTAAATCGGCAACGCCAGCAGATTAAGCACCAGCGATAGCGCCATCAGCCGCGCCGTGATCGCCAATGTTTCGGTCAGCTTGACCCGGCGCGGCGGGCCGCGATCGGGGGAGTCCTGGGCCTCGACGATGGCGGCGACGCGGGCGAGAAAAAAGCCCCTGAACATTGTCACCACGAGGGGGAACAGGACCCCGCCCCAAACCAAAACCC
>Ga0080064_1000523_pt1 | contig 98970 bp, 99 predicted proteins | sample Subgrocontami54m_FD_69260 | JGI IMG/M metagenome (GOLD analysis project Ga0080064, IMG submission 69260) | Subsurface groundwater microbial communities from S. Glens Falls, New York, USA - GMW46 contaminated, 5.4 m (SPADES assembly) (version 2) ...
GCTCACACCCCGCGCGTCCTTGCTCGCTGCGGCAGTTCCCCCACCCCCCTCCGCCCCCGCGGGCTGAAAGCCCCCGCCACTGGATTGATCTCCTCCACCAGATCCTCCGTGCCTCCGTGCCTCCGTGGCGAAGCGATCATTGGCGCCACCAACCTCATCCTCCCCAACAATTCCTCTGTGCCTCTGTGCCTCTGTGGTGAACTTCGAGGGCGCCCGTGCCTCCGTGGTGAACCGATCATCGGCGCCACCAACTTCATCCGCCCCAACAGATCCTCTGTGCCTCTGTGCCTCTGTGGTGAACTTCGAGGGCGCCCACCCATCCAGCTCCGCATACGTGACGAAGAACGCGTACGTGTTCCACAGCGTCAGGAACATCGACCGCCGCACCTCGTCCGCCGGCCCGTAGCCGAAGTTGATGTTCTGCGCCGGGTTGTTGCGCAGGAAGAGCCAGCGCATCACGTCGACGCCCATGTTGTCGGCGGCGTCCTCGAACCAGATGGCGTTGCCCGCGCTCTTGTGCATCTCGGCGCCGTGCTCGTCGCGCACCATCGCGTGGCCCAGCACCGTCTCGAACGGCGGGCGATGCTCGAGCGCCGTCGACATCGTCAGCAGCGAGTAGAACCAGTTGCGGAACTGCCCCGGAAACGCTTCGGTGATGAACTGTGCCGGGAACCACGCATCGAAGTACGCCCTGTCGGTGCGATACTTCAGCGTCGCGTACGGCACGATGCCCGCATCGAGCCACGGGTTGCCGACATCCGGGATGCGCGAGACGGGCGCTCCGCACTTCGCGCAGGCGATCTTCACGGCGTCGATGAACGGCTTGTGTGGCGAGTGGCCCGCGAACACGTCCCAGCCCTCGACGGCGCGCGCCTGTAGCTCCGACTCGCTGCCGATGATCTCGAACGCGCCGCACGCCTCGCAGTCGTAGATCGGCAGCGCGAGGCCGTAGTAGCGTTTCTTCGAGATCATCCAGTCGTCCATGTTCTTCAGCCAGTCCAGCTCGCGCGCCAGGCCGAAGTCGGGGATCCAGCGGATCTGCTTCGTGACGCCGGCGATCTGGTGGCGCAGCTCGTCCATGCTGATGAACCACTCATCCACGAGGCGGAAGATCAGCTCGGTGCCGCAGCGCCAGCAGTGCGGGTAGCGGTGCGGATACTGCTGCGTGCGATACATGAAGTGCTTGTCGCGTAGCTGCGCGAAGATCGCGTCGCGCGTCTCATCCGCGCCGACGAAGCTGCCGGTCAGCGCGCCAAAGCCATCGATGTACACGCCCTCATCATCGACGGGCGCGATGACCGCGAGCGCGAACTCCTTGCTGAGCGCAAAGTCCTCCTTGCCGCAGCCCGGCGCGATGTGCACGATGCCCGTGCCCTCGTCGTCCGACACGTCTGTCCAGGCGATGACGCGATGGACGATGCCCTGCGCGACCGGCAGCTCGTCGAACGGCCCGCGATACGTCATGTCGACGAGCTCGGCGCCCTTCACCTCGCCGATCACTTCGAACCCCGGCTTCAGCGCAACCTTTGCGGCGCCCTTCGAGACGTAGAGCACGTCATTGCCCTCGCGCACCTTCAGGTACATCAGCTCCGGATGCACCGCCGCGGCGACGTTGCCGGGCAGGGTCCACGGCGTCGTCGTCCACACCAGCAGCGATTCGCCAGGCCGTTCGAGCAGCGGGAACTTCACGTAGACGCTGGTGTGCGTGACTTCGCGATAGCCCTCCGTCACGATCTCGTGCTCGGAGAGTCCCGTTGCGCAGCGCGGGCACCACGGCATCGTGTCGTGGCCCTTGTACACCCAGCCCTTCTCCCAGCACGTCTTCAGGAACATCCAGATGGTGTAGTTGTTCTCGTCGGAGTTGGTGAAGTACGAGTTGTCCCAGTCCATCCAGTAGCCAAGCCGGATCGACTGCTCGGTGATCTTCGCGGCGAATCGATCGACGCGGTCCTTGCACTCCTGTACGAACTTGTCGATGCCGAACTCGGCGATGTCCTTCTTCGATGTGAACCCGTGCTCCTTCTCGACCTCCACTTCGATCCACAGCCCCTGGCAGTCGAACCCGTTCTGGTACCGTTGCTTCTCGCCCAGCATCGTGTGGAATCGCTGATACAGATCCTTGTACGAACGCCCCCACGCGTGGTGCACGCCCATCGGATTGTTCGCCGTGATCGGCCCATCGATGAACGACCACCGCTGCTCCGACGCGTCGTTGCGGTGGAGGTACTTGTCGATCATCGCGTGCTCGCGCCACCACTCGAGCGTCCGCTTCTCCATCTCGACGAACGACGGCCTGGTCGGTACTGGTTTCATGCTGGTCCCTCACCCTGGTCGCCTGTCGGCGACCTGTCCCTCTCCCTCAGGGGGAGAGGGATGACTCTCACTTCGTTTCGAGTGCAGACTCGATCAGGTGCAAGGCCGCGGGCAGATCGCCTACGACAAGTTCGGCTGTGACCCGGACGAAGCGGACGCCCACCGATTCTATTGCTCGTTGACGGCTTTCATCGGCGACCTTCTGAGCAGCATCACCGTGAATCGACCCGTCGATCTCGACCACGATCCGCTCCTCCGCACAGTAGAAGTCCACGACGAACGGCCCGATGGCTTGCTGGCGCCGAAACTCCAACCCACGAAGGTGCCTTGCACGGAGAGCGTTCCAGAGCAACTCCTCGGACGGTGTCTGGCGTCGCCGAAGCTCTCGCGCGAGTTGGTTTGCACGCCACGCAACATCGTCCGCAACCGACAGCCGCGGTCGCGCATCGTCCAGTTTGGTTCGCTTCGGTCTCATCACGTTTCCACTCTTCGTCTTTCTTCGTCCCTCTCCCCTTGAGGGAGAGGGACAGCGCCAAAGGCGCAGGGTGAGGGCTCCGATGCAAACGCAAAAGCCCGCCCCCACAACAGGGACGGGCCGAACGATCGGAACCCGCGGTACCACCCTTATTCTCGCCAACGGCGAGCGCTCTTCCGGGCGCAACCACGCCCTGCCCTGCTAACGGGGGCTTCCGGATCCGCTTACTGCGACTCTCCTCCGAACCACAGACTCCCTCTCCCCTTGTGGGAGAGGGCCGGAGAGAGGGCCCGCGTTCAGCAAACCAGCTCAGGAGTGATCTTCAACCGCGGCATCCGCATCCGGCTCGCACCACACCCGGACTCGCTCAGCAGCACCAACGGCATACTCGTCTCCGTCATCGCCTATGGGCCTGAGTATAGGGCGCGGGCTCAGTCCACCGCCACCACCGAATCCCTGACGAGACGCAGGCTGGGTTAACCTTTCGCCGCCGGCGGCGTTCTACCGGTACACCTTTCACCGCGCCCCAGGAGTTTCGCCATGGCCCCGTCTCGAGCGTTCCGTCTCGCAATCGTGCTATTGCCGCTGTTGTTAATCAGCGCGACGTGCATCACCGATGTTCGCCAACGGGGGCCCGGTGGGCCCTGGACGATCGATGTGATGAACAATAGCGCCGCACCCGTCACCGGGTTCGTGTCTGCGACCATATTCGATGCGACAGGGCGTGAACTCGGCTACGGCATCGTGCGCACTTGTCCCGGCATCATTCCTCCACACGGGACCGGCGCGGCCGAGGTCTTTCTCCGGCGGTCATTCGGCGCGGCGCCGGTCCACCCCTTTCGGGCAACCTTCCAATCGGCAAATGGAACCGGTCCAACGAATCGACAGACGAGCGACGGGTTGCGAACCCGAGCGGTGGAGTGGCACGCGGATCAGCGCTTCGTCATGGTCGACGTGAAGAACACCTCCGCGATACCTCTCAGTGACGTGACTGTTTGCGCCACGTTGCGCGGTCCGCACCACGAGTTGCTTGAAGTTGGGAACACGCCGCTGTTTCCGACGACTCTACGACCAGGCGAGACGCAATCCGTTCCCATCTACTTCAACACCGTCACAACCGACAACATCGAAATATTCGCGAGCGGGTCACTTGATTGCTGCGATACCAGACGCCTCGACGACTCGTCATTCGCGGCTGGGACGACCAGCGTCGCGAACACGGGGCTAGGCAGACTGCTCCGAGTGGCGGGTGAGCTCACAAACACCAACGGACAAGACCTAGCAGGCGTTCGTGTTGTCGGCTACATCGACGGCGCGCCGGAGACGCGTATCGAAGGCGTCGTTGCATGCGGGACTGGCGTGGTGGGACGCGCGCGCAAAGTGCCGGTGACGTTCAAGGCGCCGATACCGGGGAACATCGCACGACCGCGCTTCGTCGTGTCCGGCATCGAGGGTCGCGTCTCGGAACCCTTGTCTCCCTTGCCGGTCACTAACGTGAGACTCAAGGCACTCGGATCGCCCGACGACGGGACGTTCGCTTCGGGCGTGCAGGCCACCATTTCGAACCCATCGTCTACTCAGGTCGGGGTTCGTGGCGCGTGCGCGACGCTGCGAGATTCGGCCGGCGCCGTTGTCGGCGGGACGAGCGTTGACAGCCAAAACCTCTACCAAGAGTTCATCAGAGAACAATCATCCGTGCCGTTCGCGCAAATCGGCACGTCTCTGGCGCAGCCTGCCACCGCGGATATCGTGGCTTATGGCGTGCCGCTTCCGCCACCGCCGCCGCCGGGTCGGATCGGCGGGCCGGATTAGCAGAGCTAACCCTACGGCACCAACACCCCCCGCCCCAACGCCGCCCGCGACTCGATGTACGCGTGCGCCGCCGCCGCCTCGCTCAGCGGGTACGTCTTGTCGACGACGACCTTCAGTTCGCCCTTCGCGATGTCGCTCAGCAGCGCATTCATCATTGGCACCACGCGCGCGCTGCTGCGGAACGTCTCGAGGCCGAAGAACACGCCCGTGATCGATCCGTTCGTGCCGCCGAGGCCGCTGATGTTGACGCCCGGCTCCGAGCGGCTGACGTTGCCGACGGTGATCACGCGGCCTCGGTAGCCGATGCACATGATGCTGCCCTCGAGCGTCTTCCCGCCGACGGAGTCGACGACGAGATGCACGCCCTGCCCGTCCGTCGCCTTGCGCACCGCATCGACGAAGTCACCGCTCTTGTAGTTGACGCCGATATCCATGCCGTACGCCTTCAGCCGTTCGAGCTTCTCGTCGCTCGACGACGTCGCGATCACCGTCGCGCCGGCGCGGTGCGCCAGCTGCACGCAGGCGATGCCGACGCCGCTGGTGCCGGCTTGGATCAGCACGGTCTCGCTCTTCTGCAGCCGCCCGAACTCGAACAGGCAGTCGTGCGCGGTGCCCCACGAGACGGGCACGCAGGCTGCGTGCTCGATCGAGCATCCGTCCGGCACGAGCCAGGTCGATGTCGCGGGCACGGAGACCACCGACGCGTGCGAGCCGCTCGCCATCAGCATCGTCACGCGATCGCCCGGCTTGCGGTCCGTGACCTCGCCGCCCACCTCGCGGACGACGCCCGCGCAGTTGTAGCCGACGATGTGCGGCTTCGACGTCAGCGCACCGCCCGCGCGATTCAGCACGTCGCCGCCCTCGATAGCGATCGCCTTCACGTCGACGAGCACGCCCTTGGGTTGCAGCGCCGGTTCCGGAACTTCCTCATACTTGAACACGCTCGGCGCGCCATTCTCGTAGTAGACAGCTGCTTTCATAGGGCATCTCTCCTTCGTGCGGTCGAGTGGGTTGTCTCGCTGGAGGCGCGGGCGCCGCAGCGCGCCGCGACTCCTACAGCGTAGCGGCGTCAGCGCGCAGAGCGTACCTGCTACTCCGCGCCCGATGTGCGGCGATAGATATCCGGGTCCGCCTTCTCCATCCAGCGGTCGGGCGCGGTGACCGGGACGAAGCCGGTCTTCTCGTACAGCGTGTGCGCGTCCTTCGTGCCCAACATCCAGCGGCGGAAGCCCTGCAGGCGCGGGTGCGCGGCGACGCACTCCATCAGCCAGACGCCGAGACCCTGGCCGCGGAACTCGTCGAGCACGAAGACATCGCAGACGTAGGCGAACGTGGCGTAGTCGGTGATGATCCGGGCGAGGCCGATCGTGCGCGCGCCGCCGTCCGCGTACAGCCCGAAGTTGAGCGAGCCTTCGACGCCGCGCCTGACCACATCCAGCGGGATGCCCGGCACCCAGTACGACGACTCGGACAGCCAGCGATGCACAACCTGCAGATCGAGCTTTGACGCGTCGGTGCTGATCGCGTACGCGCCGCGCCGCCATTCGACAGGATCGCTCATGCCAGGTGCTGCTTGTAGAACGCGATCGTGCGGTCCCAGGTCTGCTGCGACGCGGCGGCGTTGTGTACTTCGGGTCGGGTGTCGTTGAAGAAGCCATGCCCCGTGCCGGCGTACTGGTGGAACTCGACGGACTTCCCAGCATCCCGCAACTGTTTCGCGAGGGCGGCTGCCGCTTCCGGGCTGGCCCAGTCGTCGTGCTCAGCGTAGTGCCCGAGGACGGGCCCGGACACCTTCGAGAGATCGGGCTGCACGCCAGGCAGCGCACCGTAGTAGATGACCGTGGCGTCGATCGGCTTCAGCGTCGAGATGTAGAGCGAGAGACCGCCGCCAAGACAGAACCCCACGCTGCCCACCTTGCCCGTGCAGGCGCCACTGTTCTTGAGGAAGTCGTAGGCGCCGGACATGTCTTTCGCGGCGTCATCCATCTTCATCGCCATCATCGCCTTGGCGGCGTCATCCGGTTCCGCCACCACCTTGCCGTGATAGAGGTCGGGTGCCAGCGCGAGATAGCCTTCGGCCGCAAAGCGGTCCGCGATGCCCTTGATGTTGTCGTTGAGACCCCACCACTCCTGAAGCACGATGACGCCCGGCCCTTTGCCCGAAGCAGGCGTCGCGAGATACCCCTCCGCCGTGCCGCCGTTGCTGGGGAATGACACCATCTGTCCGGCCATGATGCTGCTCCTTGCGCTGAATCTGGTTCGTGACGTTAGAACCGGATCATACGCGGCGGAAGCACCAAGTTCTAGTCTGGTGCTTCCAGTTTGTCGTTAGTCACCGGATAGTTGGCGGGCCGCGAGATCGTACTCTGCCGAGCTCCCCTTCCCGCGCCGGGAAGGGGCTGGGGGTTAGGTCGGGGCGGGGTGCGGCGAGTCACTGCGGGTCGCCGTTCTCCAGCGAGCTAACGAAGCGTCAGAAGCACCACACTCGGGCCGCGCCACATCAGCTTCTCGGGTACAGCACCATCTGCGTGCAGCGAAACAGCGCGATCACGGTGCCCGTCGCCTCGGCCGTCACCTCGGCGTCCCAGACTTGGGTCGTGCGCCCGCCGTGGACGAGCCGCGCGACACAGGCGATGCCGCCCTCGACGACGGTGCCAAGAAAGTTGGTCTTCAGTTCGATGGTCGTGAAGCCGGCGCCGCCTTCGGGCAGATTGGCGGCCGAGCCGTATCCGCACGACGTATCGGCGAGCGCGATCACCGTGGCGGCGTGCAGGAACCCGTTCGGCGCGAGCAGGTCGGGTCGCACATCGAGCCGGCTCTCGACGACGCCAGGCCGCGAATCGACGATCTGTATGCCCAGCAGTCCCGGCAGCGCCGAGGCCGAACGCGCGTTCAGATCGTCAGCAGTCAGCCTGGCCGCCGCCAGCGCGCCCCTCCGTGCCGGCTGTTCGCCGGCCGCGCGTTCAGAACGATCGCCCGACATCGGAAGTCCGCCGCACATCAGTAGGCGCCTCGGCGCGAACCCTGCTGCCGCCGAGCCTCGACACGAGGCGCGCGATGGGGCCGGCGCCGGCCCGCGCCCTCGGGCTCGCCGCACGGGCCGACAGCGCGGATGCTCGCCGCCGCGCAACAGCCATCTCCGCGTTCCTGCTCTGCTCGATCGCCCACATCGCCATATCGGTATCCATCGCGGCCTCCGCAGTCACTTGTTTTATACAAGTTACTACGGGAGAGGTAGCCACGTCAAGCCCCCATTCGGGCCTACCCCACCGGCCGCCCGACGGCCGCCGCCGCCTCGCGCCGCCGGTACTTCATCCGGCGGTTGCGGGCGCGCACCGGCTCGCCGCACTGCTCGCACATCGTGACGAGCTTCAGCTCGTGCCCGCACGTGTCGTGGACCACCGAGACGCCGTCGTAGAGGTACTTCCCGCCCCACTGCAGCAGCGCCTGCAGGACGGTACGCAGCTCCGCGCCCTTCTTCGTCAGCCGATAACGCGCCCGCGGCGGATGCTCCTCGTAAAACTCGCGCTCGACGATGCCGTTCGCTTCGAGCAGCTTCAGCCGGTCCGACAGGATGTTGGGCGCGATGCCTTTCAGCGACGCCGACAGCTCGACGTACTTCCGCGGCCCCAGCGTCAGCAGGTCGCGCACGATGAGCAGCGTCCAGCGGTCGCCGACGATGTCGAGCGTCTTCGCGGCGGGACAGGGTAGATCGTATTGCTTTGGCACGGCGTCCTCCTCCTCGCAGTCTAGGTCTGGTCGCTATGTTTCTGCAAGTGACCGCCTGCGGAGCCTCCCGCGCCGCGACGGCGGATTAAGACTGTGTTACGCAACCCCTGCCACGCCGCCGCTCGGCCTATGTCGGCATCGCCGCGTCGTTACAATAGCGGAGGTATCGCACTAGGGGAGAGGACTCGCATGCTCGACGACCAGAAAGATTACGTGCTGCAGTCGTGCCGCGACCACGACGTGAAGTTCATCCGGCTCTGGTTCACGGACATCCTCGGCCAGCTCAAGAGCTTTGCCATCACGGTGGAAGAGCTGGAAGAGACGCTCGAAGAGGGCCAGGGCTTCGACGGCGCCAGCATCGAGGGCTTCGCGCGCATCGACGAGTCGGACATGATCGCCATGCCTGATCCGGCGACGTTCGCCATCCTGCCCTGGCGGCCGCGCGAGCGCGGCGTCGCGCGCATGTTCTGCGACATCCAGCACCCGGACGGCACACCGTTCGAGGGCGATCCCCGCTTCGTGCTGAAGCGCCAGCTCAAGCGCGCCTCCGACCTCGGCTACACGTTCTACGTCGGGCCCGAGCTCGAGTACTTCTACTTCAAGTCTGCGGAGGGGCCGCCCGAAGGCCTCGACAAGGGCGGCTACTTCGACCTGACGCCGCTCGATGTCGCGAGCGATCTGCGCCGCCAGACGATCATGACGCTCGAAGAGATGGGCATCGGCGTCGAATTCAGCCATCACGAAGTCGCGCCCAGCCAGCACGAGATCGACCTGCGCTACACCGACGCGCTGACAATGGCCGACAACGCCATGACGTACCGGCTCGTCGTGAAGGAGGTGGCGCTGGCGAACGGCGTCTACGCAACCTTCATGCCGAAGCCGCTCGCCGGCGAGAACGGCTCCGGTATGCACACCTACCAGTCGCTGTTCAAAGGCGACACCAACGCGTTTTTCGCCGCCGATGACGCATACAACCTGTCGCCGATCGCGAAGTCGTACATGGCCGGACTGCTCCGTCACGCGCCGGAGTTGACGCTGGTGACGAACCAGTGGATCAACAGCTACAAGCGCCTCGTGCCCGGCTACGAAGCCCCGGTCTACCTGACATGGGCGCGACGCAATCGCAGCGACCTGATCCGCGTGCCGCACTACCGGCCCGGCAAAGAAGCATCGACCCGCATCGAGTATCGGGCCCCCGACGCTGCCTGCAACCCGTACCTCGCATTCGCTGTCATGCTGGCAGCGGGCCTCGAGGGCATCGAGCGCGAATACCCGCTCGCGCCGCCGACGGAAGAGAACGCCTTCGAGCTGGGTGCGGACGAGCGCAAGCGCCGCGGCATCGAGATGCTGCCCGGCAGCCTCAAAGAAGCGATCCAGGCGTTCGAGGCCAGCGATTTCGCGCGCCGTGCCCTCGGCGATCACGTCTTCGAAAGCCTGCTCGAAAACAAGACGATCGAGTACGACGCCTACCGCCGCCACGTCACCGACTACGAACTGGAGCGCTACCTGGCGGTGCTGTAGGCGTGGAGAAGACTGGCCTTTAGCTGACCGTAGCGCGGGCTTTCCAGCCCGCGCGTTCGTCGTGCCGCCAAGCACCGCCCGAAGCGCGCGCCGCCGCCCACACTCGTCGTTGCGCGCTACCGACCACGACCAGTACCATGCGCAGCATGCAACCACGACGCCTGATCTGGGACGACATCCCCCGCGTACACGAACTGCTCGCGCGCAGCTGGGCCGCCGACGACCCGCGCGCCCAGATGCACATCGGCGACCTCTACTGGGTGTTGCGCGCGACACCGGACGGCGACCGCTTGTCCGACACGCGCGTCTGGCCGCAGGCGGATGGCTCGCTGGCCGCGTTTGCGTGGCTGGATCCGCCTGCGCTTGGCGACGCCATCATTGATCCGGCGGAGCCGCAACTGCTGGACGAAGCACTGGGTTGGTTCGAAGACCAGTATCGGGAGCGGGGCAGCAGATCGATCACGGTCATCGTCGTGGATGGTGATGCGCCCCGCCTCGAGGCGCTCGTGCGGCGTGGCTACGCGCCGGGCGGCGGTGGCAACACCCGCCTTTGGCGCCGGTTGATGGTGGAGCCGGCCGCCTCAGTTGTGCCTCCAGGATTCTCGCTGGACTACGTCTTGACAGCGGAGGACGTCGAACGTCGCATCTTCGTCGAATCCGACTCGTTCGGCGACGCCACGCTCACCGCCGACACGTGGCGGATGGTACAGCGTCTGCCCACGTACCGAGCCGAACTCGACCTCATCGCCATCGCGCCAGACGGCACCGGCGCATCCGCGTGTACATGCTGGTACGACGATGCGACACGATGCGGCGAGTTCGAGGCCGTCGGCACCGCACAAGTCCACCGGCGCAGAGGTGTTGGCAAGGCCGTGATCACTGAAGGCTTACGTCGGCTGCACGAACTCGGCGCCACAACCGCCGTCGTCTTCACGCAAAATACGAACGACGCAGCGATAGCGCTCTACCAGTCGTGCGGCTTCGAGATAGTCGGCGAAGACTATGCCTGGACCAGGCGCCTGTAGTCCGACGCGCGTCCGCACCGCGCTTCACGGCGCAGTGAGCTGCTGACGACGTTCGAAGAAGTACCTGCGTAGCTTTAGCTGCGCCCGCTGTTTTGTTGGCTCACCCGATCGTTCAACCATGCACACGGCACCGTAGCGCGGGCTTTTCAGCCCGCGCGTTCCCCGCCGGGCAGCACCAAGCACCCTCACGCTCATGCTCGTTCCCAACACGAGACGCCATCCCGCATAATCTCCGCATGGAACCGAAGATTCGTTTCGCCAGGACGGCCGACGGTGTGAGCATCGCGTACGCTGTGTCTGGCGCCGGGACGCCGCTTGTATATCTCGCGCCCGTGGTGCGGCATCTGACCGTAGAGTGGAACTTTCCGCAGCAACGCCGCCGTTTCGAGTGGCTCGGCCGGATGCACAGCGTCATTCGATTCGACACGCGCGGCACCGGCCTGTCGCAGCGGCAAGGGTTCGGCCAGTTCGACTACTCCGCCGACCTCCAGGCCGTCGTCGATGAATTGGCGCTCCAATCGTTCGTGCTGTGTGCGGAGGGGACCTCTGGCCCATTCGCCATCGCCTACGCAGCCGCGAACCCTGATCGCGTAGAGAAGCTCCTGCTCCTCAATTCGTTCGCGTCCTTCCCGATCATGATCAGTGATCCGCGCATCCGTGCCCTCGACGCGCTCCTGCTTGCTGATTGGCTGATGTACACCGAGACGTTCTCGCGACTGGTGGGCGTGTGGTCCGACGACGAGGACGCCCGCCGTTACGCCGCGATGCTCCGCGAGAGCATCACGGCGCAAGACTTCGCCGCGTACCAGGCCTATGCGTTTGCCCTCGATGCTACTCCGCTGCTTCCGCTCGTCCAGTCTCCAACACTCATCGTTCACAACAATGGAGGGTTGATCCCCCTCGAAGCGGCGCAGGCGCTCGCCGCAAGCATTCCTCGTGCGCAAGCTCGTTTCGTCGATCGCGGCTCCATGTTCTACGATTTCGCCGCCCCCGATGTCGCGCCTTGGCTCGAAGATTTTCTGCTGGAAGGACGCGGCGCCGCCGATGCCGGTGCGCCTTCGTCGCCCGCCTCAAGCGTCGAGCACGCGATCGGCACGGCGGTCATCATGTTCACGGACATCGTCGCTTCGACCGCGCTCACCGAGCGGATGGGCGATGTCGCATTCAGGGACGCTTCTCGCGCACTTGATGCCAGCCTGCGCGCTGCGATCCGCGACGCGGGCGGCGCCGCCATCGACGGCAAGTTGCTCGGCGATGGCGTCCTCGCGACGTTCCCGTCGGCGTCGCAGGCCATCGAAGCCGCGCGCCGCTGTCACGCGCTGAGCGCCGCATCGGAGCTCCGCCTCCACCTCGGCATCCACGCCGGCGATGTGATCCGCGAGGAAGCCAACCTGTACGGCGGCGCCGTCAACATCGCCGCCCGCATCTGCGCCCTCTCGGCCCCGGGCGAAATCCTCGTATCCGATGTCGTGCGCGGGATGGCACGGACATCGGCGGGCGTGCAGTTCGAAGATCGCGGAGAACAAGAGATGAAAGGCGTCGCCCACCCCGTACGACTGTTCGGCGTACGCTGGCAGCAGTGACCTGCCGGGACACCATCACCGTGGCGCGACCGCACCGTAGCGCGACGGCACCGTAGCGCGACGGCACCGTAGCGCGACGGCACCGTAGCGCGGGCTTTTCAGCCCGCGCGTCCCCCGCCAGCGGCGCCCAACGCCCGCAACGCCTCCCCCGCCAGCCGGAACGTCGTCCACGCGTCCATCGCCCGCACGGCAAGCGATAAAACGGGATCGTAATACCGTAGCGCGGGCTTTTCAGCCCGCGCGTTCCCCGCCAGCGGCGCCCAACGCCCGCAACGCTTCCCCCGTCAGCCGAAACGTCGTCCACTCGTCCATCGGCTGCGCCCCCAGCGAGCGGTAGAACTGGATCGACGACGACACCGTAGCGCGGGCTTTTCAGCCCGCGCGTTCCCCGCCAGCGGCGCCCAACGCCCGCAACGCCTCCCCTGCCAGCCGAAACGTCGTCCACGCGTCCATCGGCTGTGCGCCCAGCGAGCGGTAGAACTGGATCGACGGCTCGTTCCAATCGAGCACCGACCAGTCCAGCCGCGGCGCGCCGCGTTCGACACAGATCTGCGCGAGCCGAGTCAGCAGCGCCTTGCCGTGGCCGCCGCCGCGGTGCTCCGGAAACACGAAGAGATCCTCCAGGTACATCCCCGGCTGCCCGTGAAACGTCGAGAAGTGCGGAAAGAAGAGCGCAAACCCCACTGCCTTGCCATTCTCGTCGGCGATCAGCGCCTCGGCGTAGCGATACTCGCCGAAGAGGTGCGTACGCAGGTCACCCTCATCCAGCGCGACTTCGTGCGTGAGGTGCTCATACTCCGCCAGCGCGCGGATCATGCTCGCGATGGCGTGCGTATCGTCGGGTGTCGCGTTTCGAATCATGGCGCGATCGTAGCGGGGACGGACGCGGGAAGCGAGAAACGGGAGGCGCGAGGCCTCGGACGGCGCGGATCGTGCACGGTTTCCGCCGGACGAGGGCACGACGCGTTCGAGAGGGTGGGGTCAGGCCCTCGTCGGCGTATGTTACGGACTTGGCGTCGGGCGGGGTGAGACCTGTCGCCCAGCCTTGATCGCCTCAAACCGCGCCGTGAGCGCCGGCGATCGTGTCGGTATCATACAGCCGCGTCTGATGCGCTTCGGATACTGGCGAAAGCGCTTCTCCCTGAACGTAGTAGGCGTGACCGGTAATTGCGGCGGCCCGCCCGTCGTTCTCTGCCGTCGCGACTACCGCGTACTCACGGCCCACTTCAAGCAGTTTGGCGAACGGGTAGACGCCGAGGATCACACCGCTGCCGTCACACTCCATCGCCGCAGGCTGCGTAACGATCGACGTCGCGCCACCACGTCCGCGAATGGTCGAAGCCAACACGGCACGGCGTGCCTCGCCATTGCCCGAGTCCCAAACGAGGTACTGGTCTTCCACCTTCCCGATAATCAGCTCTCCTGCTTTCCTCAGCGCCTCGTCGAGATCGTCCGGACCAGAGACCGAAATTAGCAGCTCCGCGCGTGGCACGCTTGCCATCGACACGTGCTGGGCAATGATCGCCGCCTCGGTCCGGCGGATGACGTCCGCCTCCGCCGTCTGTATACGATGCGAATATTGGGAGAGCCACTCGGGAGTCCACTGCTCGGTTGGAATCGCGGTTGGCAATACCTCGGTCTGCGGAAGACACTGCGGAACGCCGTTCCTGAAGCTGAGCGGCGCGGAACCAGCGCCGCCCGTCGAGCGCCAAACGACAGCCGCCGCGATCAACGCGACAGTGATCGCCGCAGTCAGCAACGCAAGCAGGCTGAAACCCCTCGATCTTCGCATAGAGCCATCATCCTCTGAAAGGGAGATGGCGTCAACGCGCGAGAATCGCTACACGAACAGGAACGCCGTCGCGTTGTCGATGGCGTCGAAGAGCTGCTGCGGGTACAGGCCGACGTAGAACACGCCGAGCATCAGCGCCGCCGCCATCCCGTTCATCAGCAGCGGCACGGGCAGCAGGCCTTCGTCGCCCTCAGCCGGCTTGGTGACGAACGCCTCCTTCATCACCTGCAGGTAGTAGTAGAGCGAGATCACGCTCGTCACCACGGCGATCGCCGCGAGCCAGTAGTAGCCCTGGTCGGTGACCGCCTGAAAGAGGATGAACTTCGTCACGAAACCCGCGAACAGCGGCAGCCCCGCCAGCGAGAACAGCGCGCCCGCCAGCACGCCGGCGAGCAGCGGCGCCCGCTCGCGCATGCCCCGGAAGTCGGCGATCTCTTCCTTCCCCGTCATGTTGTACCAGGCGATGATCACGACGAAGATCGCCATGTTCGAGACCATATAGCCCGTCATGTGCAGCACGAGCGCCGACGCCGTGTCGTGCGACAGCCCGGCGATCCCCATCAGCATGTAGCCGACCTGCCCGATCGACGAATACGCCATCAGCCGCTTGATGTTGTGCTGCTGCAGCGCGACGAGGTTGCCGAGGATCATCGTGGCCGCCGCGATGCCGGCGATCATCCAGCTCCAGTCGTCGTGTACGACCTGGAACGCGCCGCCGAACAGCCGCAGCAGCAGCGCGAAGCCGGCCGCCTTCGACGTCGTCGCGAGATACGCCGTGATCGCGACGGGCGCGCCCTCGTACGCGTCCGGTGTCCACATGTGGAACGGCACGGCCGCGACCTTGAACCCGAGCCCGGTGATCATCAGCACCAGGCCCATCAGCAGCGCCCACTCGAACTTGCCGGTGCCCTGGCCGAGGTTGGCGGAGATGTCGCTGTAGTACGTGCTTCCGGTCACGCCGTAGATCAGGCTCATGCCGTACAGGAAGAACGCCGACGCGAACGCGCCCAGCAGCAGGTACTTCAGGCCCGCCTCGTTCGAGCGCAGATCGAACTTCTCGAACGACACGAGGATGTACAGGCTGAAGCTCAGCAGCTCGAGCGAGAGATACGCCGTCATCAGCTCACGCGAGGCCGCCATGCCGATCGCTCCGATCGTCGACAGGATGATCAGCGCGAAGAACTCACCCGGGTGTCGCAGCTTGTCTTCGACGAGCTTGCCCGAGGCAAGGCAGACGACAGAGCCCGTCGCCATGAAGAACACGCGGAAGTACGTCGTGTAGTTATCAATCGCGACGACGCGCGCGAAGTCGCTCTCTTTGTTCACCCAGAAGAGCGCGACACCCGCTGCACCCGCAAGCCCTGCCGCCGCGATGTACGACAGCCACGACTTCTTCACCTGCGGTACGTACAGATCGAGCGCGACGACCAGCACCACAAGGCCGGCTAGCAGGAACTCCGGGATGAACAGCGTGTAGTCGAAATTCAACTCGTTCATGACACGCCCGGCAGCGAGCTGACCGTCGCGGAGATGCGGTCGATGAATGGCGCCGGCCAGAGGCCCATGAACAGCATGAACGAGAGCAGCAGCACCGCGGTGCCGCGCTCCAGATACGTCATCTCCTTCAACTCGCCCCACTTCTCATCCACCGGGCCGAACATCGACATGCTCAGCATGCGGAGGATGTATACGGCGGTCATGGCGGCGGCAAAAATGCCCAGCGCACCCGCCCACGGGTACGTGCGGAAGGCGCCGATGAAGATATGAAACTCGGCGACGAAACCGGCGAGCCCCGGTAACCCGAGCGACGCGAGCCCGGCGAGACCAAAGAAGAAGACGAACAGCGGCATCCTGTGGACAAGGCCGCTATAGAGCCGCATGTCGCGCGTGTGCGTCTGGTCGTAGACCGAGCCGACCATGGCGAACATCATCGCCGTCATCACCCCGTGCGCGAACATCTGCAGCACCGCCCCGTCGACGCCGATCGTGTTCATCGTCGCCAGCCCCATCAGCACCAGCCCCATGTGGCTGACCGACGAGTACCCGATCATGTACTTGAAGTCGCGTTGCGCCGTAGCGGCGAATGCTCCGTACACCACGTTGCACGTAGCGAGGATCAGCAGCCCGGGCATCCAGAACGTCGCGCCTTCCGGCAGCAGTTGAATGCCGAGACGGATGATGCCGAACGCGCCGAGCTTCATCAGCACCCCGGCGTGCAGCATCGAGACCGCCGTCGGCGCCGACACGTGGCCGTCCGGCGACCACGTATGGAACGGCCACAGGCCCGCCAGCACGCCGCAGCCGATGACGAACAGCGGGAACACGGCTTTCTGGAAGTTCTCGTCGAACTGGTAGGCGTACAGCTGCTGGAGGTCGAACGTGCCCAGCCCGGCTTCCTTGAAGACAGCGAAGATGCCGAGGAAGATCAGGATCGATGCCGAGACCAGCATGATCGTCAGCTTCATCGCGCTGTATTCCTTGGTGCGCGAGAACGTCTCGAAGACGCTGCTCGATCCCCAGACAGCGATCAGCAGGTACATCGGAAGCACGGCCACTTCGTACCAGAAGAAGAAGAAGAACAGGTCCAGCGACTCGAACGTCCCGTACACGCCGGACACCAGCACCCAGAACAGGATGAAGAAGTCCTTGTTGTGGTGCTCGATCTTCCACGAGATCAGCGTGCCGCCGAATGCCACGATGCCCGTCAGCAGCACCATCGGCGCCGCGATGCCATCGACGCCCAGCGCCAGCGAGATGCCGTGCGGCCCCAAAAACGCCACGTTCTCGAGCCAGTCGTAGCGGATGAAGAACTGGTAGCCGCCGCCGCGGTCAACCTGGTAGGCGAAGAAGATGTACGTGCTCAGCGCGAACAGTACGGCGCCCGTCGCGACGCTGATGTAGCGCACAATGTCCTTGCGGTTGTCGGGGACGGCGACCAGCACCGCCGCCACAATCAGCGGCAGGAAGAGCGTCGCGAGCAGCCAGTACCCAGAGTGCATGCTACGTCCTGTATCCAAACGCCACGATGGCGATCACCACGACACCGACCACGATGCCCAGCGCGTAGTTCGGAATCTTGCCCGTCTGGCTGTACTTCGCCAGGAACCCGAGATAGCCCGTCGCCTCGCCCGTACCGTTCACGCCGGAGTCGTTGACGATCGCCCGGTCGAACCACGCGACCGCCCGCCCGCTCGCCAGCACCACCTTGTCGATGATCAGCTGGTACAGCTCATCGACGTAGAAGCGGTTCAGCGACATGCGGTAGAAGAACGGCGAGAATGCCGCGGCGCGCTTCGATGGTTCCGCCGCGCCGCCCCAGATCCAGGCGCCGGCAAGGATGCTTGCGCCAACGCTGACGACGGAGAAGATCGACAGCCACCAGACAACCTTGAACTGTTCCGGCCCCTCAGCGGCGTTGTAGACGAAGCCCAGCCAGCCGCTATGGAAGCCCAGCGCCTTGCCGACGCCCTCGAAGATCACGAAGCCGCCGACCACCGTCAGTACCGCCAGGATCGCGATCGGCGCCGTCATCGCGGGCGGCGATTCGTGCGCGTGCTCGAAGACGTGGTGGTCCTTCGGCTCGCCGAAGAACGTGAGGAGCACGACGCGCGTCATGTAGAGCGCCGTGATCGGCAGCGAGATCAGCACCAGCACGAGCGCGGCGTGGTCGATCGGCCCGTGGTACAGGCCGGCGAGAATCTCGTCCTTCGCCCAGAACCCGGACAGCGGGATCAGCCCCGCCATCGCGGCGGCGCCGATGACGAAGACCGGCGCCGTGATGGGCATCTTGCTCCACAGCCCGCCCAGCTTGTCGACCTCCTGCTCCTCCGTCGCGTGGATCACGGACCCGGACGCGAGGAAGAGCGACGCCTTGAAGAACGCGTGCACGAACAGGTACAGCATCGCCGCGCCGACCGCACCCGATCCGAGCGCCACCATCATCAGCCCCAGGCTGTTCAGCGTCGAATACGCGACAACGCGCTTGATGTCGCGTTGCGTCAGGCCGATCAGCGCCGCGCCGAGCGTCGTGATCAGCCCGATCACGGTGATCAGCTCCGGCATGCCGTTGACCACCTCGAACAGCGGCAGCATCCGCGCGACGAGGTAGACGCCGGCGACGACCATCGTCGCGGCGTGGATCAGCGCCGAAACGGGCGTCGGGCCCTCCATCGCGTCCGGCAGCCAGACGTGCAGCGGGAACTGCGCCGACTTGCCGCACGCCCCCGCGAACATGCAGATCGCCGCGCCGGTCAGCCACTTGCTGTTGATGTCGCCGGCCTCGGCCATGTGCAGGATCTGCTGGATGTTGAACGTGTGTGTCTGCGTAAAGAGGATGATGATACCGATCAGCAGCCCCACATCGCCCACGCGCGTCGTGATGAACGCCTTCTTCGCCGCCTCGGCCGCTGACTGCTTGTCGTTGTAGTAGCCGATGAGCAGCATCGAGCAGAGCCCCACCAGCTCCCAGGCGAAGTAGAGCAGCAGCAGGTTGTCTGCCAGCACCAGCGTCAGCATCGAGGCGACGAACAGCGACACGATCGCGAAGAACCAGCCGTAGCGCCGGTCGCCGTGCATGTAGCTCGTCGAGTACACCATCATCATCGTCGCGACGAGCGTCACGACAAAGAGCATGACGAGCGTGATCTGGTCGACGAACGTGCCCATCCGGATCTCGAGCGCGCCGGGGATGTTCGACCACTGCCAGCTCCGCGCCACGCCGTGAAAGTTGCCATCGCCAATGGCGTTCTGCACGTCGCGGCCGATGACGAGCACCAGCACGAACGCGAGCGCCATCAGCCCGATGGCGAGCCAGTCGCCCTTGCGCGGCAGCCAGGGGCTGAACAGAAGGAGGACGACGAAGCCGGCTATCGGCAATGCCGGCAGCACCCACGCGTCGCCCATGCCAAATCCGCTGATCGCTACTCTCCCTCGTGCACGCGCGGAGCGCGCGTGGCGCCGCTCACCACTTGAGCGTATCTATCTCGTCGACGTTCGCGGTCCCGCGGTTCCTGAAGACGCGCAGCACGATCGCCAGCGCCAGACCAACTTCGGCCGCCGCGATCGTGATGACAAAGACGGCGAAGATGATGCCGACGAAGAAGGTCGGCGCAGTGTACACGGCGAACGCCACCATGTTGATGCTGACGGCGTTCAGCATCAGTTCGACCGACATCAGCATCAGCACGGCATTGCGCCGCGCGAGCACTCCGTACACGCCGATCGAAAAAAGGATCGAGCTAAGCACGATGAAGTTCGAGAGCGGGATGCTCGCGTGTACCGACTCCACTTAGCGCTCCCCCTCTTCCTGCATCGAGATGACCACGGCGCCGACAAGCGCGACCAGCAGCACGCCCGAGGCAATCTCGAACGGCACCGCCCAGCGGTTGAAGAGCGCGTCGCCGATGTCGCCGAACGGCACAACCGTCAACTGGTTGATGTCGCGCGGCCAGGTCGTCTGGCTGATCATCGCGAAGAAGGCGCCGAGCAGCGCCAGCGCGGCGACGGCGGCCAGGGGTTTCTGGTCGCCGTCGAGTTTCTCCTTCAGCTCGCCCGTTCGCGTCAACATCAGCGCGAACAGCACGAGCACCGTCACGGCGCCGCCGTAGATGAGGACCTGGACCAGCGCCAGGAACTCGACGGAGAGCAGGATGTAGATGCCGGCGACGCCGAGCAGCGAGACGATCAGCAGCAGCGCCGCATAGACGACGTTGCGCACGAGGACCACGCCGAGCGCGCCCGCGACTACGATGCCTGCCATGATGTAGAAGAAGACTTGTGTCATGCCCTCAGCCCGGGCTCCACTTTCCCCGCCTTCGACTGTGACAACAACTGGTCAAGGTCGAAGACGAGTTGCGAGCGGTCGTAGCGCGACAGCTCGTGGCCCGCCCATGTGTTGTTCATGCCGATTGCCTCGAAGTTGCAGACCTCGACGCAGATGTTACAGCGCATGCAGCGCCCGTAGTCGATCCAGAACTCGTCGATGATTTTGCGGCGCTTGCTTTCGCCCGTGGCGTGACGCGGGTTGTCCTTCATCACCACCGTCATGCACTCGACGGGGCAGGCGCGCTCGCAAGCGTGGCAGCCCGTGCAGAACGGCTCGTCCTTCTCCTCGTCCCAGATCAGGATCGGGAAGGCACGATCGCGGTTCGGGATCTCGCGGTGGACTTCGGGATACTGGATCGTCACCGGCTTCCGGGTCAGCATCACCTTCGCCGTCACGCCCATGCTGCGCAAAATTCCCAGCACTACGTCGCACTCCTCGCCGGCGCGCCGGTCGCCCGCACGGGCACCATCCGCAACGGCTTTCGCGGCTCTCCCCGGCGCACCGAGCGGAACGCCAGGTACGCCAGCGCCGCGGCTCCCGCAGCCGACGCCGCGGCCAGCACCACGCCCGGCGCATCGTAAACAATGAACAGCCCGTTGAGGAAGATCTGCAGCAGCGCGAACGGGATGAGCACCTTCCACGCGTACGACATCAGCTGGTCGACGCGCATGCGGGGGAACGAGGCGCGGATCCACAGGTAGAAGAAGATGAAGAGGCTCATCTTCACCACCGTCAGCAACAGCTGATAGCCCCAGCCGATATCGCGGCCGAATGGCCACTCCCATCCGCCCAGGAAGACGAACGCGCCCAGCAGCGCGAAGACGTACATGTTCACGTACGACGTCAGCTGGAACATCGACCAGCGGATGCCGCTGAACTCGATGAACACGCCGCCCGCCACCTCGGACTCGCCCGTGGGAATATCGAACGGCGGCCGCTCCACCTCAGCGATCGACGCCGTGAGGAAGATCAAGAACCCGAGCGGCTGCAAGGCGATCAGCGGTATGCGGTCCTGGAACAGGATGATCTGGTAGACATCCGCGCTCGCCGTGACCATCACGACGCCGATCATCGCCAGGATCAGCGGGATCTCGTACGAGATGAGCTGCGCCGCGGCCCGCATACCGCCGAGGAGCGCGTACTTGTTGTCGGAGCCCCATCCAGCCATCAAGAACCCGATGAACGACAGCCCCGAGATCGCCAGCAGGTACACGAGGCTGAGCGGCAGCGGGCTGATCAGCCAGTCCGACGTGAACGGCACCGCGACGAAGGCGATGAACGCCGGGATGAAGATGGCGAACACGGCCAGCTCGAACGCCACCGGATCGGCCGTAGCGGGGCGGAGATCTTCCTTCACGAGCAGCTTGACCATATCGGCGATCGGCTGCAGCAGCCCAAACGGCCCGACGCGTGTCGGCCCGAGCCGCAGCTGCATCCGCGCGATAATCTTCCGCTCGTACCAGGTGGCGTAGGCGACGCCGACGGTCATCACAAGCGTGATGGCGACCAACCCGATGATGGACGCCAGCCATCCGGGCATATCGATCGACGGTGCGGCAAGCAGCATCATTCGCTATCTGTCCACGTCGCAGAGCACGATGTCCATCGAGCCCAGGATCATCACCGCATCCGCCAGGTACTGGCCGATCGTCATATCGCGCAGCGCCGACAGGTTGCAGAACGACGGCGAACGCATCTTCAGCCGGTACGGCTTGTCGCCGCCCTTCGACACGAGGTACACGCCCCACTCTCCGCGAGGCGCTTCGACTTTCGCGTACACCTCGCCCGGAGGTGTGCGCAGGCGGCGCGGCATCTTCTCGGGCACGATGGGCCCGTCGGGCGGCAGCTGCTCCAGCGCCTGCTCGATGATGCTGATCGATTGCCGCATCTCCTCCATGCGCACGAGGTAGCGGTCGTAGACGTCGCCATAGTTGCCGACCGGGATCTCGAAGTTGAATCGGTCGTAGACGGAGTACGGCTCGTCCTTGCGCAGATCCCACGGCACGCCCGACGCGCGCAGCATCGGGCCGCTGAGCCCGTACGCGATCGCCTGGTCGGCGCTGAAATTGCCGATGTTCTGGCAGCGCGCCATGAAGATCTCGTTCTTCGTCAGCAGGTCGTCGATGTCCTTCAACCCCTGCGCTGAGTGCACCAGGACCTCATGCACGCGCTGCACGAAGTTGTCCGGCACCTCCCACGCAAGGCCGCCGACGCGGAAGTACGCGTACATCAGGCGGTCGCCGGAGACCTCCTCGAAGACCTCCTGCAAGAATTCACGCTGCGGGAACGCGTACGTGAAGCTCGTGGCGAAGACGCCAGCATCGACGCCGAACGCGCCCGCGAACATGAAGTGGCTGCTCAGCCGGTTCATCTCCGTAAGGATGACGCGGATGTACTCCGCGCGTTCGGGCACCTGCAAGTCCATCAGCCGTTCGACGGCCAGGCAGTACGCCAGCTCCGCGCTGAACTGCGCCAGGTACTCCGTGCGGTCGCAGTATCCGATGCCCTGGCGAAAGTCCATCGCCTCCATCAGCTTTTCGCCGCCGCGGTGCATGTAACCGATGTGCGGCACGAGGTCGACGATCTTCTCGCCGTTGACGACGAGCACCATCCGGAACACGCCGTGCGTACTCGGGTGCTGCGGCCCCATGTTGATGGGCATATCGACGACTTCGAGCGCCGGGTCTCGCTCCAGCACCATCGCTACTCGTCCCCTTCGCCCGCGCCGTCGCGGAGGTTCTCGCCCTGCCACTCCTCGATCTCCTGCAACGGGTTGTCCTTGCGGAGCGGGAAGTGGTCGGTCATATCCTCCGGCAGCAGCAGCGGCACCAGGTTCCAGTGGCCTTCAAAGTTGATGCCGAACATGTCGCGCGTCTCGCGCTCGTGCCAGTCCGCGGCCGGGTAGATCGTCGCGATGCTCGGCACGTTCGCGTCGTCGTACGTGACGCGCGTCTTCACCTGCAGGCTGTGCTTCTTCGTGAACGACCAGAGGTGATAGACGACCTCCAGCCCTTCGTCCTGCCAGTCGACGCCCGAAAGGCATCGCAAGTACTTGAGGTCCAGGCGCTCGTCATCGCGCGCGGCGGTCATCACCGCGGTCAGGTCGTCGCGCGACACTTCGACCGTCACGCACTCACCCTTCATCTCGGGCACCATGTACGCGTTGAACACCACGCCCGGCGCCGCCGCGGCGAGCGTTTCGTTGATGCTGCCGGCCGGCGGCGCGACGCGAGGCGCCTCTTTGGGTTCGGCCTCTTTCGCCGGGCGCACGGGGCGCTCGGCAGCGGGCTTCGCCGGCGTCTCAGCCGCGACTTCCGGAGCAGGCGCCGCCGCTTCCGGCGTCGCGCCGGGATCGCTCGTGGCGTCAGGCTCCTGCCCTTCGGGAAGCGTCATTACTTGTTGCGCTCTTCCATGATCTTGTGCTGCAGCGCCAGCATGCCGTCAATCAGCGCCTCCGGGCGCGGCGGACAGCCGGGCACGTAGACATCGACTGGAATGATCTTGTCGACTCCCTGCACGACGCGGTCGTACCGCGTGTACGGCCCGCCATTCGTCGCGCAGGCCCCCATCGCGATCACCCACTTGGGGTTCGGCATCTGCTCGTACAGCAGCTTCACCGCGGGCGCCATCTTCTTGGTCCCCGTGCCCGACACAATCATCACGTCCGACTGCCGCGGCGACGGCCACGGCACGATGCCGAAGCGGTCAAGGTCGTGGCGCGACATGAACGTCGCGATCATCTCGATGGCGCAGCAGGCGAGCCCGAACGTCATCGGCCACAGCGACGACTTGCGCGAAAGCGCGAGCATCGCGTCGGCCGGCACCTGCAGGATGCCCGGAAGAATCTGGCGATAGAGCGCCGTCCCCGGCTCGTAGGGCACAGGCGTCAAACGCTCGGCTTCGCGCTCGATGCCGGTCTGTTCTCGCTGCGGCGCAACCACCGGCGCGCCTTCCACCTGCTTCTCGGGTAGCGTCGGCGGTGCGGCCTTCTGCGCGGTCACTTGTTCCACTGCAGGACCCCCTTCTTCCAGGCGTAGCCGAGGCCCGCGCCCAGAATGCCGATGAAGAGCACCATCTCCCAGAACGCGGCCTTGCCGGCGTGGCCGAAGCTTACCGCCCACGGGAAGAGGAAGACGGCTTCGACATCAAAGATCAGGAAGAGGATCGCGAACAGGTAGTAGCGGATCGGGATCGAAGCGCGCGTGCTTCCGATCGGCAGCATGCCGCACTCGTAGGAGATCGACTTCCCTTTCTCCTTCGAGAACGGTGCCAGCACGCGGGCGGCGATCAGTGCGCTAGCGACGAGGAAGAACCCGATGATCGCCGCGATGAAGACGGCAAGATAACTGTCGAGCAGAGCCTGGAACGTCAAGCGATCCTCTCCCGCCCGGACGGCAACTTCGGCGCGCGCAAGGCGCGTCCCCCGCGCGATCGCCTCTGCCCAGGTTCGGCGAAATCCTAACAACGAGGCACTTGTAAGTCAATTCACAAATGCTCCGGGCGGCGTCTATCGAGACGGGCGGCCCCGCCGATGATCTGAGTGGGTATTGCGACGATTGCCGCCAGGAAGAGCGGCCTGTTCGACGCTGAGAGGGGCCGTACGTGAATCGATGCTGGCGGTTATCAGCGGTGGCGCTCAGCGTCGCCCTCTTTGGATTCGTCACGCAGGCTCGGACGGAATCGGCGCGGGCTGGTATCGCAGGCCCGGCGCTCATCGGTGGCTACGTCTACTTCGATCTAAACAACGACGGCATCAAGGAGAACGGCGAGGGAGGGTACTCGGGCGCCACGATCACGCTCACCGGACCGGAGAACCACGTCACGACAACGGATGCCTTCGGCTCGTACGTCTTCCCAGTCGCGAGGGCCGGCTCCTACACCATAACCGAGACGCAGCCCGCGCCAGGATTCCTCTTCGACGGGCTCGACGCCGTGGGGTCTCAGGGCGGTACGCTCGCCAACGACGTTATCTCCGGCATCGTCTTCAGTGCGGCAGACATTCAGAATCAGGTGAGAGCGACCGGCTACGACTTCGGTGAGCTGTTCCCAAGCGAACTCTCCGGATTCGTCTACGAAGATAGGAACAACGATGGCATCAAGCAACCTGGCGAGCCCGGTATCCCCGGCGTGTCCGTGACACTCACCGGTACATCGCCGCTTACGGCACCCGTGAACACGACGGTGGTTACGTCAGCCACTGGCTGGTTCGATTTCTTCTACATTGGCTTCGGAACCTACACGATCATCGAAACCCAGCCTGCCGGGTACTCGGACGGAGTCGACACGGCCGGAGGCGTTGGCGGCACCGTTGGTAACGACGTGATATCGAACATCAATCTCCCTCTCGGGACCTGGTCCGAGGGCTACTTGTTCGGTGAACTGCCACAGCCAGCTCCGACCGCGACGGCCACCGAGACGCCGCCGAAACTCAAGACACAGACACCAACGCTGACACCCACCTCGGCGCCCAGCACGCCGACGCCGACGCCGACGCCGACGCCGCGCCCGGCTACATCGACGCCGGTGGCTCCGTCACCGACGAAACCCTCCGGCGGCGCTGCTGGCGTGGTACGCGCACCAGACACCGGCACCGGTGGAGTGCGCGCGGCCGCAGCTTCGGTGCACGACATCGCACTGCTGGCTCTCGCACTCTTCGCGACGGGCGCCGCGCTCGCGCGCCAGGGCATCCGTCGTCGTTCGTTGCTGTGAACCGTGGCCGGAACTATTGACTGCGCCCGACCGCCTCGCTATCCTCGGGCAACAACAGAATATGGTGAGCATGCGGCGAAGCCGGTGAGATGCCGGCGCTGTCCCGCAACTGTATGTCTGCCATTCTGGCAGGCGAGCCAGGTCGACCGGTGCTCACGATGTCGCAGGCCTTCGAGGAAAGGCGCGGGCACCGCGCAAGCGATCGCTCGGCCCCTGTCTTCAGGCAGGGGCCTTTTGTTTGCGCAGCAGCCACGCCAGATCCCTCGATGCCGGGCGGCACCAGTGCTCGAGGAGGCGCGGAATGACGAATCCCTGGATACATCGACTGGGTGGCGCACTGTTGGCGGCGATGCTGCTGGCGGCCGCCGCGTGCGGAAGCAGCAGCACCAAGAATCCCGCGTACACGTCCGCAACGGCCACGCCCGCGGCAGCAACGTCGCCAACGACGGTAGCGGCCGCGTTCCCGCTCACCGTGCAGCGCAGCGACGGCAAGGCGCTCACCCTCGCCGCGGCGCCGAAACACATCGTCTCACTCTCGCCCGCCGCCACCGAGATCATCTACGCCCTCGGCGCGCAGGCGTCGCTCGCCGCCGTCGACAAGAACGCCGACTACCCGGATGGCGCCAAGACCTTCGCCACAAAGGTCGATGCCTACGAGCCGAACGTCGAGTCGATCACTGGCATCGCACCCGATCTCGTCATCGTGTCCAGCGACTCCAACGGCATCGTGGCCAAGCTCGATGGGCTGAAGATACCCGTGCTCTTCGAGGATATCGATAAGAGTGTGAAGACCGTCGATGACGTGATGGGGCAGATCACCCTGCTCGGCAAGATCACCGGCACCAGCGACAAGGCGAGCGCACTCGTCACCACGCTGAACGCGCGCATCAAGAAGGTGAAAGACGGCCTCGCCGATCTGCCCGCAACGCCTGCGATGAAGGTGTACCACGAGCTCGATTCGACCTTCTACAGCGCGTCCACCGACACGTTCATCGGCGACGTCTACAAGATCCTCCACCTGCGGAACATCGCCGGTACGGGCTCCGGCGTCGCCTACCCCCAGTTGACGCAAGAGGCGATCATCGCCGCCAACCCCAACGTCATCGTGCTCGCGGATGAAGAGTTCGGCGTCACGGTTGATTCCGTGAAGTCACGCCCCGGTTGGTCGGCCATCGATGCCGTGAAGACTGGCAAGATCGTCGGACTTAACGCGTCGATCGTCAGCCGGCCCGGCCCCCGTATCGTCGACGCGATGGAGACGCTGGCGCGGGCGATCTACCCCGAGAGGTTCAAGTAGCGATGCAGCTCGCGCCGCCTCGGGCAGCCGCCGCGCGCGCCACCGCCGGACGAGATCCGGCGCTGGTCACCTGGCGCTCGCTCGTGCCGGTGTACGCGCTCGCGGCCGGCGCGACGCTCATCATCGCGCTGCTGGCGGTCAGCTGGGGGACGGTGCATATCCCCCCGCAAACCACGCTCTCCATCGTGTTGAATCACCTGCCCTGGATCTCCACCGGCGAGCACAGCGCCACCTACGACGCCATCGTCTGGGACGTGCGCATGCCACGCGTCGTGCTGGCCGGCATGGTCGGCGCGACGCTCGCCTTCTCGGGCGCCGCGTACCAGGCCGTCTTCCGCAACCCGCTCGCCGAGCCGTACGTCATGGGCGTGGCCGCCGGCGCCAGCGTCGGCGCGACGTTGATCATCGTCTCGCCGCTCTTCGTCACCGCCGGCTTCCTCAGCCCCGTGCCGCCCGCGGCGTTCGCGGGCGCACTGATCGCCGTCGCCCTCGCCTACAGCCTCGCCCGCGTCGGGCACATCGTGCCGACGACGTCGCTGATCCTCAGCGGCGTCGCCGTGTCATCCGTCGGCACGTCGCTCGTGACCTACATGATGCTGGCGTACAACACGCGTACGCTGGCGATCCTCAACTGGCTCCTCGGCGGATTCAACACCGCCACGTGGACCAAGGTCGCGATCGCGCTGCCGTACACCGCCCTCGCGGCGATCGCCGTGCTGCCCTACGCGCGCATCCTCAACGTCATGCAGCTCGACGAGGACCAGGCACGCCAGCTCGGCGTCAGCGTCGAGCGCGTGAAACTCACGGTGCTCGGATTCGCCTCCCTGGCGACAGCGGCAGCCGTGTCCGTCAGCGGGCTGATCGGCTTCGTCGGCCTCATCGTGCCGCACACCGTGCGCATGATCTGGGGGCCCGACTACCGTCGCGTCCTCCCCCTCTCGGGATTCTTCGGCGCGTCGTTCCTCATCGTCGCCGACATGATCGCCCGAACGATCGATCCGACATTCGAGGTGCCGATCGGCGTCATCACCGCGCTCGTCGGCGCACCGTTCTTCCTGTTCCTGCTCCGCCGCCAGGGCCGCGGCGCGCGAGGCCGATTCTAATGCTCAGCGTACGCGACCTTCACGCCGGCTACGACGGACGCGCCGTCCTGCGCGGCGTCGATCTGGACGCGGCGCGAGGCGAACTCCTCGGGATCATCGGTCCCAACGGCTGCGGCAAGACGACGCTCCTGCGTGTGATCAGTGGCGTGCTCCCGGCCGCGAGCGGCAGCGTCACGATCGACGGCGACGAGGTCCGGTCCATCAACCCGGCAGCCATGGCCCGTCGCATCGCCGTCGTCGCGCAGGGCGCCGGCCTCCCCGAGCGCTTCTCGGCGTTCGAAGTGACGCTCATGGGGCGCACGCCGCATCTCGGCCTCCTGCAGTCCGAGGGCAAGCACGACATCGACGTCGTGCGCGCGGCGATGCAGCGCACCGACTGCTGGCACCTGCGCTCGCGCCCCGTGGAAGAGCTGTCGGGCGGCGAGCGCCAGCGCGTCGTCATCGCCCGCGCGCTCGCACAGGAGCCCGGCCTGCTGCTGCTCGACGAGCCCACGTCCCACCTCGATATCCAGCACCAGGTCGACACGTTCCGCCTGACGCTCGATCTCTGCCGCGAGCATCAGCTGGCCGCGGTCGCCGTCGTCCACGACCTGACCCTCGCGTCGATGTTCGCCGACCGTATCGCGCTGATGGCGGACGGCGCCATCGTCGCCTGTGGCGCTCCCACCCAGGTGCTGGAGCCGCGTATCATCGAGCGCGTCTACGGACTGGCAGTGCGGGTGATCGCCCACCCGGCAACGGGGCGCCCTATCGTGGTGCCGGACGCCGGCCCCCGGGCGATGCTCGCCCCGCGACCAGCTCCCGAAAGGAGCACGAGATGAACGAAGAACACGACGTCGAGAACGCCGAGGGAGAACACAAGCTTCCGAAGAAGGCCCTGGTCGTCGTCAACACCGGCAACGGCAAAGGCAAGACGACCGCCGCGCTCGGCGTGCTCTTTCGTGCCTGGGGCCGCGGCTACAACGTCTGCATGCTGCAGTTCATCAAGAGCACGACATCCAACTACGGCGAGAACAAAGCCGCGAAGCGGGCCGGCATCGAGATCGTCTCGCTCGGCGGCGGCTTTACCTGGCTGTCGAAGGACATCGAGAAAGATAAGGCGCTCGCGCGCGACCTGTGGGAGCAGTGCAAGGCGAAGATCACGTCGGGCGAGTACGACGTCGTCGCCCTCGACGAGTTCACCTACCCGCTGGCGTACGGCTGGCTGCCGACGAGCGAGGTGGTCGAGTTCCTCAAGACCCGCCCGCCGCGCACGCACGTCATCATCACCGGCCGCGACGCCCCGCAGGAACTGATCGACTACGCGGATCTCGTCACCGAGATGCGCGAGATCAAGCACCCGTTCGCCGATCAGGGCCTCAAGGCGCAGCCGGGTATCGAATTCTGATGGAAGCGCGCAGCGAGATCGACGAAGCGATCGCAGCCATCCGTCCGCCCGACGAGCAGGCGCGCGATGCGGCACGCGCCCTGCAGCTGCGGCTGACCAAGCCCGCCGGCGCGCTCGGACGGCTCGAAGAGCTGCACGTCTGGGCCGCGGGCGTCCTGCGCGATGCCACACCCGTGCTGCGCCGCAAGGTGATCGTCGTGGCCGCCGCCGATCACGGCGTCGCGGCGGCGGGCGTCAGCGCCTATCCGCAGGACGTCACGTGGCAGATGGTGCTGAACTTCCTCGCCGGCGGCGCGGCCATCAACGCGCTGGCGGCACAGGCCGGCGCCGGCGTGCGGGTGGTCGATGCCGGCGTCGTGCGCGATATCGACCACCCGCAGCTCCTCGTCGCGAAGGTCCGTGGCGGCACCGCGGACATGGCCGGCGGTCCCGCCATGTCCCGCATCGATGCCGAGACGATCGTCGCGCGCGGCATCGCCCTCGCCCGCGACGAGTGCGCGCGCGACGCAGACGCGATCGGCCTTGGCGATATGGGCATCGGCAACACGACGGCAGCGGCGGCGATCACATCCGTGATCGCCGGAGCGCCGCCGCGCGCGACCGCCGGCCGCGGCACCGGCATCGACGACGCCACGTTCGAGGCCAAGGTGCATGCGATCGAACGCGCGATCAGCACGAACACGCCCGACGCGCTTGACGGGATGGACGTGCTCACGAAGATCGGTGGATTCGAGATCGGATTTCTCGTGGGCGTCGCCATCGGAGCCGCGTCGTGCGGCCGCGTCGTCGTCATCGATGGCTATCCCACGACCGCCGCCGCGCTGGTCGCCGCATCAATCGCGCCCGGATGCGCGGCATACCTGCTCGCATCGCACGAGTCGGCCGAACCCGGACACCGCATCGCCCTCGCCCACCTCGGGCTGCGCCCGCTGCTGCAACTCGACATGCGCCTCGGCGAAGGCACCGGCGCCGCACTCGCACTGCCGCTGCTGGAGGCGGCGCTACGCATCCCGCGCGAGATGGCGACATTCGATGGCGCCGGCGTCTCGCAGTCGCGGCGCGCCACGCAGCCCGAGGCGTGAACTCCTTTCTCGTCGCCCTCGAATTCCTGACGCGCCTGAGCATCCGTCGCACGCCGCGCGGAGATCTCGAGCAGGTCGCCCGATCACAGATGTGGTTTCCGGCTGTCGGCCTCCTCATCGGCGCCCTGCTTGTCGGCATCGACCGCCTGGCCACCCGGGCGCTGCCGGTCGGATCGGTCGATGTCATGCTCGTCGTCGCGCTCGCACTGATTACCGGCGGGCTGCATCTCGACGGCCTCGCCGACGCGGCGGACGGCCTGTTTGGCGGCTACACACCCCGGCGGCGGCTGGAGATCATGCACGATGTGCACGCCGGCAGCTTCGCCATCATCGCCATCGCGTCCGCGCTGGCGCTCAAATGGGCGGGGCTCGCGGCGCTTCCGCAGAGCGTCCGCATCGAAGCCTTGCTCGTCGTCCCCTGCGTCGCGCGATTCGCCGTGCTCTTCAGCATCGTCGCCTTCCCCTACGCGCGCGTCGAAGGCATGGGCGCCATCCAGCACGATCGCGCGGGCGCGGGCGCGCTCGCTGTCGGCGGCGCGACTGCCGCGATCGTCGCCATCGCCCTGCTCGGCCTCGGCGGCGTGTACGCGCTCGCACTGGCCGTCGCCGTCGCGTTCGCCGTCGCGCTTGTCGCCAGGCGGATGGTCGGCGGCATGACCGGCGACCTCTACGGCGCAACCGTCGAGATCGCCGAGATCGCGCTGCTGCTATTCATCGCGGCGTTCGCGAATCGCGGCTGGATCGATGCCTGGCTGCTAGGCTAAACGCATGTTGACGCTGATCCTCGGCGGCGCACGCAGCGGTAAGAGCGACCTCGCCGAGCGCCTGGCCGCGATATCGAGGCGCCCCGTGCTGTTCATCGCGACGGCAGAGGCCCGCGACGACGAGATGCGCGAACGCATCACGGCGCACCGCACCAGCCGCCCGGCAGCCTGGCGCACCGTGGAAGAGCCACTGGACCTGGCGAGCGCGCTACGCGCCCACGCCCGCCCGAACGACTTCGTGATCGTCGATTGCGCGACGCTCTGGGCCAGCAACCTGCTGCTCGCTCGGGCGGACGGCGCCGGCGAGATCAGCCCGGACACACGGCGCCGCGCTACCGGCGATCTGAACGCCGCCGCCGCCGAGTTGGCGGAATGGGCGGCCTCCTTCACCGGCGACGTGGCGATCGTCTCGAACGAAGTGGGCATGGGCGTCGTGCCCGCATCTGCGCTCGGGCGAGCGTTCCGCGACGCGCTCGGCAGCGCGAACCGCATCCTCGCGGCGCGCGCCGATCGCGTCTACTACCTCGTCGCCGGCCTCGCGCTCGAACTCAAATCGATGGGCGCGGCGACGCTCGAGTCATTCGGCGAAACGCGATGATCCCGATCCGCGATAGCGAGCGTTCGCACTCGGTGCCCTACGTCAACATCGCGATCATCGCCGTCAACATCGCCGTGTTCCTGTACGAGGTGATGCTCAGCCAGAACCCGCTCGGCCCGCGCATCACCGAACTCGACCGGTTCATCTTCCGCTGGGGCAACATCCCCGCGTGCACGTTCGATGCGCTCGGCTGGAACCGCCACCTCGTCGGCGACAGCGCGAGCCTCTGCCTGTCGCAGCCGCACCCCGCATGGACGATCGTCAGCGCCATGTTCATCCACGGCGGTTGGCTACACGTTCTTGGCAACATGCTCTTTCTCTGGATCTTCGGCGACAACGTCGAAGACGCGATGGGCCACGTCCTGTACGCCATCTTCTACCTGCTCGTCGGGGTGGCGGGCGCCCTCGCCCACGGGATCATCAGCCCCGACGCGATGACCCCGGCCATCGGCGCCAGCGGCGCCATCGCCGGCGTCATGGGCGCCTACATCGTGCTCTTCCCGCGCGCCACCGTCGCCGTCATCATCCCGTTCTTGTTCTTCATCCCGTTCCCACTCCCCGCGTTCATCTTGATCGGCTTCTGGTTCCTGGCGCAGCTGTTCAGCGGATTCTCCTCGCTGGGCGTCAACGCCGTCGGCACGGGTGGCGGCGTTGCGTACTTCGCTCACATCGGCGGCTTCTTGGCCGGTGCGCTGCTCGTCAACGCGTTCGCGTCGAATCGGAGGCGTACAGAGCCACGACCCATGCGCCCGTTCGAGGGCCGGTAGCGCGCGTTCACGATTGTTAACCTTGACGTACGCGTTAGATTGCGGCTAGGATCAGCCGATGGCCGCCAAGCGCACACCAACTCTCGAACCGACCTCGCAAGAGCAGGCGTATCTCCAGATCGGGGAGGTCGCCGAGCGTACCGGCGTCACCCAGCGCACCCTCCGCTTCTACGAGGAACGCGGGCTCCTCAAGCCCCCGTCCCGGCTCGACGGCGGATTCCGGCTTTACTCCGAAGACGACGTGCGGCGCGTCGAACAGATCAAGCGCCTGCAATCACTGCTCGGCTTCACCCTCGCCGAGATCAAGGACATGGTCGAAGCGAATGAAGTGAAGATGCAGATCCGCGCCACCTACCGCAAAGACGCGGCCGTGTCCGAGCGGCGGGCGAAGCTCCTCAAGGCGAAGGAAGTGACCGAGGGCCAGGTATCCGTCATCACGCAGAAGCTTTCCGCTCTGCTGGAGATGAAGGTCCACCTCGAAGAGAAGCTGGCGCAATACGACAGCTGGCTCGAAAGCCTCGCCGAACAAGAGCGCGCACAACCGCTCTAACTGTCGTTCAGGCGACGGGCGACCTGCCATTACCTGCGCTCGTGCCGTCCTCTTCCTCCTCCTCTTCGCCGTCCTCCTCTTCGTCCTCTTCTTCCTCGGAGTACACGCCGGCCTGCACGCCGCGCCACACCGTCACCACGAAGTCATCGCGATAGGCATCGGTGCTCAGCACGAGGCGTTCGTCGATCTCGCCGATCAGATCCTGGATGTCGTCCTCATCGAAGTCTTGCGGCACGCAGAGCGTCGCATACACCACGCCCGACGGCGTGAAGTGGATATCGGCGCGACCGACGACGTCGCCGCCCTCCTCCACCGTGTACGCCTCCGAGAACGGCGTGCGGGACTCGCGCTCGAACTGGTAATCGGACACGGTGCTCATCCTTTCGCTGCGGCGTGACGCTGGCGCAATCATACGCGCACCTGCCGCCACTGTGAAGCGCGCGCGGCGACGAAAACGCGCCCGGACAGCAGTTCATCGCCCGACTCGCCACTACGCCGCCGGGTGGCTGTAGCGGCGAAACCGCCGTACGATGGAAACTCGACCTCGAGCAAGGGGTGGCGCCAGACCATGTCATACAAGCGGAACATAGGCGCGCCAATACTGGCGCTCGCGCTGGCGCTGATGCTCGCCGCGTGCGGCGGCGGTTCCAGCAGCGCGGCGCGCACCGCGACGCCCGCCGCCACCACCAGCACGATAGCATCGCCCACGCCGGCGCCCGCCACGCCAGCGATCCCGCCCCCCACCGCCGTCTCCTCGCCAACGCCAGCGGCCGCCACCCCGGCCACCGCGGCTGCGACCCCTGCCCCAACGCCACAGCCGCCGGCCGCAACTCCAACCGCGACCGGGCCGCTCGGCGTCCCGATGGTCGTCGTCGGCGCCATCGCCAACGCGGTGATGCAGTACTACGACGTAGCGGGGTCCACGGTCACCGAGTTGCGCGCATCAATGAGTGCGCAGGGGCCGGTGGACGCTGGCGGCATTCGCAACGACGCGTTCACCTCATGGCATATGGACTGGACGTGGCCGCTCAACCCCGACGGCAGCTGCATCCTGGCCAGCGCAACGATCACCACGGCGGTCACGGTGACCTTCCCGCGCTGGTCGCCGCCCGCCGGAACGCCGCCGTCCCTGATTGCCCAGTGGAATACCTACCAGGGGGCGCTCGTCGAGCACGAAAGCGGCCATGTGGGTTTCGTGCTTGCCGCCCAGAGTGATGTGTTGGCCGCGATCAAGGGAGCAACCTGCGCCACGGCGGAAGGAGCCTCCCAGGCGGCCGTAGCACGCATCCGCCAGCACGACCTCGACTACGATGCGGCGACCAACCACGGCTTCACGCAGGGCGCGCACTTCCCGTAGCGGCTGTTCATCACGAGCAGCGCGCCCGCCGCCGCAACGGCATACAGTCCGAACAGGTCGACGCCGAGGTGCTCGTTGGGGAATGTGCCAAACGCAAGCGCACCCCAGCCGCCTGCGATCGCCAGGCCCAGGCGATAGCGGTGCCCGGCCGGGCTCATGCACAGCAGCGCCGCCGCAGGCAGGGCGATGAGGATCGTGTCCTGCAGGTACAGGTGCGGGTCCACCAGGATGGTCGCGAGCGTGAGCAGGAGCCACTGCAACGCAAAGCGCTCGGACCGCGGCGCGAACGCCCCTCGCAAGGCGTGCGCCGCTCCCCCCAGCGTCGCCAGCGCGAGCGCCGCGAACGCGGCCGTGGCGCCCAGCGTCCCCGGGTGGTCCCAGAACATCGCCACGATGCCGCTCCAGCTGAACATCAGCCGCGATGTCCCGCCGACGCCGGCCGGCGTTGTGCTGCGCAGGAGGTACGCCGGGTAATCGATCGCCGCCGCAAGGCCGACCACGCCCAGAGAGACGGCGACGGCCGCGCCCGCCAGCGGCGCCAGCGTGGAAAACACGCGCCAGCGCCGCTTCCACAGCAGGTATGCGGCCACGGGCAACAGCAGCTCCGGCTTGATCAGCAGCGGCGCCAGCGCGACACCCGCCCAGCGATCGCGGCCGCTACGCAGCAAGAGAAACGCCGACGCCCACGAGCTCGCGAGGATCAGCGAGAACTGTCCCTGGTGCAGGCCGTAGCTCACAGGAAACAAGGTGAGGAACGCCGCGAGCAACAGCCAGCGCGACGAGCGGGCCAGCGGCGCGCTGATCCGCCACAGCATCCATGCGTTGGCCCCCAGCAGCGCCAGGTTGATCAGCGTCCAGACCTGGTACGCGCGGTCCATCGAGAGACCCGACAGCGGCGCCATGAGCAGCGCGAAGAACGGCGGATTGAAATACGCCAGCACGCCCGTGCCGCCGACCGGGCCGCCGGCCAGCGCCAGCTCACCCTGCGCCACCGCTGCCGTGTCGTAGATGAGCGAACCACCGCCGTTCGCCACGAAGTGCGCGGCCGTATAGAACGCCGGGAAGTCCTGGTGGTACCAGAGCAGTTGCGCGCGTCCGAAGAACGTCGCACTCGTCTGCGCCAACTCCGCCATGCCGACGACGAACAGCGCGAACAGCGCGAGCCGCTGCAGCTGCGAGGAGTCGAGCCGGGTCGGGAACGCCCGCGCCAGCGTCGTACGCTGTCCGGATAGGTCGGGGTCGCCCGTGTCGCTGCGCATCGCCATATGAACAGCGTAAACGTCGCCAGCGGATTTGACACAGTACATTCGCACCATCGCCCGCAACCGCTACACGATCGCAACATATTGCTTGTTCGCGTTACGTCAACTCTGCGCGGTGCGCAGGGCGTCCGATCGCCCTACACTTGGGAAGTTCGATCTGAAGGAGCGGAGTATGGTCCTCGAACGGCTGAACCTCGACGGCAAGGTCGCGATCGTCACGGGCGCCGGACGCGGCCTCGGCCGGCAGATGGCGCTCGCGCTCGCCGATGCCGGCGCCGACATCGTCTGCGCGGCGCGCACCGCGGCGCAGATCGACCGCACGAAGGCCGACATCGAAGCGCGCGGGCGGCGCGCCATCTCGCAGCCCACCGACGTGCGCGACTCGGCGCAGTGCGATGCGCTGATCAAGCGTGCCGTCGACGAGTTCGGCAAGCTCGACATCATGCTCTCGAACGCCGGCATCGGCGACATGCGCGGCGCCAACGCCGAGCTGTGGGACGTCAACGACGACGACTGGCACGACACGCTCGACGTCAACCTCTCGAGCGCGTTCTACTGCGCGCGCGCCGCCTCGAAGGTGATGGCCGCGCAGGGGCACGGCGGCACGATCATCAACCTCGCATCCGGCACCGCCATGCGTGCCTACCCCATGAGCTTCGGCTACGGCGCAGCGAAGGCCGGCGTCATCGCCATCACGAAGTCGATGTCGGCGATGCTCGGCCGTCACAACATTCGCGTCAACTGCATCATCCCCGGCTTCGTCATGCAGGCGCCGCCCGGCAACGAGCAGGCGGAGATCTTCGCCCAGACCCGCGGCCGCTACCTGCCCGCACAGCGCCTCGGCTACGCATGGGAGCTCGGCCCGCTGGCCATCTTCCTCGCGTCCGACGCCTCGAGCTACGTCACCGGCCAGGGCTTCGTCATCGACGGCGGCGGCCTCGCGGGCGGCCTCGCCCCAATGGGCTTCGCACCAGAAGTACCGGTTTGACGGGGGAACCACAGATTTCACAGATTTCACGGATTAGGTTGGGAGTAGATCGGAAGGCAGAGGCCGAAACACCAGCCGCCGGGCGACCGAAAGACTGAAAGACTGAAAGACTGAAAGACTGAAAGACTGAAAGACCGAAAGACCGAAAGACTGAAAGACTGAAAGACCGAAAGACTGAAAGACCGAAAGACCGAAAGACTCATGAACACCGAATGGGGCGACGTCCGCCTCGGCATCGATGCCTACGACCTCACCGGCAAGCGCGCGCTCGTGCTCGGCGCCGGCACGCCTGCGGGCCGCGCGATCGCGCTGGCGCTCGGGGAAGCGGGCGCGAACGTCACCGTCTCATCGATCTCGAACAATGGCGACGAGATCATGCGCGTCAAGCGCGTGCAGCAAGAGCTGACCAAGATGGGGCGCACGTCGTCGACCGTCGCCACCGACATCACGCTCGGCGCAGGCGTACAGGTGATGGTGCGCCAGGTCGCCAAGGCGATGGACGGCCTCGACATCATGATCAATGCGCCCGATCTCTTCCTCGGCAAGGCGGCCGAATCGACCACCGACGTCGAGTGGAACAAGGTGATGCAGACCAACCTCGCCGGCACCTTCCACGGCTGCCGCGCGGCCGGCAAGGAGATGTTGAAGCAGGAGACCGGCGGCCGCATCATCAACATCACATCCGTGCTCGGCGAACGCGCGATCGCGAACGCCGCCGCCTACTGCGCCGCGCAGGCAGGCGTGCTGAACCTGACGCGCGCGCTCGCGACGGAGTGGGGCCCGCACAAGATCACCGTCAACGCCATCGCCGCCGGTTGGATGGACTACTCGGCGGCCATCGGCAACCCCGACCCCGCCGCGAACCAGACCGTGCGCTTCGTACCCATGAAGCGCGCCGGCGCCGCCGACGAGCTGGCTCCGCTGGCCGTCTACCTCGCGTCCGACTCATGCGGCTACATCAGCGGCCAGGTGATGTTCGTCGACGGCGGCCTGACAACGCATCTTTGATGCGACTGGAGACCCGGAATGGGCGTTGATCGACCGCGAACCGCGCGTCACCGGCTACAAGTTACAATCGACGACGGTGAGGTCGTCATTCGAGGCGACAGGGCCGGCTTGGAATTGCTGGCGTCCAGATGCCTCGGTGTGATCGGCAAGCACGATCCGGGAGGTCATCAACATTTCCAATGGCAGGACGGGACGCTACTCGAAGGCTCGGTAGAGATGGTGGTGTAGTACGCTGACATGGATGAGGATTTCCTTGGCACGTGACTTTGACTGCCCGTCGTCACTGACGACTGACGACTGACGACCAACACCCATGCCCACCATCCACGTCCGCGGCATCGACCTGCATTACGAAGAGTTCGGCGCTCCCGCCGATCCGCCGCTGCTGATGGCGCACGGCCTGATGGGTAGCATCACGATGATGCGGCAGTTCGCCGAGCGCCCGGAGGCGATCGCGGCGCGAGGCCTGCACGTCATCGCCTACGACGCGCGCGGTCACGGCCAGTCCGGCTACAGCCGGACGCGCGCGGACTACCGCTGGGCAGCGCTCGGCGAGGATATGTTCGCGCTGATCGGCGCCCTGGACATCGGAAAGACAAGCGTCTATGGCGGCTCGATGGGAGCCGGCACGGCGCTGATGTGCGCGCTCAACCATCCAGACGCGGTGGACAAGCTCATCCTCATGTCGCCGCCGCCGTTCGGCGCGCACGCCAGGGTGGCGAAACAGTACTTCGGCGGCGTCTCCGTCCTGTATCAGCTCTTCGGAGCGACGCTGACGGCGCGGATAGTCATGCTCTTCCCCAACGCGAAAGCATCGCAGCGGGCGAACGCGCGCATCGATCTGCGTGCGTTCTTCGCGTCGCAGCGACGCGCGGCCGTCGTCCCGGCGATCCGCGGGCTGCTGTTCGACCCGCCCGGCCTGCCGGTCGAGCGTTTCTCGGAGGTCCGGCAGCAGGCGCTGATCCTCACCCATCCCGACGACCCGATCCACCCGCTCACCTCCGGCGATCTGCTGTACGAAAAGATGCCGCACGCACGGCTCGCCGTCGCGCCGACAGCCTCGTACTGGGACGAGAACCCCGACGCCCTCGCGCACGTCGTGGCTGCCTTCGTGAAAGGCGAGACGATCGCGACCGGGCTGCCGCAGAAGTCGCACGAGCACGCTTAGCAAGGTGCTGAAAAACGATTCCTGTTCTCGTGGCGCGGGCTTTCAGCCCGCGTTCGTAGATTCAGCACGCCGCTCCGTATCTACGTTCAGACGCCATCCGACGACTTTTTCAGCGCTCTGCTAGTCCTCGCTGATCCGGCGCCGGGGCTTGTCCGCCTCCGCGAATCCCTGACGCAGAGCAAATTCGCACCAGCCCGGCGCCGATTCGCGTCGATAAGCCTTGACTTCCTTGCCGTGACGACGTTAAGATTAAGCAATCGCTTAAAACTATCGCTCAACTACAGGTGCGCCATGCCGCGAACGCCGACCACCACGACCAAAGCCCGTATCGTCGAGGCGGCGTTTGCAACTGTCCGCGAGCTCGGATACGGAGGGGCGAGCGCGCGGGCGATCGCCAGCCGGGGCGGGTTCAACCAGGCCCTGATCTTCTATCACTTCGGTGGGACGGACGAAGCGCTGCTCGCGGCGCTCGACCGAAGCACCGAAGAGCGGCTCGCCCGCTATCGCGAATGCATGAACGGCGTGCAGGCGCTACCCGCCATGGTCGAGGCTGCCCGGACGCTCTTCAAGGAAGACTTCGATTCCGGTCACGTGAAGCTCCTGGCAGAGCTCGTCGCGGCGGGCGCCTCGAATCCCGAGCTTGGCAAGCAAGTTGCGCTCCGCGTCGCTCCGTCGCTGGCGTTCTCGCAAGAAACGTTCGAGCGGGTGATGATGGGTTCCCCACTCGCCATGCTCATCGAGAGCAAGGACGCGGCGTACGCGCTCTCAGCCCTGTACCTGGGGATGGAACTGCTCGGGAACCTGGAAGGAAGCCTGGACGCGTCGGATGCGCTGTTCGCAGCCGCCGGACGAGTCGCCTCGCTGCTGAGCCTCGTCATGCCGGCAATCGGAGAGAAGACATGATGCTCGCAGCGAGACGCGAGGGCGTCGCCCAGGACGGCGCGTTGGATCGGATCGCGCGAAGGAAGTTGCATCGGGCGACATTTGCTGCGGCGGGTGCCTACAACATCGCCTGGGGACTGGCGACCGCGCTTTATCCGCAATGGCTGTATCGGATGGCCGGCGGCGCGACGAACGATCGCGCCGAAATGGCGTCGGCGCTGGGTCTTGTCGTCGGCCTGTACGGCGTGCTCTACCTCGACGTCACGCGTGTCCCCGAGCGCGGAGCCTTGATCGCAGCGGTCGGGCTCGCCGGGAAGATCATGGGGCCGATCGGGATGATGATTCTCGTTGCCAGGGGCGCCTGGCCCGCATCGTCGCTGCTGATTTCGACAACGAACGACTTCATCTGGTGGATTCCGTTCGCCCTCTACCTGCACGACTGCTGGGGAGGCGCCGCGAACCGAGTGTCCACGACGTAACCAAGGAAGCATTTGGGTTCGGTGAGAAACCGACAGAGCAAAAGGAGGACGAGATGATTCTGGTATCTGGCGGCACGGGAATGGTGGGTTCTGCGATCGTCAAAGAGCTGCTCCGGCGCGGCGAGAAGGTGGCCGTGCTCGGCCGCGACGCCGAGAAGATCCATCAGCGTCTGGGCACGGAAGTCGACGCGCGTGCCGGCGACGTGCGCGACGCGGCGACGCTTGCCGCCGCGATGCAGGGGATCGATGTCGTCGTGAACGCTGTGCAGTTTCCCGGGTCTCCGATCGAGAACCGGCGTAAGGGCTACACGTTCGAGGAGGTCGACCTCAAGGGCACGCGCAACCAGGTCGATGCGGCGAAGGCAGCCGGCGTGAAGCGCTTCGTGTACATCAGCGGCGTCGGCGCCGCGAAAGACGCCGAAAAGCACTGGTTCCGCTACAAGTGGGAGGCCGAGGACTACCTGCAGAAGAGCGGCATCGAGTGGGTTGTGCTGCGACCGACCTGGGTCTTCGGGCCCGAGGATGTATCGCTAAACCGCTTCCTCGGCTTCGCATCGAAGCTGCCGTTCGTGCCGATGTTCGGCAACGGGAAGCAGGACATGCAGCCGGTGTTCATCGACGATGTCGGCCGCGCCGCGGCCGACTGCGCGCTCAAGCCCGAAGCTGCGAACCAGCTCTTCGAGATCGGCGGCCCCGACGTCATGTCGATGAACGACGTGGTCACGACGGCGCTCGAGGTCAAGGGAAAGAAGCGCATGCTGCTCCACCAGCCCGTCTTCGTCGGAAAGACCATCGGCACGCTGAGCGGCATCCTGCCCTCGCCGCCGCTTTCGGCCGACGCCATCGACTTCATCACCGAGTCGGCCGTAGCCGACAATCGCAAACTCCTCGACGTGCTAAAACCGCACCTGACGCCGCTCCGCGAAGGCCTGCGCACGTACCTGGCGGCGCCCCAGTAATGGCGCAGCACCTCCTCGCGCTCTCGCGCCGTGGCTCTCTGATGGCGAACATGCGAAGTGCGAGGGGCGCCATGAGTCGGCCAAGCAAGCAAACGATTTTTTCGTTACACTAGCCATATGCCATTGAGTGGACACGCAAACGCGGCAGAACGCATTATCGCCCGCTTCGGAGGGCAGACGGCGCTCGCCAACCTGCTTGACAAGCGGCAGTCCACCATCGAGCACTGGGCCAGCACCGGGCGGGTACCCGCGCAGTGGCACGGGCCACTGATGTCGCTCGCCCGACAGAAAGGAATCGTCTTGGAAGCCAGAGACTTCACTGACAACCAACCCCACGAAATCGCGCCCGCCGAGGGCAAACTTGGCGTACTGCTCGTCGGACTCGGCGCCGTCGCTTCGACGCTGATTGCCGGCGTGGAGCATACGCGGCGGGGGTCGGCTTCGCCGATCGGGTCGCTCACCCAGATGGGCACGATCCGGCTCGGTAAACGCACGGAGAACCGGATGCCGCTGATCCGTGACTTCGTGCCGTTGGCCGAGCTCGGCCAGATCGTGTTTGGGGCGTGGGATCCGATCCCCGACAACGCCTACGAGGCCGCCGTGAAGTGCGGCGTCCTCGACCGCCACCAGCACATCGAACCGATTGCCGACTACCTGAAGACGATCGTGCCGATGCCGGCGGTGTTTGACCAGTACTACGTGAAGCGGCTGCAGGGCACGAACGTGAAGAAGATGGTCACGAAGATGGAGGCGGCCGAGGCCCTGCGTAACGACATCCGCGACTTCAAGAAGAAGAACGGGTGCGACCGGCTGGTGATGGTCTGGTGCGCATCGACCGAGATCTTCCTCGAGCCGAGCGAAGTGCACGCGAACCTCGAGAACCTCGAGGCGGCGATGGAGGCCAACGACCCGCAGATCGCCCCTTCCATGCTGTACGCCTGGGCCGCGATCATGGAAGGGGTTCCCTTCGCGAACGGCGCCCCGAACCTGTGCGTGGATCTGCCCGCGATGGTGAAGCTGGCGCGCGATAAGGGCGTCCCCGTCTGTGGCAAGGACTTCAAGACGGGGCAGACGCTGTTGAAGACAGTTCTGGCGCCGATGCTGAAGGCTCGCATGCTCGGCGTGGCCGGCTGGTATTCGACCAACATTCTTGGCAACCGCGATGGCGAGGTGCTGGACGACCCGGAGTCCTTCAAGACGAAGGAGGAGTCGAAGCTGGGGGTGCTCGAGTACGTGCTACAGCCGGACCTCTACCCGGAGCTGTACGGCAACATCTTCCACAAGGTGCGAATTAACTACTACCCCCCGCGCGGCGACAACAAGGAGGGCTGGGACAACATCGACATCTTCGGGTGGCTCGGCTATCCGATGCAGATCAAGATCGACTTCCTCTGCCGGGACTCGATCCTGGCAGCGCCACTGGCGCTCGACCTGGCGCTCTTCCTTGACCTGGCGAAGCGTGCCGGGTTGAGCGGCATCCAGGAGTGGCTATCCTTCTATTTCAAGAGCCCACAGCATGCGCCGCTGGTCTACCCGGAGCACGACCTGTTCATCCAGCAAACGAAGCTGAAGAACACGCTCCGCTGGCTGAAGGGCGAGGAGCAAATCACGCATTTGGGAGCGGAATACTACGCGGAGGATTTGGAACAAGAGTACGCGGCGGAGTAACGAAGCCCTACGCCGCTCTCTACGGGAAAATCTCCAAGACGAACGCCGTCACGTCCCAGCTTGACTACGAACTGCCCGCCGACGACGTACACGTAGGGCCGTCGGACCACGTGCCGTGGCTTCTGGACCGCAAATGGTGCTACATTCGGATGGAAGGCACGACCTTCGGCGACGTCCCGCTGAATGCGGAGGTGAAGCTGGAAGTCTGGGATAGCCCGAACTCCGCCGGCGTTGTCATCGATGCGATCCGCTGCTGCAAGATCGCCCTCGACCGTGGCATCGCCGGGCCGCTCGAAGGCCCGTCGGCCTACTTCATGAAGTCGCCGCCGACGCAGTACGCCGACGATGTGGCCCACGACATGGTGGAGGAGTTCATAGCGGGATGAGGCGCGGTTGCTCGACAGGACGGTCTACTGGCTCTTTCGGCTGGCAATCGTCCTGACGCGGCCGCTGCCGCTGCGGATCGGCTACTGGTTTGCCGAACGCGTGGCACTCCTCTGCTACTGGGTCATCTTCCCGCGGCAACGCAGAGCCCTCAACGCGAACCTGGCGCACGTGCTGCAAAGCAACGACGCCAGGTTCGTCGATGCCGTCGCCCGGCGATCCTTCCGCAACTTCGGCAAGTACGTCATCGACTTCATCCACTTCCCGTCCCTCACGCGCGACGAAGTCAAGCGGCGGCTGCGCTTCGATCAGTGGGATGAGTTGAACGCGTGCATGTCGTCGGACCGCGGTGTGATCGTCGCCACGATCCACTTCGGCGTATGGGATCTCGGAGCAGCGGCCATGGCGACGCTCGGCTATCCCGTCCACGCCATCGCCGAGACCTTCCCGTACGCACGCATGAACGATCTCGTACAGGGCTCCCGTGCCAAACTTGGCATGACCGTCATCGGGCGCGACCGCATGGGCCCCGCGGTGTTCAAGGCGCTTCGCCGCGGCGAGCTCCTCGCACTCCTCGTCGATGTCGCCTCGTCGGAAGAGACCGGCATCCGCGTCGATTTCTTCGGCGCGCCCGCGCTGGTGTCGCCTGCCGCGGCACGGATCGCACTGCGCACGGGTGCATGGGTCGTCCCCGCCGTCGTGCTGCGCGGACCGAAGGACGACGTCGAGATCCGCCCGATTCTCGATACGAGCCTGCGCGACTTCGCACCCACCGGCGATGAAGCGCGCGATGTCCGCGAACTCATGCGCCTGATCATGGCCTCCCTCGAACGGACGATCCGCCAGTACCCCGATCAGTGGTTCATCTTCCGGCGCCTCTGGCACAACGCCGCCACAGCCCCCGCCCCGACAAGTACGCTCGTGGAAGAGGCCTGACGAGTGCGATTCCTCCCCCGCCCCGGCAAATGGCGCTACTACCTGATGTTCGCCGTCGTCCACACGATCGGCCGCATGCCGCTCAGTTGGCGCTACGGCATCGCGCGCTTCATGAGCGACCGCATCTACGATTGGGGACCGAACATCGGGAGGAACATCCGCAGCAACATCCGCCACGTCCTCGGGCCCGATGCGTCGGAGGCAGAGGTCGACCGGATTAGCCGGCAGTGTGGGCGCAACACCGCCCGCTACTACGCCGATGTCGTCGGCATGCATCGCATCGACATCAAGAAGTTCTGGGAAGAGGACATGACCATCGAAGGTCTCCAGTACCTGGAGCAAGCGCGCAAGGCGGGGCGCGGCGTCATCATCGCATCGGCGCACTACGCCAACCCCGAGTTCGCCGTGCAAGGACTCGCCGCGATCGGCATCAGCGTCTTCGCCCTGGTCGAGCCGCTCGAGCCGCCCGAGCTTGGCCGCCTGATGCGCGGCCTGCGCACTGTCCACGGTCACATCTACGAGCCCGTGAGCTTCGGCGCCATCAAGGACGCGCTGACGTGGCTCCGGAATGGCGGCGTCGCCGCCATCCTCATCGATCGCGACATTCAGAAGCGCGGCATCGTGCTCGACTTCTGCGGCGCCCCCGCGCGATTCCCGACCGGCGCCGTCGATCTCGCCATCCGCACCAACGCCATGCTGCTGCCCGGCTGGGTGCGCCGCACCGGTGGCTTCAAGATCCACACCCGCCTCGGTCCGCCGCTCGAGATGATTCGCACAGGCGACCGTGACGACGATCTCCGCGTCAACACCGCCGCCCTGCTCGCGCTGTTCGAGAAGCATCTGAAGGAAGATCCCGGCCAGTGGAGCGTGCTCGATCGCATCTGGCCCGATGACCTCCAGCCGCACGCCGCCGGCGCGCCCCCATCACCGGTTGGCACGAAGTAGCGACACGCTCACGCTACAATGCGCCACCGGCTACTGCGTTCCGCGCGGGATCCGGACAGCGGAGCGCGCACCGCCGGCGCGATGAGACGACGTTGGGCATAGCCGACCTCCACATCCACACCCGCTACGGCGACGGCATGGCCAGCGTCCCCGACCTCCTCGCGTATGTCGAGCAGCGGGGCGGCGTGGACGTGATCGCCGTCACCGAGCACGACACCATCCGCGCCGCCGACGAGGCGCGCGAGCTGCATGCGCGCGGCCACTACCGATTCGATCTCGTCTGCGGCATGGAGGTGACGACGCTCGACGGCCACCTTCTAGCGCTCTTCGTTGACGAACCCGTCGCGAGCTTCCGGCGCATGGAAGAGACGCTCGTGTCGGTCCACGCTCAGGGCGGCCTCGCCATCGTGCCGCACCCGCTCTCGTGGCTCACGCGCAGCGTCGGCGTCCGCGTCCTCGATCGCATCGCCGCCGCAAAGAATGACGGCGTCTACTTCGACGGTATCGAGGAGTACAACCTCTCCCCCGCCGGCCGCATCACCTCCGCGAAAGCGCGCCGGTTGAATCGCCAGCGCTTCCACCTCGCCGCCCTGGGCTGCAGCGACGCGCACTTCTTGCAGTCGATCGGCAGCGCGCACACCCTGTTCGCCGGCGCGTCGGCTGCGGATCTGCGCCACGCGATCGAAGCGAAGGAGACGTCCGGCGGCGCCGGACGGGCGCCGCGTATGTCGGAACTCGGCTACCGCAACATCGCCCTGCAGCAGTGGCGCGGCATGATGGCGACGCCCCGCAACATGGGCTGGGCGCCGACGATCCGCAGCTTCATCGTCAGCCGCGCGCGCCACAAGCCGCAGCCTCCCTCTCGCGAGTCGGAGCGCGAGGCGCGATGAGGATCGCCATCGTCTCGCCGTACGACTGGACCGTGTCCGGCGGCGTCAACAACCACATCTCGCACCTCGCCGAGAAGTTCGTCGCCCTCGGGCACGAGCCGCACGTCATCGCGCCCGGCGTCAAGCAGGTCGCCGGCGGCCACTTCCCCATCACGATCATCGGCCGCCCGATCCCGCTGCGCGTCAGCGGCTCCGTCGCGCGCATCACGCTCTCGTTGCGCTCCGCCGGCAAAGTGAAGACCCTGCTCGAAGAAACGGACTTCGACATCGTCCATGTCCACGAGCCGTTCATGCCGCAACTGCCGATCCAGTTCCTGCGCTACTCCACGGCGATCAACGTCGGCACCTGGCACGCCGCACGCGAATCGAACTTCGTCTACGTCTACGGCAGGCGCCTGATCAAGCGCTGGCAGCGCAAGCTCGACGGTAAGATCGCCGTCTCCGCCGCTGCCGTCAAGCACATCGAGAAGTACTTCCCGGGCTACTACAACATCATCCCGAACGGCGTCGACATCGAGCACTTCGAGCGCGACGCGGAGCCGCTGCCCGAGTTCAACGACGGCAAGCGCAACGTGCTGTTCGTCGGGAGGCCCGAGAAACGGAAGGGCCTCAAGTACCTGATCCGCGCGTTCGTCGGCGTCCAGCGCGCCATCCCCAACAGCCGCCTGATCGTCGTCGGCGCGGGCGAGTTCGGCCGCTACGAGAACGCCGTACGGAAGGCGAAGCTGCATGATGTCGTGTTCCGCAGCTACGTCCCGTTCGACGAGCTGCCGCGCTACCACCGCAGCGCCCACGTCTTCTGCGCGCCGAACACCGGCTTCGAAAGCCAGGGCATCGTGCTGCTCGAGGCGATGGCCGCCGGTCTCCCGATCGTCGCGTCGAACATCGACGGCTTCGCCGGCGTGCTCACGCACGGCATCGAAGGCATGCTCGTCCGCCCGGAGGACCCGCAGGCGCTCGCCGACGCCCTGATCGACGTGCTGAACGATCCGTCACGCGCCGAAGCGATGGCCGCGCGCGGCCGCCAGCGCTGCCAGCACTTCAGCTGGGACCGCGTCAGCCAGCAAGTGCTCTCGTACTACGAGCGCCTCATCTACGAACGCCGCCTCGCCGAGCGCGAAGGCACAGGCGAGCCCTAACGCGCGACCCTCACATCCCCGCGCTCGCCGCATCCAGCGCCGCCACCTCATCCGCCGACAGGCGCAGCTCCGACGCCGGCAGCAGTGCCGCGAGCTGATCCTGCGTGTTGGCGCCGATGATCGGACCGGTAACCGCCGGACGCGTCATCTGCCACGCCAGCGCAACCGCCGGCACGCTCGTACCATGCGCCGCCGCGACAGCGTCGAGCGCCCCAACCGCGCGGAAGCCGGCGTCCGTCATGTACTGCTTCACGCGGCCGGCGCGCTGGCTCTCCGGCAGCGCCTGATCCTTGCGATACTTGCCGCTCAGGAAGCCCCCGGCCAGCGGGCTGTACGGGATCACGCCCATACCCTCACCGGCACACAGCGCCGCCAGTTCCGCCTCGTACTCGTTGCGGTGCACCAGGTTGTGATGCGGCTGCAGCGTCGCGAAGCGTGGCAGCTTCCTCTCGCCCGCGACCTTCAGCGCTTCACCGAGCTGGGCGGCCGAATAGTTCGACGCACCGATGTGCCGGATCTTGCCCACCTTGATCAGCTCATCGAAGACCGTAAGCGTCTCTTCGATCGGCGTCTTGTCGTCCGGCCAGTGGCACTGGTACAGGTCGATCGTCTCGACCTGCAACCGCCGCAGGCTATCTTCGACGGCGCGCGTGATGTGGGCGCGGCTCAGCCCCTCGCCGTCATCGCCCTTCCACATCGGCCCGCGCACCTTCGTCGCGATGATGATCGAGGAGCGGTTGCCGCGCGCCCGCATCCACCGCCCGATGATCTCTTCGGACACGCCGCCCGGGTTGCCCGGCGACCAGTTGCTATAGATATCCGCCGTGTCGATGAAGTTGCCGCCGGCGGCGACGAACGCATCCATCACGGCGATCGACGCCGCCTCGTCGGCTGTCCAGCCGAACTGCATCGTGCCCAGGCACAGATTCGAAACGGTGATGCCGGTCTTGCCAAGTTGTGTTGTCTTCATGCGGTCAGGCTAGCGCACCGCGGGCGGACAGAGAACGCGACACGGCGGCCCGCGCTATCGCGCGCTCCGCCCACCCGATAGCCTTCGCATCGTGATCACGCCCCCCGCCCAGGACTACCGCCTGCTCCACGCCGCCGCCTACATGGCGTTGTTCTGCGTCGGCCTCTACGCCGCGGCGTTCGGCCCCGCGCTTCCGTTCATCGCAGGCGATCTCGGCGTCTCGCTCGACACTGCGGGCCTCATCCTCACCGCGCTCTTCCTAGGCTCTGTCTCCGCCTCTGCCACCGTCGCCATGGCCTTACACGGGCGCGACACACGCACGTTGTGCATCGCCGGCCTCGCCTGCGCGACCGTCGGGCTCGTCTTGATCGCCTTTGCGCCGTCGTGGCCCGTGGCCCTCGCGGGCGGTGTCGTGCTCGGCACCGGCGACGGGTTGATGGTCGCGGCGACTCATATGCTGATGCCGCTCACCTCCGCCGACGCGCCCAGCGCCATCAACCGCCTCAACCTCTACTTCGCTATCGGCGCCATCTGCGGGCCGATCTGGGCGGGCGCGATCCTCGCTTCGACCGGCGATCGCTCGATCGTCTACGCGGGCATCGCCTGTGTGACGCTCGCGACACTCGTCCTGACCTTCGTCGCCGACGCCGCCGTACACCATCCTATCGCCGCGCCCGATGAGGACTTCCGCCTGCCCGGCAACCCGACGGCATGGATCATGGGCGGCGTCCTCTTCCTGTACGTCGGAGCGGAGTTCGGTCTCGGCTCCTGGGTGTCGTCGTACGCGCGCGAAACCGCGGGCGCCAGCGTCTTCGCGGGCGCGCTCCTCACGGCCGCGTACTGGGCGGCACTGGCGCTCGGCCGCGTCATCAGCGGCATCTACTTCTCGCGCCAGCGTGATGCCAGCGCGCTGCTGATGGCCGCGGCCGCGGGCGGCGGCCTCGCCGCGCTCGTGTTGTCGCTCTCTTCCGGAAACATCATCATCGCGGGCGCCGCCGCGTTCGGCGCGGGACTCTGCCTCGGCCCGATCTGGCCGGCGACCGTCGCCATCGCCGCTGAGGGCGCGACCGGAAACGCAACCGCCGCCACCGTCACCATGGGCAACGCCGGCGGACTCGCGATCCCGTGGCTCCAGGGCAAAGTCCTCGTCGGCGCCGGCCCCGGCCAGGGCGTCGCCGTCACCGCCGCGCTCTGTGCGCTGATGTTCGGCGTCGTCGCCGCCTTCCGTGCGCGCCGTCAACGACTCTAACGATCGCGCCCACTTGAGCCAGCGGCCCGCGTCGCGGATAGTCAGGCGGCGAGCGTACGCCGTCCCTGCATCCCGGAGAATGCGCATGCCAGACATCACCCACCGCACGATTCAGACCAACGGCATCAACATGCATATCGCCGAGGCCGGTGAGGGGCCGCTCGTGCTCCTGCTGCACGGGTGGCCGGAGTCGTGGTACTCGTGGCGCCACCAGCTCCCCGCGCTCGCCGCCGCCGGCTACCACGCCGTCGCGCCCGATGTGCGCGGCTACGGCCAGAGCGACAAGCCGCACGCCATCGAGGCGTACAGCATGAAGACGCTGCTCGCCGACTACCTCGGCCTGCTCGACGCGCTCGGCGAGAACACTGCCGTCGTCGTCGGTCACGACTGGGGCGCGCCGATGGCGTGGAACAGCGCCGCGCTGCATCCCGACCGCTACCGCGCCGTCGTGGGGATGAGCGTGCCGCACCTCGGCCGCGCACCGATGAAGCCGACGCAGCTCTTCAAGACGGTATTCGGCGAGAACTGGTTCTACATCCTCTACTTCCAGGAGCCCGGCGTCGCCGAGACCGAGTTCGAAGCCGATATCCCGAAGACGATGCGCACGATCCTCGCGGGCGTCGCTGGCTTCGATACGGCGGCGCAGGCGGTCGCGCAGAAGAAGAAGGGCGATACGTTCCTCACCGGCATCAACGCGCCGGAGACCCTCCCCGGCTGGCTCACCGAGGCCGATGTCGCATTCTTCGCGAACGAGTTCGCCGCCAGCGGCTTCCGGGGCGGCCTCAATCGCTATCGCAACATGGATCGCGACTGGGACGAGCTGCCGGAGCTGGCGACAGCCACGATCAAGCAGCCCGCGCTCTTCATCACCGGCGAGCTCGACCCCGTCCGCGCCTTCGCGCCCGCCGACGCGATGAAGCCCCTCGTGCCCGGGCTGAAGGACATGATCGTCCTGCCCGGCGCCGGCCACTGGATCCAGCAGGAGAAGGCGGCCGACGTGAACGCCGCGCTGATCGCCTTCCTGAAGGAACTGCCCGCATGAGACCCACGCGGGCGTACGGACAGGACTTCAGTCCTGTCCCAACCGCGTGCGCGCGACCGATGCGCTGATGCTAGGCCGAACGCACGGACAGATCTGAAGACCTGTCCCTGCAAAGAAGGATCCGAACTAGGACGAAGGAGCCCGCATGACCGAAATCACGCACCGCACCGTCAAGACCAACGGCATCAACATGCACATCGCCGAAGCCGGCGCGGGGCCGCTCGTGCTGCTCGTCCACGGCTGGCCGGAGTCCTGGTACTCATGGCGCCACCAGCTCCCCGCGCTCGCCGCCGCCGGCTACCACGCCGTCGCGCCCGATGTGCGCGGCTACGGACGCAGCGACGCGCCCGAGCCCGTCGAGGCCTACAGCATGAAGGAGATGACCGCGGACTACGTCGGCCTGCTCGATGCGCTGGACGAGCCGACCGCCGTGATCGTCGGACACGACTGGGGCGCGCCAATGGCGTGGAACAGCGCGATCCTCTACCCCGATCGCTACCGCGCGGTCGCAGGGATGAGCGTGCCGTACGGTCCGGGTCCGGCGGCGCCGCCCGTACAGCTCATGCGGCAGATGTTCGCGGACTCGTTCTTCTACATCGTCTACTTCCAGGATCCCGGCATCGCCGAAGCGGAGCTCGAAGCCGATCCGCGGCGCTCGATGCGCCTGATCCTGTACTCCGCATCGGGCGACGCGCCGCCCGCCCCCGGCTTCGCCGGCAAGCCGAAGGGCGCCGGCCTCCTCGACGGCATGACCGACCCACAGACGCTGCCTTCGTGGCTGACCGACGCCGACATCGACTACTTCGCCGGCGAATTCGCCCGCACCGGCTTCCGAGGCGGCATCAATCGCTACCGCAACATGGATCGTGACTGGCAAGAGCTGCCGCAACTCCGCGGCGCCCGCATCACCCAGCCCGCGCTGTTCATCTACGGCAGCAAGGACGGCGTGATCGCGATGAACCCCGCCAGCATCGACACCATGAAGCAGCACTGCGACGATCTCCGCAACGTCGTCGTGTTGCCGGGCGCCGGGCACTGGACGCAGCAGGAGCGCCCCGACGAGACGAACGCCGCGCTCATCGAGTTCCTGAAAGGACTATGACCATGCGCATCGGACTTGGACACGGAGACGACGGCTCACAGACGCTGGAGCAACAGATCCAGCAGGTCATCGATGAGGAGAAGGACGGCTTCGAGCAGGCGTGGTTCAGCCAGATCATGGGCGGCGACACGCTCACCATCATCGCGCTGGCCGGCCAGCGCACCTCGAAGATCGAGTTCGGCACCGCCGTCATCCCGACCTACCCCCGCCATCCGTTCACGATGGCGCAGCAGGCGCTTACGGTGCAGGCGGCCACCGACGGTCGCTTGACGCTCGGCATCGGGCCGTCGCACGCCGTCGTCATCGAGAATATGTGGGGGCTGTCGTACGAAAAGCCCGCCCGCCACATGCGCGAGTATCTCTCGGTCCTCCTGCCGCTGCTGAACGAGCGAAAAGTGTCATTCAAGGGCGAAACCTATCGCGTCAACGGCGCGATCGGCACGAAGGTCGACAAGGCGCCGTCGGTGATGATCTCAGCGTTGGCGCCGATGATGCTGAAAATCGCCGGCACGATGACCGACGGCACCGTGTTGTGGATGACCGGGCCGAAGACGATCGAAACGCACGTCGTACCCGGCATCACGGCAGCGGCGAAGGAGGCGGGGCGGCCCGCGCCGCGCGTCGTCGCCAGCTTCCCGATCTGCGTGACCGAAGACGTTGCCGCCGCGCGCGAGACCTGCGCGAAATACTTCGCCATCTACGGCCAGCTCCCGAACTACCGCCGCATGCTCGACAGGGAGGGCGCCGCCGGCCCCGCCGACGTCGCGATCGTCGGCAACGAGGCACAGGTCGAGCAGCAGATCCGCGCGGTAGCCAGCGCCGGCGCCACGGACTTCCTGGCGTCCGCCTTCCCGGTTGGCGCCGATATGGGCGCGTCGATGGCCCGCACACGCGCCCTGCTCAAGAGCCTCATCGGCAAGGTGTAGGGGTAGTACCGCATATGGTACTATCTTCGGGCGTGAGATGACGCAGCGCGAGAAGCTCATCGAGCGCTTGAGTCGGGGCGAACCGAAGTCGGCGTTAGCTGACGTGCGGCTGCTCCTCGAGCAGCACGGCTGGAGGCTCGCCCGTCAGAGAGGCAGCCACGCGAACTTCACCAAGATCGGCGAGCGACCGATTACCTTCCCGATCTCGGGTGGGCGTTGGGTGAAGCGACCGTACGTAACGCTCCTGCTGCGACGAATTGGATCCGAGGAGTAGATCGCCATGGCACGCAAGCGGCTCGCGACGTATCTCAGCGCTCAGTATCCGTTCCGTGTGCGCGTAGATCGCGACGCCGGCTACGTCGTTGACTTTCCGGATCTTCCAGGCTGCTATACGGGAGCCGAGACGCTGCAAGAGCTCCCGGCGATGATCGAGGAAGCCAAGGCTCTGTGGATCGAATCAGAATACGAATGCGGCGCCGACATCCCGTCTCCGACATACATGGACCATGAGTCGTACAGCGGAAAGTTCAACCTGAGGCTTCCTCACCCCCTGCACCAGGCCCTCGCCGAAGCATCGGAGAAGGCCGGCGTCAGCCTGAACCAGTACGTCGCAACACTGCTCGCCCGCGGCGACGCGCAGGCGCGGCTGGAGCGGCGCATCGATGACCTCATCGACGCACTGCGCTCAGAAGGCCTCGCCCTGTCAGGCCCCGCCCGCGTCGCGGAGGGCCGCGCCGGATACCGCGCGACTGCAGCCGGCGCCGCGAAACCAGTGCGGCGGCGCAAGCCAGCATAGATCGACGCAGGAGCACGAGCCCATGACCACCGCCATCACCAACGCCACACTGATCGACGGCACCGGCAGCGATCCCGTCCGCAACGCGACGATCGTCGTCGACGACGAGCGCATCACGCAGATCGGCGCAGACGTCGCGGTGCCGGCCGGCGCTGACGTGCTCGATGCTGGTGGGCGCACGGTCATGCCGGGCATGATCGACTGCCACGTGCACATGCTCTACCACCCGGCATCGCTCCAGGAGCGGCTGCTGACGCCGCCGACGCTCCAGACGTTCTACGGCGCCCGCAACGCGCTTGCCACGCTCGATGCCGGCGTCACATCGGTGCGCGACGCCGGCGGCACGCCGCAGGGCTTCAAGATGGCGATCGACCGCGGCCTGATCCCCGGCCCGCGGATGAAGATCGCCGTCACGGCGCTATCGCAGACCGGCGGCCACGGCGATTCTACGATGGCCTCGGGCGTGCGCGTGCGGGCGCTCAGCGGCATGGGCCCGGAGTGGCCCGAGAACGTCGTCGACGGCCCGGACGAGGTGCGCAAGGCCGTGCGCGCGATCCTCCGTGCCGGCGGCGACTTCATCAAGCTCATGTCCACGGGCGGCGTACTGTCGCCTTCCGACGAGCCGGGCCACACGCAGTTCACGCCGGAAGAGATCGCGATCATGGTGAGCGAAGCCGCGGCCGCTGGAAAGACGTGCATGGCGCACGCGCAGGGCACGCAGGGCATCAAGAACGCCGTCAACGCCGGCGTCGAGTCGATCGAGCACGGCATCTGGCTGGACGATGAAGTGATGGCGGAGATGAAGCGCCGCGGCACGTTCCTCGTGCCGACGCTCGTCGCGCCGATCTGGGTGCTGCGCAATGCCGAGAAGGCGCCGGGCAGCGTGCTGCCGCAGTCCGTACGCAAGACGAAAGAAGTGATGGCCGATCATCGCGCCAGCATCTCCCGCGCCATCGCGGAAGGACTACGCATCGCGATGGGCACCGACAGCGGCGTCGGCCCGCACGGCTACAACGCCGAAGAGCTGGAGCACTACGTCGATTGCGGCATGACGCCGATGCAGACGATCGTCGCGACGACGAAGGTCGCCAGCGAGTGCATCCACATGCAGAAGGACGCCGGCACGCTGGAGCCCGGCAAGTACGCCGACCTCCTTGTCGTCGACGGCGACCCGCTCGCCGACATCAAGCTGCTGCAGGACAAGGCGCGGCTCGCGCTCATCATGCAAGGCGGGCGCATCCACAAGATGGCGTTCTAGTTTAGCTGCGCAATCCCAACCACCCGCGGTTCACCAGTCGAAAGGTGAGGGTGCACGACCGAGTGACACTGCCTACACAGCGTCGCGAGGTTGCGCAATCTATTCGAGCCACCGCGTGAAAGAGGCACGATGTGGTGAGCATGCACCTCGCAACTACTACGGCCGCAGTTGCAGCACATGTAGTCGTCGCGCGCATAAACCGTGCGCCTCAGTTCGTCCCAGTTGTAAGGATAGGGCGAAACGAGCCTTCCACCGGAGTACACGGGCTCGCTTTCTCGTTGGTCGCGAGTAGCTGCCTGCCAACTCCCACAGGCTGAGCAGCCGAGCCAGTCCGCGCTCACGACGGAGAAAGCGTATTCGCCACATTCGAAACAGTACACGTACTCCATGCCCACCAGATTAGCACGCACGTTCTCTTCGAAGCAACTCGCTACGGCGCGGGCGCCTGCTGCGCCGCCGGCGAATTCGGATCGACGTTGTGCACTACCAGCCCGATGCTCTTCAGCCACGCATCGTATCCCCGCACGCTGGTCGCCGGCAGCGGCGAGAACTCCAGCCGCACCCGGCTGCCCGCCCCCGCGGCTGTCACCGCGACCTCGGCGATGATCGGCGGTACACCGCTCGACGCCGCGCGCGTCGAACGCAGCTTGATCGTCCCGTCGATAGCGCTCGAGTCGACAATCCGCCAGCTGCCATCGGCGAGTTGTGCGCGCATCAGCCCGGCGACTTCACTCGTCTGCGCGCCCGAATCCCATTCGACGCGATACGGCAGGTGCGCGCCGGCGCCGGCGCCCTCGATGCTCGACCGCGGCGGCGCCGGAAAGTCCGCCGGTAGCGCTCGCAGCACCTGGCTGCGACTAAAGTAGGGGTCCGCGCGGAACGGACCGTTGCCGCTCACCCACGCCGACCCGGCGTACCCGACAAGCACCGCGACCGATGCGGCCACGCCCCATATCACCAACCTGGGCGCATACGCGACGACGCTTCCACGCATCGCCGGATCCGCCACGCGGATCGGGAGCGCCCGCACCGGCGCAGCGGGCAGCGCCTCCACCGCGGATTCTCGCCGGCGCCCGAAGATCGCCAGCGCGAAGATTGTCGCCAGTGCGGCGGGCTGCACCCAGTACACCCCGAGCGTGCCGGCCGGGCGATAGACATCCACGGGTAGCGGGAACGGCGTCGCATTCTGCGTCGCGGCTGCCGCCAGCCCCATCACGCCGATCAGCATCGGCGTCAGGTAGCGCGGGCGCAGGTCGGACCGGAGCAGCAGCGCGGCCGCCACCGCCAGCATGCTCCAGTTGTAAAAGCTGGAGTGCGGCGTCAGCAGCAGCATGCCCAGCGCCGTCGCCACCTTCGCGACCGATGGCGTGCACTTCCACCACGCGAACACCATCGCGCCGGCGCTCAGCACGAAGAGGTCCGCCGCAAGCAGCGGGTTCGGATCGATACCCGTGCTCAGCAGGAAGCCGTACCAGGAGTACTGCCATCCCTGCTGGTACGACTGATCCTGCTGGCCCAGCGTCAGGAACGTCGATGTGTGCCGCACGCCCGAGACGTAGAAGTCGCCGACGTACGCCAACACACCGCCCCCGTGCGGCGTGCGCAGCGCAAACACCGCGATCCCGGCCAGTCCGAGCACCGCGAGCCCTCCCACCGACACCGACAGCGCGCGCCAGTTCCGGCGCCAGAGTAAGTACAACAGCGGCACCGGCAGATACTGCGGCTTCAAAGCCAGCACGGCGATGAGCACGCCGGCAATCACGGGCCTGCGGTCGCTGAGCAGCAGCCCGGCAAGCGCCGCGAACGCCAGGATCTCGGTGAAGTGGCCGACCCGCAGCGCCCAGTGCGTCTGCGGCAGCGCGAACACGCCGAGCGCCACCGCCACCTTCGCCGGCAACGATTTCATCGGTCGCTGGGCGATGTACGCCACGCCCGCAAGCGCAGCGACGTTGATCCCGAAGTACACGCCGAACGCCGCGCGCATGCCCAGGTACGTCAGCGGATGCATGAGCACGGCCAGGCCCGGGCTGTAGAAGCCATTCAGGTAGAAGCCGCTCGCGTTGCGATAGAAGACAGGAAAGTCGCCGTAGCCGTTCTTGTCCGGGTGAAACCACACGCCCAGCGTGTCCGGCAGCCACGCCACCAGCACCATCACCTCAACGCCAATCGCGGCGAACAGCAGTGCCAGCACCGCGAGTCGCCGCGGGTCGCCCAGCGAGATCGCGGCTCGGCGCGGCTGCGAGATGGGAATCGAGATCATCGGAGCACAGCCTCATGCTCAAGCGCCCGTGGCCACGGGCGCCGTCCACATCCATCGTCGTCAAACAGGAGTGTCACGTCGATCAGGGGTTCCCCCGACGAGTGCGCGCGAGACCGTGTACTCGCGGACCGGCGATCTGGAGCCGTCACCGCTGCTACGCGGCACGCCGCCGGATCGCCGTCACCTGCAGCTTGTTACCCCAGCGCCCGATCGCGCGATCCGCGGCGGTCACCGCGCCCCGATACAACCCTCGCACGAGCGGTCGCGACGCGAACTGCATCACCGCGCCCGGCTCGTGCTTGTAGTACATCAGGTAGCGCTCGGCCCGAGCGTCGAATCCAGCCCGCGCCAACTCCCTCGCCACTGTCTCGGGCCGCAGGCGTGCGACGCGGTTGCCGGCGTCCTCGCGCTCCAGCGCAACGCCGAGCCGCACCGCCACCGCCGTGCCCAGCGCCTCCGCCGGCTCATTGATGCTGATGGCGCGGCGCGCGACGCGCGCCAGCTCACGCAACCCGCTCGCCGGATCGGTGAGATGATGGAGCCCGTCGTGCACGTAGCTCACGTCGGCCGATGCCGTCGCGATGGGCAGATGCTCCACGTCGCCCACGACAACCAGGTACTCCAACCCGAATCGCCGCGCGCGCGCCCGCGCCCGCATCGCGCACCCTTCTGAGATATCGATCGCGATCACGCGCGCGCCGGCGCCTGCGAGCATCTCCGCATCCATACCGCTGCCGCAGCACGCGTCGATCACCGTGGCGCCGCGCAGACTCGGCAGCCCGGCGATGCTGCGACGGAACTTCTCCGCGAGCAGCCAGCGATACGCCTCTGGCGCTCCATTCGGCCGGCTGATCTCGAACTCCTCCGCGACGCCGCGGTCGAAGTAGCTGGCCTGCTGGTGCTTGTGTCCGGCGTGTCCATGCCCGTGGTCGATCTCGTCGTGCACATCCGCCGCATCGAATCCGGGCGGCAACAGGATCGGGATGCCGTTGCGCACCGGATAGCTCGCGCGGCAGCGCGAGCAGACCAGCTCGCTCTCACCCGAGTCCTGATCCACGCCGATCAGGGTACTGTCGAGGCAGACCGGGCACGTCAGCAGGTCGAACAGATCACGCTGCACGGCGCACCTCCTCTGTCGCTGCCGGCGCGCGGCCGGCATCCCGGCGCGCATCGCTCGCCGCGAGCTCGCGCATCTTCACACCGATGATGAACTCGTAGTACGCCATGAGCACGCAGAAGATGAACCCCTGCCGCCCGTCGAGGAAGCCGCGCCGCGCGACGTACCACGTCACGAATCGCAGCGCCGGCCGGCCCGGCAGTCGTGCCCACACGCGGCGCAGCACGCGCTTGCGCCGGAACGCATCGAGGCGCCAGAACGACCACGCGTGCGCGCCGAGTGGCTCGCGGCGGAACTTGCGGTAGATGTGCGCTTCCCACGTCGCGTACTTGTTGTGGCGGTCGAGCCATGCCGTCAGCCCGCGGTCGTCATCGTGCAAGAGCGGCGCCCGCAGGAATCCCGTTGCTCCGGCGACTTCGATGTGCTCGTGGATCTCGTTGTCGCCTGTGCCGGGGAGATCCTGCATCTGCAGGTCTTCCATACGCGCCAGACGATGCCGAAACAACCGCAGATTCCAGTTCGGGCGAAAGCAACGCAGCGACCGCCCCATGAACACGAACTCGCGGTCGAGGTAGTAGCCGTCCTGCCGCCCCTCCCTGATCGCTTCCTCGATCTCGCTGCGCAGCTCGTCTGTCACGCGCTCGTCGGCATCGAGGATCAGCACCCACTCATTCCGGAACGGCGCGTTGGCCAGCGCCCACGCCTTCTTCTTCGGGCCGCTGCCCGCGTACGCGAACTGCACCACCTGCGCTCCCGCCGCCGCCGCGATCGCCGCCGTGCGATCCCCGCTGTCCGAGTCGACCACGATCACTTGGTCGGCCCACGCGACGCTCGCCAGCGCGGCCGGAAGGTTCACCTCCTCGTTCAGCACGGGCAGCAGCACCGTCAGCGCCACCTTGCCCGGCGATCCCGTGATGCGGCTCGATTCGGCAACCGCTACGCGCACAATCGCACCTCCGATTCCGCCCGTCTTCGCGCCGCTCCGGCGATCGAGGCGTACATCGCCGCGAGCTTCGGCCCGACGGCGTCCCAGTCGTATCGCCGCGCAAACTCGCGCCCGCGCGCGCCGAGCACCATACGGCGCGCGTCGTCGCGCAGCAACGCCACGATCTCCTGCGCGAACGCCTCCGCCCGCAGCGGGGCGACGACCGCGGCTCCAGCCGCCGCAATCTCCGGCGCGATGTTCACGCCGGGCGAGATCACCGTCGCGCGGCCGGCGGCCAGCGCCTCGGCCACCGCATTGCCGAAGTTCTCGCTGTGCGATGGCAACGCCCAGACATCAGCCGCCGCGAGTGCGTCGAGCTTGTCCTCACCGCGCAGCATGCCCGTAAACACCACCCGCTCGCCCACGCCCTCCGCGCGCGCCAGTGCCACCAGGTCTGCCGTCAACCCCTCATCGTCGGGCCCGACGATAGCGAGCCGCGCCGGCGCCACGTCGCGCAGGACGAGCTTGAACGCACGGAGCAGCAGGTCGAGCCCCTTCTTATGTGAAATGCGGCCCAGGTACATCACCAGCGGATCATCCGAACCGTCCACGTAGCGCTGCCTGAACGCCGCGCTGCTCCCGCGTTGATACTCAACCCAGCGGATGCCGTTCGATACGACGTGGCGGGGCACCCCCGGCGCGATGTCGCCTGTGAGCCGCGCTTCTTCGTCCGATGTCACGTGCAGGGCCGCCGCGCGGCCGAGCATCGAGCGCTGCCAGAGCGCATCCGCAAGCGCCTTCGTCGCCCGTCCCCGCCGGCGCAAGTACGGATCGAGCGCGCCCCGCGGCGATACGACGTATGGCACACCGGCCGCGCACGCGGCGCGATACGCCGCAAACTGCGGGAACAGGAATAGTGAATGTATGTGCACGACGTCGCTCCGCCGCACTTCGTCGCGAAGCGCGCGTTGCAGCGCCGGCGAGTACGCCAGCCGGTACGGCCAGCGCGCGGTACACAACCGCACATCCAGCTCGCGCGCGCCGGCCGGCAGATCGCCCGCCGTGGCCCGTCGATGGGTGCTCGCCGAAGCCGCCTCCGCCATGTCGGTCGCGAGGATCGTGACATCGACGCCGCAGCGCTGCAGCGCGAGCGACGATTCTACGACGCTCATCGCCGGGCCGCCCGTGCGGCTCGCGAGCGATGGAATGACATGCAGCACCCTCATGCGGCCACCCTCTCTCGCACATCGAACGTCTGCGCCCAGCGGCACAGCGCAAACAGCGCCCACGGCCGCGTCCAGCGGCGGCCATCGGCCAGGAACTGCTCCCACACCTCCGAGGCTGCGCCGCCGTCGAGCAGTCCTTCCAGCGCATCCGGTGGCCGCCGCAAAACGGCATCGACCTCGGCCCGAAGTTCGCCGCGCATCCATCCCGCCAGCGGCAACGCGAAGCCCTGCTTGCGTCGCGCCGCGATCCCGGGCGGCAACAGGTCGCGCGTCGCGTCCACCAGCAGCGCCTTTCCCGACCCCGCCTTCACGTCATCGGGCAGCGACAGCACCCACTCGACCAGTTCGTGATCGAGATACGGCACGCGCACCTCCAGGCTGTGCGCCATGCTCATCGCGTCCGTGTCGCGCAGCAACACGTTGTTGGTGTACAGCGCCAGGTCCAGCGCCGATACGCGGCTGAGCGATCCGCCCCCGGCGCCAACGGGCAGCCCGTCGACGCGATCACGCCGCTCCTCACCGCCCGCCAGACGCGCCACCTCCCCCGAAAGGAACACGCGCCGCAGCAGCTCGTACGCCGAGCCGCCATCGTTGCCACCGAGCCACGCGCCCACCTTCTCGCGATTGCCGTGCGCCATCGCAACCTCCGCCGCCTTGCCGGCGATACGAGCCAGCGGCGTCGGCAGTCTCCGCGCGCGCTCCAACATGGCGATGCGTGACGCGAATCCGTAGCCATCAAACAACTCATCGGCGCCGAGGCCGCTCAGAGCGACCTTGAGGCCGGCATGCGCGGCGGCACGCGACACGATGAATGTATTCAACCCGTCGAACGTCGGCTGATCCATCGCGGCGAACGCGGCTTCCTGCGACGCGAGCAGCTCGCCCGGGCGCAGCGTGACGCGGGTGTGATCGCCGCCGACGTGTCGCGCCACGCGCTCCATGTGCGGCGCTTCCGAGAATGACGGATCGTCGAACGCGACCGACACCGTGCGCAGCCGCGTGCGCTCACGCGCAGCCAGCGCGGTCAGCACGGACGAGTCGAGGCCTCCCGAAAGAAAGACGCCCAGCGGCGCGTCGCTCACCAGGTGCCGCCGCACGCTGTCCTCGAGCCGCTCGCGCAGTTCCGCAACGGCTTCCTCTCGCGAGATCGTGCTGTCCACGTGCTCCGGCGGGCTCCAGTAGCGATCGAGCCTCATCTGACCGTCGCGGACCATCGCCGTGTGCGCCGCCGGCAGGGCGAAGATCCCGTCGATCACCGTCAGCGGCTCGGTGACGGCGCCGAACGACAGGTATGCCCGCAGTCCATCCGCCGAGATGCGCGGCGCCACGCGTCCGCTCGCCAACAGCGCCTTCACCTGCGAGGCGAACAGGAACGCGCCGCCGCACTCCGAGTAGTACAGCGGCTTGATGCCGAATCGGTCCCGCGCGAGGAAGAGCTGCTGCTCGCGCCCGTCCCACACGGCAAAGGCGAACATGCCGCGCAGGTGGCGCACGCAGTCCGCGCCGTAGCGCCCGTACGCCTTCAGCACGACCTCCGTATCGCAATCCGATTCGAAGCGTTCCCCCGCCGCGGCGAGTTGCGCGCGCAGTTCGCGGTAGTTGTAGATCATGCCATTGAAGACGACCGTCGTTCCGCGAACGGCGTCCCGCATAGGCTGATGGCCGGCCGGCGTCGGATCGATGATCGCCAGCCGCCTGTTGCCCAGCGCCACGAAGCCTCCACGCCCGCCGGCCACGCTGACGCCGCCGTCGTCCGGCCCGCGCGCGATCATCTGGTGGCACATGGCGCCAACGACGTCACGCACAACGTCCGGATCGGCATGCGTCGCACCGGCTATGCCGCACATGGCGTATCCGTCTCCTCGTCCCGCTCGCGCGCCGCAATCCGCCCGAACGCGCGTCCGTCGCCGCCCGCCCGAGCGCCATCGTCGAGAATCATCTGGTACACGTCCGCGACATCGCTCGCGGCCCGCTCCCATGTGAAGGCCCGCGCACGGCTCCTGCCGCGCTCCACGAGCCCCGCGGCGACCGCCGGCTCGGCCAGCACCTTCAGCACATGCGCTGTCAGGCCATCGTAGTCCTCCGCGTCCGCCAGCAGCGCCGCATCGCCGGCAACCTCCGATATGGCGCGAGCGCGCGATGCCACGACCGGCACGCCACACCCCATCGCCTCCAGCGGCGGCCATCCGAACCCTTCGTAGAACGACGGAAACAGCAGCACATCAGCCCGGCTGTAGATCGCGGCCAGTTCCGCATCTGGCGGCCGCCCCAGTTCGATGATCGCGCCGGCGACGCCCATCTCCCGCGCCCGTCGCATCTCTTCCGCGCGCAGCGGCGGTCCGATGCGGACCAGCCGGATGTCCGACTCGGCCCGCGCCCGTACGCGCGCCAGCACCTCGACGGTCGCACGCTGGTTCTTGTACGCCGCGCCCGTATCGACGGCGAGGATGTAGCGCGCGCCTCCGCCCGCGAGCGGAAAATCGGCCAGCGCCTGGGCGTGCTCGTTCGGCGTCAGTGGGCGAAACGCCGCATCGAGCCCGTACGGAATGACGCGGACCTTCGCCGGGTCGATCCGCAGGCGCGCGACGATGTCGTCTTTCGTCGCCCGCGTCGACGTCAGCACAGCGCGCGCGCGCCGCAGCCCCGACAGGCTGGCCAGCACCGTCAGCGGCGGCGTCGTCCGCGGCGGCAACCCTCGCATCGCACCCTTCCACTGCATGAGCGGAAAGATGTCATGGCAGGTCACAACCGTCCGCTTCGGGTCCAGCACGTAGCCGAGATGCCCATACGCGTGATCCGCGATGTGATTGACCGCGAAGCGCGCCGAGCGCGCCTTCAGCAGATAGCCAGGATATCGATCGACGTAGTCAGAAACCCGGCCGCCCAGCGGCGTGCGACGCAACAGTACCGGCGTTCGCCCGCCGGTCGGGCGGACTTCTTCGATCGAGGCGGACCCGCCGCATCGTTCGCGCAACGCCGCCGACAGGCTCTCCGCATATCGGTCCATGCTGAAGTTCCGAAACCGCGCCGGGCTGCGAAAAATGCCGACGCGAGGCGCCGGCGCGCGCTGGCTCATTTCGGGCCGCCTTTGCGCGCCCGCAGCTCCCAGCTCGCCCCCCACAGCGCGTCGAACACGGGGACGCGCAGAAGGCCTGGGACGAAATCCGTCAACCCCAGTCGATCCGAGAGCGGCACGCCGCCCATCCGCCAGATCGCTTCAACGCAAAACCCCGCATCCTCAAGGAGCAGCCGCGCCGACCCGCGCGTGAACCCGCGCACGTGCGTATAGTCCGCCCACACCCGCTGCGGCCGCGCCATCACCACCGACGCGACGACCACGCCGCCGTTGCGCGTCACGCGATACACCTCGCGCGCCAGCCGCCCGGGGTCCTGCACATGCTCGAAGATGTCTTTCGCCAGCACGGCATCGAAGCTCGCGTCGGCATACGGCAACGGCGCCAGGTCGAGGTCAACACGCACCGCCCGCTCGTACTGCGACGCGCGTTCCACAGCGCCCGCATCAATATCGACGCCGTTCACGACAATCCCCGGTGACGGCCGCAGCCGCCCGAAGTCGCCCGTGCCGCATCCGACGTCGAGGATCGTGCGCGCACCGGCGAACTCGCGGTAGTAGCGGCGTGCGAGCGCCGCCGTCATCCCGGATTCGCGATAGTAGGCGTGCTTCTCGACCAGCATTAGCTTGCGAGCGCGTCCTGCTTCCATGCCGTCCTTCGCTTCTCCCCTGCGACGCACGCGGCAACGATGCCGTCCGCGCACGCCTCAATGCTGTATGCTCCGACGATCCGCAGGCTTTCGGCGCCGAACGAAGCTCGCTTCGCGCCATCGCGGACCAGGTCGCCGATCGCGTCCGCCAGCTGCCTCACACTGTCGTGGCGCACGACGAATCCGTTCCTCCCGTCGTGCACGAGATCCTCCGCGCACCCCACCTTGTCCGACACGATGACCGGCAGGCCGAAGTTCATCGCCTCGTTCACCACGAGGCCCCACGTCTCGTGCAGCTTCGAAGGCAGCACCACCATGTCCACCGCCGCGTAGGCGGCCGGCAGTTGCTGTTGATCGAGAAAGCCCGCGAATCGCACGCCCGGTACGCCAAGACGCGCGACAAGCTGCTCGGCTGCAGCCCGCAGCGCGCCGTCGCCCGCGAAGACCAGCCAGCACGGGTGCTGGGCGCGCACGCGCGCAAACGCTTCGACCAGCATCAACGGCTGCTTCTTCTCGATCAGCTTGCCGCTGAACAGCACAATCGGCGCATCGTCATCGACGCCAAACCCCGCACGGAGCTCCCTGCGCCGCGGTCGCAGCGCCGCCGCCACGTCCCGCAAGCGGCCGTTGTCGACGCAGTACCGCGCGGCGAACATCCGCTCCGGCGGCATGCCGTAGTGGGCGAAGTAACGCCGGTTCTGCTCGCCGATGTACAGCGCCGACGACTGGCCGTAGAGGGCACGCAGCGCGCCCGCCTTCAGCGCCCGCCGGTGCGCCGGGCGGCCGTGAAGCAGCGTCTGCTCGTCGCGGATCAGTACACGCATACCGCGTGCTCGCGCCGCCGCCACCGCGAGCCACGTCGTGGTGTGCGCGTATCCATGTACCCACAACACGTCGAACCGGCCCGATGCGATCTCGCGGACGACATCCCAGTTGGGCTGCTTCAACATCCGCGCCGACAGCTCCGTGCGCGACGCGCTCGGCAGGAACGTCGCGCGGTATCCGTCGAGCAGCGCCGCATCCCACGTGATTGTGCGCCCGAACTCGGCATCGGAGAACGCCCGCGCCGACGCGTCGGAGTAGAAGTACACCGTCAGATCGATCTCCGGCCGCGACGACAGCTCCCGGTAGAGCGGCGCGAAGTACGGGATCGGGTGCGACACAAGGTGCGCTACGCTAAGCGGCCTGCCGCTCATCGGCCACCTCCTCGCGCTCGATCGGTGCATTTCCCGGCAGACGAAGCGGGACGAGCCGGCGGCGTGCGCGTGGAGCGGTAGCTGTCGCCCCGCGCGCCTTCCCCCGCTCGCTAAACGGCAGTTCGACGAAGCGCGCGGCGGCGTACGCGAGCGCCAGCGCTCCCAGGATGCCAACCGGCATCAGCCAGCCCGATTCGGGCAAGCTGCCGCGCGTCCGCAGCCACAGCGCGGCGATGAAGATCAAGAGCGGCGTGTGTACGACATACAACGTGTACGAGCGGTCGCCCAGCCCGCGCAGGTGCGCGAGCATCGAAGCAACGCCGCCACCCGCGGGATGCAGCACAAACACCGCCATCAGCAGCGCCAGGCCCGACGCGAAGATGCCGCTCTGCAGCGTCGGATCGAGTGCGCCCGGCGCCACCAGCGACGGCATCATCAACATGCCGCCCGCCGCGAGCATCACCAGCGGCCGCCGTGCCGAAGCCCCCTGCGCAAAGGCCTCCGCGACCAGCGCGCCCAGCGACCACGTCGCGAAGTACGGCGCGATCGTCCAGCCGATCGCCGGCGCCGCGACATGGATCGCGCTCCCCGCCGCGCCCAGGGCGAAGACCGCCCCGAACGCCGCCCGCGCGCCAAATCTCACGCGCGCTACGAGGAGCACCGGATACAAGGCGTAGAAGATCGCCTCGTACGCCAGCGACCAGAGCGCGCTGTTCGAGCCGAACGTCGGCGCGGCGAATCCCTGCAGGAACAGCGCGTTCATCATGAACGCGAACGCCGACCGGCCACCCGAATACGCGTCATAGAGCGAGGGCGTCGCGCGCGATCCGGCGGCATCGAGCCCGGCGGTGAGCACCAGCGCGAACAGTAGCGGCGGCACAAGCCGCCTGGCGCGCCGGCGGAAGAATGCCAGCGCACCAAAAGACGGCGTCTCACCGCGTGCCAGGCTGCGCGCCTGGCGCAGATGGATCACAAAGCCGCTCAGCAGAAAGAAGAGCAGCACGACTTCCGCGCCGTAGCGCAGCGGCACCGTCGCGAAGGCGAGCACCGCGGCGAACCCGCCGCTCGCGAGCGCCCGATGCGAGCCCTCCCACAGATCGATCCGTGCGTGATGCGCCACGATGTACAGCGCCGCAAGACCCCGCAGACCGTCGAATGCCCGCAGATCGAACGGGCGAGCCGCGGCGCCAGCATGCGTGCGCCTGATCGGCAGCGGCGTCGCACCGATCATGCCGGCACCGCCGCTTCGGCTCGTGCTCCGTCACCATCGCGACGCGCACATGCGATGTACGCCAGCAGCATGCCCGTGAGCAGCCAGAAGTACACATTCATCGGATCGAGGTCAAGCACCGGTCCCTTGAACAGCGTCGCGGTCATCAGCGCCAGCAACGCGCACAACGGCGCTGCCGCGCGGCGCGACGCGCCATCCATGCGTCGCAACCCGGCGAGCAATCGCCACTGCAGCGACGCGAGCGCGATGGCGATCGCCGCAAGCCCGGCCACGCCGAGTTCCAGCGACGCCTTGCCGTACCAGTTCTCGACGTATCGTTTCGAAGCCGATCCCCCGTAACGCAGCGCCGCCTGCGTATCCCAGCCGGTGCCGTGGCCCACCGCCCCGGTCGCGAGCGCGCCACGCAGCTCTCCGCCACCGGTACCGGCGGCCTCCCGCACGTGCGCCGGCAACACACTCACCACCCTCAGTGGCGAAGACGCCGACGCGAACAGCACAGCGACCACCGCCGCACCCGCGAGCAGCATCTTGATCAGACGCGCGCGATCGGGAGCGCCGAGCACGACGCTTGCGACCGCAAGCGCCGGCACCGCCAGGTACGCCTGCCGCTGTCCCGACGCGATGGCGCCCAGCGCCAGCACGGCCGCGCAGGCGCCCCAGCGCCAGTCCCCCGTCCGCAACGCCTTCGAGAGCCCCGCGGCGTACGCCACCATGCCGAAGAGATAGAACTGCGTGCTGCTCGTGAACGTGCTCGGCACGCGCGGCACGACGAATGTATGACTGCCCACCGGCAGCGCCAGGCCGTTGGCCTGCACCTGCGCGTACCACGATCCATACAGGTGCCGGAACGGTCCGAAGTTGTTGCTCCAGACGCCCGCCTGCGGATACCGCGCGGCGATGAACCATTCGGCCAGCGCGATCGCCGCCGGCACCAGCCCGATCAGCGCGGTCAGCTTCATCGCGCGATCGAAGTCGCCCGCTTTTCGTACGAAGTGATAGCCCACCGCGAGCATCGGAAGGTACGCCAGCCACACCTTCGCGCCGATCGCGCCCACCAACAACGACGGCGCACCAGCGACGTGCGCAACGACGAGCACCGCGAAGAGCGCCAGCGCCGGCAGCGCCACGCCCACGCGAGGCAAGACCGTCTCGCGGCGCGACGTCATCCACAGCGCGAAGCCGGCGTACACCGGCAACACGATCGCGACGTCACGCACCGCGAGTCCGCTCTCGCCCGCCATGAACACCGGCACGCCGGAGAACGGCAGCACCACGAGAAGCACCAACACGCCGCGTCGCCACGCCAACGACAGTCCCGCCAGCGCGACGGCCACGCCGATCAGCGGCGCGATTGGCGCCCGGACGCCGGCCAGCGCACCCACGAAGGCGCACGCGGCAAGCGCCGCCAGCGCGGGCGCCACCTGCCGGCGGTCGAGGCGAAGTGACTGGATCAAGCCGCCCGCTCCAGCGGCGTTTCGACCACCGCCTCAGGCTGCGCCGATCCACGCGATCCCGTTCGGCGCGGCGCGCCCACCGTCCGCCCGATTCCGTCGCGCAGGGCTACCTGCGGCCGCCACCCCAGCTCGGCGGTGATGCGACGGATGTCCGCGGCATAGTCGCCCGTCTCGACCTGCAGGAAATCCGCCGGCCACTCGACGAGCCGGTGGCTGCCCCGCCCGGCGGCATCCACCACGCCGCGGACGAAATCGATCAGCGCGGTGCCCGATCCGGAGCCGACGTTGTAGACCCTCCCCACCGCCCGCGGATCACTCGCGGCGCACAGGATCGCGTCGACGGCGTCGTCGATGTAGATGTAGTCGCGCAGCTGTTCGCCGCGACCGAACACCGCGACCTCCCGGCCGGCCACCAGTTCATCGATCATCCAGTTCGCGATGTTGTATCGATGATGACCAGCGCGGTCGTGCGGACCGTACGGGTTCGCGATGCGCAGCGCGACACTCCGCACGCCGAAGCGCAATGCGTAATACTCGCAGTACTCCTCGCACGTCCGCTTGTGGATACCGTAGAAGCTGCGCGCCTCCTTAGGATGCTCCTCGTCCACCGGCAGGTACTGCGTGCGTCCGTACACCAGCCGGCTGCTCGGAAAACACATCATCGTCTCGGGGCTCAGCGTCCGAATCGCTTCGAGCAGATTGAGGTGGCCCAGGCAGTTCGTCGTCAGGCTCTGCTCGTGATCGGTAAAGCTGGGTACCTGGCCCGAGTACGCCGCCAGGTTGAACACGTGGTCGAAGCGCCTCCCGATCAGCGCGTTCACCGCCGTTTCGTCGCGGACATCACCCAGGACGAATTCGACGCCGGGATCCGCCGCCGAGGCGTGACGCCCGAGCACGACGATATCCGCCCCGTAGCCAGCGAGCCGCCGTCGCAGATGCGTGCCGATGAATCCCGAGCCGCCCGTGACCAGCACGCGCGTCCCGCGGTACCGCCGCCCCACCACCGCGAGCTCCGTCATGCGGCCTCCGCGACCAGCGCCCCGGCTTCCGCCGTCACGCCGCGGAAGTATGCCACCGTCCTGCGCAGGCCCTCGTCCAGATCGACGCGGGGCTGCCAGCCGTACCGCTCGATCATCCGCGTAATGTCGGGCCGCCGGCGCGCCGGATCATCGGCCGCCGCCGACGCGAACTCCACGTTGCCGTCGCCGCCGGCGGCATCGCTCACGGCCTGGGCCAGTTCGAGCACCGTCACCTCATCCGGATTGCCGATGTTGAACACACGCCCGTTGGCGTTGCCGTCGAGCGCCACCAACAGCAGTGCGTCGACGAGGTCCGAGACGTAACAGAACGAGCGCGTCTGCTGCCCTTCGCCGAACACCGGCAACGGCCGCTGCGCGAATGCGGCGCTGATGAACGCCGGCACGACGCGCCCATCATCGATGTCCATGCGCGGTCCGTACGTGTTGAAGATACGCACGACCGACGCGTTCACGCCGTGCTTGCGGCGATACTCGAACGTCAACGCTTCACCAAAGCGCTTCCCTTCGTCGTAGCAGGCGCGCGGACCGATCGGGTTCACGTTGCCCCAGTACGACTCGTGCTGCGGGTGCTCCAGCGGGTCGCCGTACACCTCCGAGCTCGACGCGAAGACGAAGCGCGCGCCGCGATCGGCAGCCAGCGCAAGCAGCCGGTGCGTACCCGCCGAGTTTGCCAGCATCGTTTCGATCGGGAACGCCTTGTAGTGCACCGGGCTGGCTCGCGAGGCAAGGTGCAGGACGAGATCGACGCTCATCAGCGGCGTCCGCGTAGCATCCTCCTGGATGAAACTGAAGTCCGGGTGCGCATCGAGCGCATCGACGTTCTCGAATCGTCCGGTCGACAGGTTGTCGAGGCAGATCACTTCGTGTCCGCGATCGAGAAGCTCAGCGCATACGTGGCTGCCGATGAATCCCGCGCCGCCTGCTACCAACACTCGCATCAGGCTGTCCCTTCCTTCACTGAGGGCGCGCGTACATCGCCGCCCGTCTCCCGCTCCGTACGCCGCTCGTCCGATGCCGCGCCGCCGCCATACTCGAATGCGAGCACGACGGCCAGGGACGCCATCAGGCCCGCGGCGACCACAATCGCGATATTCACAAGCTCCGGTGTCGGGCGATCGGTGCGCACGGCGCGGAGCGTCTCGAACACCGCCGTGTCACCCGGTACCCCATGTTCAGCGCGCACTTCGCCGAACGCCGCCGCCACCGCCGCTACGGATCGCTCGGCGTCCGCGGGCGTTATCGCGCTGACGGTGATGCGCAGCAGTTGCGTGTAGCCGTACGTACCGGTATCGATGCGCGCTACCAGATCGTCGGCGCTCGTCGCCAGATTCGCGTCGCGCACCGCGCGCTCCGCCACCGTGCGGCTCTTCGCCATCTGTGCATAAGTCGCCATCAGGCGATCCAGCTCCCAGGGGCGCTTCGCCGCATCGGCGGTCAGCGCCGGTTCCGGCAGCGCCGGCAGCGTCGCGAAGAGCGTGGTCGTTGCGGAGTACGTGGGCGTCGCGTTCGGGGCGCCGCGCAGCCGCGTGGTGACGCCATACGCCGCGATGCTGAACAGCGATCCAAGGATCAGCAGCCACCACCATCGCCGGCCCATGGCGAGGATTCGCGCGACATCCATGCCCATCCCCTGTCGTCACGCGCGGCCGTCCGTGCCGCGGGTCGCCGGCTTCCAGCGCCGGTGTCCGATTCTCCGCGCCAGCGATGGATTGCTGCTATAGGGGGTTTTCCTGATTCGACCCAGATTCCCGCCGAAGCTACGCGGCGGCCCCGATCCTGGCGCTGCTCGGATCGGGAGATCCCGCGGCATCAACCGCGGCGGCAATGTTCGAGCCGTCGAGCAGCGCGGCGTGCAGGGCGGCGATGCGCCGGTGGTAGTGCCGCCACGTGTACCGCCGCTCGATGAGCGCGCGGCCCAACGAACCCATCGCGATCCCGTCGCCCCGATGCTCGTAGAGGTGCAGGATCTTCGACTTCAGCGCGTCGATGTCCCGCGACGGTATGACCCAGCCCTCGCAGCCGTCAGTCGCCACCGATCCGGCATCCTCCGTCACGACCACCGGCAGCGCCGACGCCATCGCCATGTACGTCACCAGCGCCGAGCCCTCGGCGAGCGACGGCAGCACGAACGCGCTCGCGGAACGAAACAGCTCCGGCAGCTCGAACCACGGCACGTGCCCCAGGTGGCGATACGAGCCCGCATACTCCGCGAGCAGTCCGCTACCGGCGGCGTCCGGCGCACCGGCCAGCACCAGCTCCGCATCCGGCAGGCTCAGCTGCCGCCACGCCTCCAGCAGGTATCGCGTGCCCTTGCGATGGTTGACGCTCGCCACGTCGAGCAGCACGAACCGTCCGCCACCATCCCGCGACGGCGCCGGCGAAAATACGTCGGGGTCCGCGCCGTATGGGATCTTCACGATCCTCCCGGCCTCCACGCCATGCTCCACCAGGCATCTCGAGACGTAATCCGACGGCGACACGATGACGTCAGCCGCGCGCCGTTCCTCGCGCACGCGCGCGCTCGACCCGAAGCGCGGCGCCGGCCGCTGCCCGGTCGCCCGCGCCTCCGCCGCGTTGACCGCAAGGTTGTACTCGTGCGCGGAAGGAACATCGAGCACCGTCGCCAGCCCCCGCCGCCTGGCCGCCCGCAGCGTGTGCAGCGCCGCGCCCTCGAACGCGTGCACCTGCGTGACGCCAGCACTCGGCAGCGCGCGCGCCGCCAGCGCGTCGAAGCCGGCGTCCCCCAATTGCTCGACGCCGTGAAGACGGCGCATTCCGATCGCATCGAACACCTCGGCCGCCGCGCGCGCCGCTACGAACGGCAGCGGGATCGTGCGTACGCGGCGCGCGTCAATTGAGGGGTGCCAGCGCCTGCGCAGTCCCGCCGCGGCACGAGCGCGCTGCGCGGCCGGAAGCCAGCTCCATGGTCCACCACGCTCATCGCCATCTCCACGCCGGTAGACGCTCGTGACGAAGCGGTCGAGCATGCCCGCATGCTGCAAGCCGGCCACCGTCTCGTAGCTTTGCTGCACGCCCGGATGCGTGAGGACGACCGAAGGCAGCCCGCGCGTCATGCCGCTGCCTCCAGCGGCTCGGCCATCGCCCGTTCCGTGCGCGCAAACACGCCGCTCCGCCACATCAGCAGGAGCAGCACCCCCAGGCTGGCGTAGCTGGCAGCCGCGACGGCCGCCGCCGTGCCTGCCAGTCCGCCGGCAAGCGCGCCGAGCGGGATCGCCACCAGAAACAACAGCCAGTTCGCCGCCTCGGCAATGCTCGTCAGCCCCGGCCGGCCGATCCCTCGAAGCACTTCTATCGGGAACGAACGGATCGATATCGCCACCGACGCCACCGCCAGCAGGCGCAACGTGGACGCAGCTGCCGCATAGCGTTCACCAAACAGCAGCGTCACCACGGGATGCGCGAAGACGAACAGCAACGCCGCCAGCACGATGACGATCGTCGCGTGAAGCGCGAACGTCGCGCCCAGCCGCGGCCGCCCGCCAGCCTGGTGCGTCGCGCTCACGTGCGGAAACACGACCAGCCCGATCGACCACGCGACGAGCGTCGGCGCCGCCAGGAACGCCGTCGCCGCGGAGTACAACCCCAGATCCTTCGACGAGAGCATCAGCGAGATGATCGCCATGTCCACGCCCAGCCCCTGCGCCGAAAGCCGCCCGAAGTGGGCGCGCAGCCCGAAGTGCATCGCCGACCGCGCCAGCGCGCGGTCGAAGCGCCCGAGCCCGTGCCCGCGCCACACGAGCAACAGCGCCAGCACGTCGCAGCACCCGTGCGCCACCACGTAGGCCAGCGCGCCCGTGAGCGCCGTCAGGTGCCCGGTCCACGCAAGCAGCACGATGCCGCCGCAATACGTGATCGGCAGCGCGATTCGCACGAAGTTGAACGCCCCGAAGCGCAGCCGCCCCGCGAGACAGTTGATGCTCGCGGAGCCAACGATGTACAGCGGCACGAGCGGCGTCAACCACAGCGCATCGCCCATCACGCCCGAGCCGCGGAACACGATCGGCACCAGGAGCAGGTAGGCCGGCACCAGCACGAGGCTCTGTGCGAGGCCCACGCCCAGCACCGTCGCCGGCACGTTGTGCCGCCGCTTCTCGTCGCCGCTCAGGTATACCGCTGCCACGTCAAGGCCGAGATTGCCCACCGTGACCACGAGCTGCGGCCAGAGCAGCAGCTGCGCCAGTTCGCCGCGATGCGACGGCCCCAGCACGCGCGCGGCCAGCGTGCCACTCACGATGCCGAGCACCGCGCTCAGCCCGCTCGCTCCCAGCGTGCCGGCCAGCTTCGGCGCCAGCGCCATCAGTTCGCCGAACCAGCCATCTCGCACTCCGGCGGACCCGCGCGGCGAGATCCGGCTAGGCCACGCGAGCATGCGGTTCATACTCCCGGCGCCCAAGACCGGCCGCGGCGGCAACCGGCGCGTACACGTTCTCGTACAATTCGGCGCCGTACGTCTCCCACGTGCGTGCGACGGCGCTCGCGGCGGCAGCCGCCCCCATGCGCGCGCGCAGCTCCGGGTCAGCAATCAGCGCATCCATGCGGGCAGCCAGCGCGTCGATGTCGCGCGCCGGTACGACGAACCCGTTGACGCCGTCCTGCACCAGGTCCGCACCCGCCTGATCGGAGACGATCACCGGCAGTCCTGCCGCCATCGCCAGGATCGTCGCCAGCGCCGACCCATCCTCGACGGACGGCAGCACGAAGATGTCCGCCGCATCGTACTCGGCGGCCAATCCCGCGGTGGTCCGCGAGCCGACCGGCTCGCAGCGCGCGGGCAAGCCGCCCGCGCGGCGGAACAGGTCGGCGTTCGGCGTGCCGACAAGGCGCAGCGAGGCCCCACCCCGCACGCGCCTGAACGCCTCCAGCAGATACGGCACACCCTTGCGTTGCGAACATCCGCCGACGAACAGCAATCGCGGCTCGCCGCGATCGGCCCGGTCGACAGGTCCGGTGATCGGGATCACGCCCCACGGCACGCGAAAGAGCTTCGAGGCCGGCACGCCGTGCTCCAGAAACGAGTCGACCACCCACCGCGAAGGCGCGACGATCGCGTCCGCCTCGGCGTATTCGGCCACCATCCGTTCGACGAGCCGCGGGTGCGTCAGCGGCGCGTCCGGCCCGAACCGCTCCTGCTCCTCGGCGAGCAACTCGGTCTGCGTGACCACATGCGCCGACCCCACCGTCAGCACGGACGGCACGCCACGGCGGCGCGCCGCCTGGATGCTGGTCAGCGCCATGCTGCTCCAGCCGTTGAAGAGATCGCATGCGCCAAGCATGCGCGATGCCGCCATGTCGAAGGCCACGCTGACGGCGATCTGGCTGCCTGCCTGCACCCCTCTCGGCCCAAATCGCTGCACGCCGTAGTTCCATGCGCCGATCGCCGTGATGCTCGCCGTCCGCTGGCGGGAGACGCCGAAGCGCTCGACGCGCGGATACGGCACCGGCGTGATGATCCGCTCCAACTCGCCGCGCGACTCCAGGTACCGCGCCGCCAGATACGCCGGTTCGAACTTGCCGGGCACAGAGATGGTCACCTTCATGCCTGCGCCCTCCGTCTCGCGCGCCACAGCTCGCGCACGCTCTGCCACTCGCCCGCCCGGTGTGCCGCGAACAGTACATTCCGCAGCGCGAAGAACGCCGCCGCATCACGCCGCCCGCGCGACGAGTGCTTCGACATCCGTAGCGCCGTCACCGCATGCGGCACAATCGCCGCGGCGAGGCCGATCGACTTTGCCGACGCAAGCGCGCGCCGTGCGGTTACGAACTGCAAGGGCCAGCCCTTCAGCCGGTGCTCGATGTACGGCACCGCCTTGCCGCGGCCGCGATATTGCCGCCAGAAATCGCGCAGCGTGTCCGGCACCTGGTTCAGCACTTCAATCGAGAAGTCGCCCTTCCACGCGTAGCCGGAGCGCAGCAGTCGGTCGAAGAACTCCACGTCCTCCCCGCCAAACCCCGGCAACTGCTCCGGAAAACCAACGGCGATCGCCGCCGAGCGACGGCACGAGAACGCCTGCGTGTAGCCGACGCGGCCGCGCCGTTCGCCGCCATAACAATATTCGTGCTGCGCCTGCTGGAACCGCCCGATCACGTTCCGCTGATTGGCGATCCGCGACTCTACCGACACGAAGTCGAATCCGCGTTGATACAGCGGCGCCAGGCGTTCGAGAAAGTCAACCGGCGGCCAGTTGTCCGCATCGACGAACACCAGCACGTCCCCCGTCGCGGCGGCGATCGCCGTGTTGCGCGCCGCGGCGGCGCCACGATTCTTGCCGTGCTCGATGACGACGATCAGCCCTTCGTCGCGCAGCACTTGCAGCTTTTCGAGCGTGCCGTCCGTCGAGCCGTCGTCCACGACGATGATCTCGTGCGGCCGCAGCCGCTGCGCGAGCGCGCACTCCAGCGTCGTGATGATGTCGTCGGCCTCGTTGTACGCGGGGATCACGAATGAGAACGTCGGCACGCCCACCGGCGTGGCCGTCGCGTTCTCGCGTCTCGGAGTGATCTGCAGCGTCACGAGGCCTCCTGCCCGTCTGCGACGATCCTGCTACGCCGCCCTGCGCACGCGGTGCTTCCTCGCCGCCACGACCGGCTCTCGCACGGCGCGCATGACGCGACGCGTCGCCAGCTGCGTCGCCAGCACCGCCTCGATGTACCAATCGATCGTGCGCCGCAGCCCCGTCTCGAAGTCTGTCGATGCCTCAAACCCGAATCGCTCTCTTGCCCGCGACGTGTCGAGCATCCGGCGCGGTTGCCCGTCGGGCTGCGACGTATCCCACCGGACCTCGCCTTCGAACTCGCACAGCCGCGCGATCACCTGCACCAGGTCGCGCACCACGATCTCGTGGCCCGCGCCCAGGTTCACCGGGTCGGCGCCGTCGTAACGCTCCGCCGCCAGCACAATGCCTTCCGCCGCGTCCTCCACGTACAGGAACTCTCGCGACGCGGCGCCCGTGCCCCACGCGACGATGTGGTCGTCGCCGCGCAGCTTCGCATCGATGACCTTACGGATGAGCGCCGGGATCACGTGGCTGCTCTGCGGGTCAAAGTTGTCGCCCGGGCCGTAGAGGTTCACGGGCAGCAGCGTGATCGCGTCGAAGCCATACTGCTCGCGATAGGCCTGCGCCTGCACCAGCAGCATCTTCTTCGCCAGTCCATAGGGCGCGTTCGTCTCCTCCGGGTATCCGTTCCAGAGGTCGTCCTCGTGGAACGGCACCGGCACGTGTTTCGGATACGCGCAGACAGTCGCAACGCCAACGAACTTCTCGACGCCAAACAGCCGCGCCTGTTCCATCAGCTGGATGCCCATGATCGCGTTCTCGTAGAAGAACCGCCCCGGGTTCGCCCGATTCGCGCCGATGCCGCCCACCACCGCCGCGAGGTGGATCACCAGTTCCGGCCGGGCCGCCTCCAGCGCCGCCACGATCCCGTCCTTCTCGCGCAGGTCGTACTCCGCGCTGCGCACGACGAAGACATCGGCGCCGCGCGCTTCGAGCTTCCGCACAACGTGCCGGCCGAGGAATCCCGCACCGCCCGTCACCATCACCCGCCTGTTCGAGAGTGACCTCACGCCGCCCATCGATCATCCCTTTCCGCGTCAGCCGCGACGCGCTCCGCATCGCGCTCAACGGCTGTCCGCCGCCCCGGCGTGTGCACCCGCCCGTGGCTCCCGGATGCCAGCACCAAAGCGAGGATCTGCTCGTATCCGCGAAGCGCCGCGCCCTCGGACAGCGTCTCGGCCGCCCACCTCCGCGCCGACTCCGCCATGTAGGCGCGCAGCCCCGCGTCGCCCGCAACGCGATCGAGCGCGTCGAGCAGCGCGTGCGGATCGTCCGGGCACACGACGAGCCCGCCGCTGCTGTCCGAGATCTCGCGCGCCGTCTCGCTGTGTGCCGCGGCCGCCGCGACGACGGGCGTCCCGGACGCGAAGTACGACGTCAGCTTCGACGGGAGCGACATGTCGTCGACCCTGCCACGCTGGTTGATCAGCAGGATGTCCGCCGCCGCGAGGATGCTTGGAAACCGCGCGGCTTCCTGCAGCGGCAGGAAGCGCAGATTCGTGAGACCGTACGCCGCCGCAAGACCTCGGAGCGCATCGCGCTGGTTGCCGTCGCCTATCAGCACGAACTCCAGGGATCTGCGTTCGCGCTGGGCGATCCGCGCCGCTTCGATGACGTTTTCGAGCCCCTGCTTGTACCCCATGTTGCCGGCGTGCAGGCATACCATGGCGTCCTCCCGCCAGCCCAGCTCGCGCCGCATCGCGCCGCGATCGACCGTGGCCGCCGCGACGTGCGTCCAGTTGCGCACGCGGCGAATACGCGCCGCATCAACGCCCAGCGACTCGAGGTACGGGCGAAAGCCCTCGGCGATGACACCCACCGCCGCGGCGCCGCGGGCCGACCAGCCCTCCGCGGCCCGCACAACGCCCGTAACGCGACCGCCGCCGGAGATGCCGCTCTGCGCGGCCGCCTGCCCCACCAGGTCCTGGAAGATCAATCCGTACGGCACGCGAAACCGCGCCGCCGCCGCGCGCGCGACGATGCCGCCGCTCAGGCTCGGCACCACGCCGATCACCGCATCCGGCCGCGGTACGCGCATCGCGTCGAGCCCCATGCGCAGCGATGTCAGCTCGTACAGGCCCCGCTTCAGCGCCGACTGCTCCGACGGCACGTAGTGCGACCGCCGCCGTACTTCGACGCCGTTGCGCGCTTCCACCACGGCCTTCCGCCCCGCGTACTCCCCCGCGACGCGCCACGCCGGATAGTGCGGCATGCCGGCAAGCACGGTCACGCGGTAGCCGCGCGACGCCAGGTGCTCCGCGAGCTTCGTCGTATACGGCGCGATGCCCGTCTCCTCCGGCGCATAGTTCAACGATGTGATCAGCACACGCGTCATCAATGGCCATCCAGTTCCAGCAGCGGCTTCGCGGTGCGGAGGATGTAGGCGAGATCGCTCAGGAATCGGACATCCGCCGAGTAGCCGGCCTCCAGCTCCATCCTCGCCTGCGGCGAGAGGCTCTTCCGCCCGCGCACCTGGAATGGGCCCGTGAGCCCCGGCCGCACGGAGATGATCGAACGCGTAAGCGCCGGGTCGAGCGATTCGCGGGAGAGATACGGCCGCGGCCCGGCGATGCTCATCTCACCGCAGAGCACGTTCCAGAACTGTGGCAGCTCGTCCAGGCTCGACTGCCGCAGGAAGCGGCCGAGCGCCGTCACGCGAGGGTCGGCCTCGAGCTTCCAGTGCGTCAGCAGCTGCGATGCGCGCTCCGGGTGCGTGTCCTTCCAGCGCTCGAATGTGGCATCAGCGTCGCGCACCATCGTCCGGAACTTCCACATCTGGAATCGCTTGCCGTCGAGCCCGATGCGCTCCGACCCGTAAAAGATCGGCCAGCCCGACATCACCAGCACCACGGCCGCCACGACAACGAGCAACGGCGCCAGCACGATCAGCAGCGCCGTCGCGAACGCCAGATCGAACAGGCGCTTGCCTCGGCGCCGGTAGAAGCTCTCCCGCCCCGCCACGCGCGCGATCGCCGGCGAGACGGCAGACGGCATCTGTCCGTCCACCACCGGAAGCGCCACGAACTGCGCGTGGTTCGTCGGCGGCTGGAACACGTCCGGCGTCTGACCCGTCGCAGCCAAGAGGCACGCTCCCTGCGCTCATCTGCCGATGCCAAAGCGGCCGCTACGCAATACGCGCCTCGCAGCCACACGGGATCATCAGCGAAACCCCGCGATCCGGAGAGTGGGGTTCCCCTCAAACCGCGCCCTCTCTACCCCAAGGTTCCGCGCTGGCGAAGCCCGATGTACGCTCACGCAGCGATGGCGGCAGCGCGAATCGCGAGGAGTACCGGTGCCTGAATTTCCGCAGTCCCTCACGACAGAACTTTTGCTCGACGCGGACATTGATCTCGCACCGGCGGAGAACGTCGGCGCATCGCCCTTCGGCACGCGTTCGATCCACATCGTCACGGGCGGCACGTTCCAGGGGCCAGGGCTGCGCGGCACGTTCCGGTCGGGTGGCGGCGACTGGCTGCTGACGCTGGCGGGCGGCGCGCATGAACTCGATGTCCGGGCAACGATCGAGACGGATGACGGCGCCCTGATCTACCTCAGCTACCGCGGCGTGCTCGATGTCGCGCCCGACGTGATGGCCCGGGTCTTCGCCGGCGAGGAGATCGCCCCGTCCGAGTACTACTTCCGCACCACCCCGCGATTCGAGACCGGCAGCGAGAAGTACGCGTGGCTCAACAAGACGATCTGTATCGGGACCGGATACTTCGCGCCCGGCAAGGTGGCGTACCGCATCTTCGCGGTCAAGTAGGCGCTAGCGTAGTGTCTCCGAAAACGCTTTACAGTCGTCTACGCGTTCCTGATCGGAAACGAGACCGGTGCACTGTCAAGCCAAATCGCAGACACTACACTAGCAGCCTGTTGAAAAATGATTCCTGTTCTCGTGGCGCGGGCTTTCAGCCCGCGTTCGTAGATTCAGCACGCCGCTCCGTAACCACGTTCAGACGCCGTCCGACGACTTTTTCAGCACCCTGCTAACAGCCCGTTGACCAACGCGCCTTCCGTCCGTGGCGCGGGCGTTTCCGCGTGGCGCGGGCTTTCAGCCCGCGTCGCCGATGCAGTGCTATCGCTTCTTCTCAGGAACCCTGCTGGTGCTGCGCTTCCGGTTTGTCGCTAGTGTAGTGCCTTCGAATTGGCGTTAGTGAACGGGACGCGAAGCGTGGAGCATAGCCGCCCTCGGCTGTGCGTCCGGCGAAGCCGGACCGACGCGGTACAGCGCCTTGTCTGACGAACTTCCGCCGCGTGCGAGCCGTTCTGGTGAATCGCTACGCCAACGCAGCGCTAGAAGCACGACACGTGTCGCGTTTCACGAGGGCACCGCACCACAACGATCCCTACGCCGTAACCGCGACCGCGCTCTCGATCATCGAGCGGAAGATCACGAGGCCGTCACTGCCGCCAAGCAGCGGCTCCGCGGAGCGCTCAGGGTGCGGCATCATGCCCAGCACGTTGCCACGCTCGTTGATAATGCCCGCGATGTTGTTGATGGAGCCGTTAGGGTTCGCCGCCGGCGTCGCATCACCTTCCGGCGTCACGTACCGAAAGACGACGCGCCGTTCAGCCTCGAGCGCCGCGACGGTCTCGGCATCGGCGTAGTAGTTGCCCTCGCCGTGCGAGATCGGCGCCATCAGCACCTGTCCGGCCTGTCCCGCGCGCGTGAAGATCGTGCCGGCGTTCTCGATGCGCAGGTACGTCGGCACGCACCGAAACTGCAGGCTGTCGTTGCGCATCAGCGCACCCGGCAGCAGGCGCGACTCGCACAGGATCTGGAAGCCGTTGCAGATGCCGATGACCGGCTTGCCCGCCTCCGCGTGCCGCCGCACCGCCTCCATCACCGGCGAGAACCGCGCGATCGCGCCCGTCCGCAAGTGGTCGCCGTACGAGAACCCGCCCGGGATCACCACCGCGTCGTAGCCGTCCAGGTCCGCCTCGCGGTGCCAGACGAGGTCAGCGGGCTGCCCCATCTCGTGCGCGAGCACGTACTGGCAGTCGCGCTCCGACCACGTGCCGGGGAAAACAAGCACCGCAAACTTCATCACCCTCAGTATAAGAACCCGCAACCTCGAGCGGAATCAACGCTGCGACGTATTCGGGCCCAGGGCGTCAGTTCCCCAACGGAAACTGACGCCCTGCTACACCCGTACCTGCGGAGCTTCAGCTCCGCCACCTCCCATGACGCGGTCACCTGGTCGTTCCGAACGCTCGCCCTCCACGACGCGGACCAAGTAGGGGCAAGGCGTGCCTTGCCCGGTACCCGACTGGCGCCAGGCCGCGCGCCTCAGATATCGCGGACAGTCGGGCGAACTGCCCCCCGCGTGCGATACCTCTCGGCGAATCATCTCGATAACGAAGCGTTAAGAGGCACCACACCAGTACCCGCGGAGCTTCAGCTCCGCCACCCTGGTCGTTCCGAACGCTCGCCCTCCACGACGCGGAGCAAGTAAGGGCAAAGCGTGCCTTGCCCGGTGCCCGACTGGCGCCAGGCCGCGCGCCTCAGATATCGCGGACAGTCGGGCGAACTGCCCCCCGCGTGCGATATCTCTCGGCGAATCATCACGACAACGAAGCGTTAGAAGCACCACACCAATACCCGCGGAGCTTCAGCTCCGCCACCCCATGACGCGGCCGCCTGATCCTTCCGAACGCTCGCCCTCCACGACGCGGAGCAAGTAGGGGCAAGGCGTGCCCTTGCCCGGTGCCCGACTGGCGCCAGGCCGCGCGCCTCAGATATCGCGGACAGTCGGGCGGACTGCCCCCCGCGTGCGATATCTCTCGGCGAATCATCTCGACAACGAAGCGTTAGAAGCACCACACCAGTACCCGCGGAGCTTCAGCTCCGCCACCCTGGTCGTTCCGAACGCTCGCCCTCCACGACGCGGACCAAGTAGGGGCAAGGCGTGCCTTGCCCGGTGCGCGTCTGGCGCCGAGCCTTGTACCGCAGGTCGCGCGGCAAGACTCTGGTAGGCTGCACAACGTGCTCCGAACCGTCGCCCTGACCGCACTCGTATCGCTGTCGCTGCTCTCCGTGCGCGGCGCCGAAGCCACGCACCCATCCTGCGTCGTCGATCGCGTGATCGATGGCGATACCTTCGTCTGTGACGGCGGCGCCCACATCCGCATGCTCCAGATGAACGCACCGGAGCCAACGTCGTGCGGCGGCGCATGGGCCGGCGACGCGCTGCGCAACATCTTCCTCCGCCCCGGCACACACGTCCGCCTCGACTACGACGCCGTCACCACCGACCGCTACGGCCGCCACCTCGCCGCGCCGATTGTTACCGGCGCCGATGGCGCCGACTACAACATCAGCATCGTCATGGTGTACATCGGCCTCGCGAAAGCCGCGTACTACGGCGATAACGCGAAGTACCTCGACTGGGCGAAGGCGTCGGAAACATGGGCCCGCACAGCGCAGTGGAACATGTGGGCGCCAGGCGGCCCCTTCAACGGCGCGACACATTGCGGATGATGCGCGCAAGACAGCATCTCAGAGCGCTCGCCACGTTCGCTGCGGCCGCAATCGTCTTCGGCGCCTGCACCTCGCTCGCGCCCGTTGCGACGTCAACCGTCGATACGGGCAGCGCCGTCATGCCGAACGCCACCCTCACACCCGGCGACGTGCTGTCGACGAACATCAACCAGATCTGCGTCTCCGGCTACGCGAAACGGACGCGCAACGTCAGCACCGCAACGAAGAACGATGTCTACGCCGAGTACGGCATCACCTCGCGCGCACCAAACCAGTACGAGATCGACCATCTGATCCCGCTCGGCATCGGCGGCTCGAACGACATCAAGAACCTCTGGCCGCAGCCGACGGATCCGCGTCCCGGTCGCCTCGAGAAGGACGCGCTCGAAGACGAGCTGCACAACCGCATCTGCGACCGCAGCGTCGACGTCCGCACCGCCCAGCACGACGTCGCCACCGACTGGGTCGCCGCGTACCGGAAATACGTCCTGCTCCGCTAGGTGCTGAAAAACGATTCTTGTTCTCGTGGCGCGGGCTTTCAGCCCGCGTTCGTAGCTTCAGTTCGCCGCTTCATATCGACGTTAACACGCCATCCGGCGACTTTTTCAACACCCTAGCCGCGCGCTCCGATGCGCTGCAACGTCCTCGGCCAATGCGGAGTTCCGGCCAGAGAAGTCGTAAATGTCACCCTGAGCAAAGCGAAGGGTCTCGCCCCGACGACCCGCAATGCCCGTGGCCCAAGCGAAAGGTCCCGGCCGAAGAAATCGCAATGTCCCCGGCCAAAGCGAAGGGTTCGCCCCGACGACCCGCAGGCGCTCCGACCGCCCGCTACACGCCGATCGCCGGCCTCAGCCCCAGCAGCGTCCGGCACAGCTCCAACTCGCCCAAGTGCGTGAACCCGTGCGTCATGCACACCTGCCCCAGCGCCCGGATCGCCGGCATCTCGCCCAGCGGCTTCACCGTCACCGGCGTGTCAAACACCGACGCGTCCGGGTTCGCCAGCCATGACGCCGTGCTCTGCCAGACGTCCTTCGTGTACTGCTTGAACGCATCGAGGTCGGCGATCCGCAGCGCCTGCGCCTCGGCCGCCGGCATGCCCGTGCCCTGCGCCACAGGCGGCAGCCCCAGCTTCTCCGCCCAGCCGCCCTCCATCCACACCGTCGGCTTCCGCCCCTGGATGATGAAGCGCACGATGTTGTCCTCCGTCCGCACGTAGTGCCACATCTCGAACGCGATGTGGTTCGCGGCCGGATTGTTCGCCGGGATCGCGTGCCACTGCTCCGGCGTCAGGTCCGCCACCCCGCGGTCCAGCATCGCATGCAGCCGCGTCAACTCAGCCGCGATGAATTCGACGAGCGTCATGGGATGGTCTCCTTAGAACTGGTGATTTGGAACTCGTGATTTCGTTGATTTCGAGTAAGTGCAGAACTCAGAACGAACATCGTCCTACCACCCCCAACACCCTCTCCGCCGGGCGGAGAGGGTCGGCCGAAGGCCGGGGTGAGGTCCCACGCGCGATCAAGCTCCATCGATCCCCCCTTCCCGCGCCGGGAAGGGGTCGGGCGTCAGGTCCGCCACCCCGCGGTCCAGCATCGCATGCAGCCGCGTCAATTCAGCCGTGATGAATTCGACGAGCGTCATGGGCCGGTCTCCTTGGAACTGGTGATTTGGAACTCGTGATTTCGTTGATTTCGAGCAAGTGCAGAGCTCAGAACGAACATCGTCCTACCACCCCAACACCCTCTCCGCCGGGCGGAGAGGGTCGGCCGAAGGCCGGGGTGAGGTTTCCGTTCAACTACAAACTACAAACTACAAACTCCCTACCGCCCCTCGAACACCGGCGCGCGCTTGTCGAAGAACGCCTTCCGCGCCTCCTCCGCATCCTTCGTGCCGAACGCTCGCCGGATGTTCGCCAGCTCGAAGCGCACATGATCCTCCAGGTCGATCCGCGTCGCCCGCGTGATGCCTCGCTTGGTGAAGCGGCTGGCGATCGGCGAGCGCTCGGCCAGGAACGCGCAGTACTCCGCGAGCCGCGCATCGAACGCCCCGTCCGCCACCACTTCGCCGACGAATCCGAGACGCAGCGCCTCGTCCGCATCGACCGTGCGGTTCTCCAGCAGGAATCGCATCGCCTGCTCGTAGCCGATGGCCTGCGGCAGCGTCCACGTCAACCCGCCATCCGGCGAACCGCCGATCCGCGGGTACCCGGCGATCAGCCGCATGCGCTCTGCGCCGATGCGCATGTCGCACGCCATCGCCAGCGACAGCCCCGCTCCCGCGGCGACGCCATTGACGCCGCCGACGATCGGCTTGTCGCACACCTCGCGCAACACGAGCGCGAACCGCCCGACCCAGCTGATGTCGTCCATGAACGCGGACTGCTCCGTCAGTGGCGTCGCGCTCTCGCCCGTGCCCGTCAGATCGAGGCCCGAGCAGAACGCGTCGCCCGTGCCCGTGATCGCGATCACCCACACCGCATCGTCCCGCGCCGCCTCTTCGACGGCCGCCACGATGCCCCACGCCAGCTCGTCCGAGAGCGCGTTCTTCTTCTCCGGCCGGTTCAGCCGCAGCGTCCGCACGTGCGCCTTGTCCGAGATGATCAGTACGTCGCTCATGCCGCTCCTATTCGATGACGAACCGCTGCAGGTCCGCGCCGACGGTGATCGGACCGCCGTAGATGTCGCTCATCCCTTCCGCGAAGCGGTCGAGCCCCGGCCCTTCAGCGGGCACCATCGGCAACAGGTGCGAGAGCACCAGGTGCTTGACGCCGGCGTCGCGCGCCATCTCCGCGGCGCCCGCCGTCGTGACGTGGTACGTGGGCACGTCCGCAAGGATATCAGCGCCGCGCTCGTTGCCGCGTGAACGCAGCACGTTCACGAGCCCATCCCACATGCCCACGTTCATCGCTTCGCAGATCAGCATATCGGCCCCGCGCGAGGCCTCGACCAGCGACGCGCATTTGCCCGTGTCGCCGGACAGCACCAGCGAGCGCCCGCCGCGCCGGAAACGGAAGCCCAGCGCCGGCTTGACGGGCCAGTGATCCACCTCGAACGCATCGACCTCTAGATCGCCGATCTTGGCGATACACGTGGCCTCCGCCGTTGCCGGCACCTCCGTGATCTCGATCTTCCATCCCGATCGCGGCATGTGCTTCTCGCCGTGGTGGGCGATGCGGTACTCGACATCGAGCCGCAGCCCAGCCTGGAACGCCTCGACGCATTCGCGCGTACCTTCCGGTCCGTAGACACGCAGCGCTCCGGTGGCGCCGCCGGTCCAGCGCTGCATCAGGAAGTCGGGGATATCGGTGATGTGGTCGGAGTGCATGTGCGTCAGGAATAGCGTGTCAACCTGAGCGTGTGCGATACCTGCGGCGTTGATGCGCCGCGACGCGCCCCAACCCAGGTCGACGACCAGCCGCGCATCGCCCGCGGTGATCGCGTAACCGGCCCCGCATCGCGCCGGATTGAACATCGGGCTGCCGGTGCCGAGCAAGACGACTTCAAGAGCAGGCATACCATCTCCGTCGTCTGCTTATGCCCCAACGACCAACGACCAACGACCAACGACCAACGACCAACGACCCTACACCAGGTGCATCCCCGAGATCGCCCGCGCGATCACCAGCTGCTGGATCTCCGACGTGCCCTCGAAGATCGTGTAGATCTTGGCGTCGCGGTGGAAGCGCTCGAGCGGCGCCTCTCGCACGTAGCCGATGCCCCCGGCGATCTGGATCGCCCGGTCTGTTGCCCACACGCACACTTCCGCCGCCTTCAGCTTCGACATCGAGCCTTCAGCGTTGAGGAACGGCTTGCGGTTCTTGGCCATCCACGCCGCGCGCCACACCAGGAGCCGCGCCGCGTCGATCTCCGTCTTCATGTTCGCCAGCATGAATGAGATGGCCTGGTTCTGGATGATCGGCCGGCCGAACTGCTGCCGCTCTTTCGCGTAGTCCAGCGCCCACTCGTACGCCGCCCGCGCCGTGCCCAGTGCCATCGCGCCCACAGCAGGCCGCGTCGACTCGAACGTGCCCAGCGCCGCCTGCCCGCCCGACTTCAGCCCCTCGCGCGCGCGCGACAGCTTCGCGTCGAGCTTCTCCTTGCCACCCAGCAGCTGCCTGCCCGGCACCTTCACGTCATCGAGGTACACCTCGGCCGTGTGCGATGCGCGGATGCCCATCTTCTTGAACTTCACGCCCTGTCGCAGCCCCGGCGTGTTCGGCCCCACGACGAACGATGCCTGGCCGCGCGTGCCCAGAGCTGGGTCGACCGCCGCGACGACCACGTGCACGTTCGCGATGCCGCCGTTGGAGATCCATGTCTTCTGGCCGTTGAGCGTCCACTCGTCCTTCGCCGCGTCGTAGACCGCGCGCGTCTTCATCGCCGCCACATCCGAACCGGCGTCCGGCTCCGACACGCAGAACGCGCCGAGCTTCACATCCTCCACCGTGCCGTAGCACTGCGGCACCCACTCGCCGATCTGCTGCGGCGTCCCGTTTCCGGCGATCGCCGCCACCGCCAGCCCCGAGCCCTGCAACGCCATGCCGATGCCGGCGTCGCCCCAGAACAGCTCCTCGATCGCGATCGGCAGCATCAAGCCGGTCGGATCGGAGCCGATGTGCGCCATGAATTGCGTTCCGTAGATGCCGACCTTCGCCGCCTCCTGGATGATCGGCCACGGCGTCTCCTCCCGCTCGTCCCACTCGTGCGCGGCCGGCCGGATCACCTTCTCGGCGAACTCGTGTACCCACTGCTGGAACTGCAGTTGCTCCTCGTTCAGCTCCAGCGAGAAATTCACTGCCGCCGGGGCTTCCGTCGTCGCTACCATGTCGTCACCTCGTATCCAAACTGCGCGCCTGCCCATCGCCACCGTCGCGCGCGTGCACACTAAGCATACGCATCGCGGGACCGATTGGCACCGGAAGCACGTTTCCGGCAACGTGATTCAGTTGACAGCCGCCCGCGATACGCACAGCAGCCGCCCACACGAGCGCGCTACTCCGCCACGAGCTGGTACGTATTCGAGAGATCGTCCTGGACCACGACCGCTTCTCCTCCCGGCGTCAGCACGCGCAGCGTGCTGTTCAGCGTCCGCGAGCTGTACGCCCAGCCGGCGGGCGGCTTGATCCGCGTCGCCAGGCCCGGCAGGTCGCCGGCAGTGAGCTTCGCGTCGCCCTGCGCGCTATACGACTGCATGACGTACACCTTGCCGGCCGGATCCTTGAGTTCGTAGATCTGCGTGCCCACCGCGTACTCAAACACCGAATCGCGCGCGACGCGACGCTCGGTGTACGGCGCGAGGTTCGGCGGGATCGGGCCGAGGTCCACGCTCGCCGCCAGGAACATCTCGATCGTCCCGAACGTCGTCTTCCGCGGCTCCGCTACCGGCTTCTTCTCGATCGCGTCCATCAACCAGTACCGCGGGCCGTTGAGCAGCGCCCGCAGCGCCCCCCGCTCCGTCGCGATCGCCGCCGCATCCAGCGCCTTGAACGCGGCGTCCGGACACTCGTTCAGGCCGTAGCTGTTCCACACGTCGGCGTTCAACCGTCCGTCGACGACGCGCGCCAGCAGGACCTCGCAGTAGCGCTTGTTATGGAGCCCTTCCACCCGCGGCCAGCCCTGCGCGTTCGTCAGCGCCGTGATCTCCTTCGCCGCGAACGCCTTCGCCGTCGGGCTCACCGATCCACCGCCGCTGCTCGACGTGCTCGAGCTGCACGCGCCGATCGCCAGCAATCCGGCGGCCGCGAGCACCACCGTGGCGGTGCGGAGGACGCGACTGCGCGGAAGAGTCATCGCGGGTCGTCCCTCATCGGTGTTTCGGTCGAAGCGAGCAGCCACTGCATCTCGAGCCCCGACGCGCGGTGCTCGCCGATCTCCCGTACGTGCGGGTCGCCGGCGATCTCCAGAAACGCCTGGCGCGACGGGTACTCGACCAGCCCGGCGGCGTGGAAGCCTTCGCCGCCTTCGCCGATCACCTGCGAGTCGACGCGGCCCATCCAAATGAAACGCCCACCTCTCGACTCGACGAACTCTCGCATACGGATCGCGTAGCGTCGGTACGCGTCATCGCCCGACACGCCAGCGTCGGCGCCGTCGGCCCTCGGCTTGTAGCGGAGGAGGTTGATCATCACGACAGGTTGATTCGCGGGGCCTGCCATCAACGTCTTGATCTGCTCGGGGGTCGGATAGATTGCCACGGGTTCACCTCGGTTCGCCGCTCGCCTCAGCTCTGGTGGGCGATGAATCCGACAACCACAGCCGCCAGCTCTTCACCCTTGTCTTCCTGCAGAAAATGACCGCCGCCTTTAATCGTTGTGTGCGGCTGCCCCTTCGTGCCGGGCACTGCCTCCTGGAATCCACGATCGCCGCCGCGCGTGATCGCGTCCCCATCACTGAACGCGCACAGGAACGGCTTCTGCCATGCGCGCAGCACCTCCCACGCGCTGCGGTTCGCCGCCGACGCCGGATCGTCGGGTCGCGTAGGCACCAGCAGCGGGAACTTCCGCGCTCCCGCCTTGTACGTCTCATCGGGAAACGGCGCGTCATACGCCGCCACCACGTCCGCCGGCACGTCGCTCTTGCAGCCGCCCTTCACGATGTTGCCGATCGGCAGCGACGGCGCCTTCTGCGAGAACTCCTGCCAGCGCAGGAACGCCTCGCCAGCCGGCGCATCGCCCGTAGGCAGGAACGTGTTCGCCGCGACGATGCGCGCGAACCGCTCCGGGTGCTCCGCCGCGACGCGCAGGCCAACCAGCCCGCCCCAGTCCTGGCAGACCAGCGTCACGCCGCGCAGATCGAGCTTCTCGACAAATGCCGTCATCCAGCCGACGTGCGCGGCGTACGAGTAGTCGTCCTGGCTCGTCGGCTTGTCGCTGCGCCCGAAGCCGATGAGGTCGGGCGCCACCGCGCGCAGCCCCGCCGCGGCGATGATCGGGATCATCTTCCGGTACAGGTAGCACCACGAAGGCTCACCGTGCAGCATCAGCACGATCTCGCCATCGCGCGGCCCCTCGTCCACGTAGTGCATCCGCAACCCGTCGATATCGACGTAGTGCGGCGCAAACGCGTAGCCCGGAAGGTTCGCGAATCGTTCATCCGGTGTGCGTACGAAGTCCATGATCAATCCCTTCTCTATCAAGCGCCGCCGCGCTCCCTGCCGAAACGAACCGTTATCCATATCGGATGCGCCCGGCGAGGCGTCACTGTGCGCGATCTGCAGGCGCCGCACAACCCACCGCACGCCACTACGCCAGCTACCCGCGACGCAACGCTACCGAAGTAGCGCGCCGACCGTGCGTCGCATCACCCTCGCCGCCCCCGCCGCGCTCAACCCCTGGTGCGCGCGCAGCGCCTCCCACGCCGACCATTCCGTCGCCGCCGCCAGCGCGGCCAGCAATTCACGCCGGTCGGCCGGCTTTCGGGCCGAAAGCTCCACCTGGAACACGCGGGCGATCTCATCGCGCGCCAGCTCGCGCGCCCACCTCAACCGCGCAGCCAGTGCCGGCGAGAACGGTTCGTTCAGCACCGCCGCACGCCGCACCGGTGTGATCGACTCCAGCACCCGGCACCGCGCCGCGAGGAAGGCCCCGATACGTTCGTCCAGCGTGCCGCCCGTGTCCATCAGCGCCGGCATCGAGAATCGGCGCAGCTGCCGCTCCGCCGCCGTCGCGTACAGCGTCTCCAGGTCGTCGAAATGGTGGAACACGCTGCGAAGCGACACTCCCGCCCGATCGGCGATCCGCCGCGCCCCCGGCCGTAAGTCGCCCTCTTCGATCAGGCTCAGCCACGCATCCACGACAGCATCGCTCGTCCGCGCGGCACGTGCCGTGCGCCCGTCGACGGCACGTGCGTCTGGCAATGGCGTCGAGGTGGTTGCTGCCGTCATTGGGGCGGAGCATACCACTACTTGCACTTACAATGCAATAACTTTACAAAAGGAAGACCGGCGAGTTCCACACTTGCCGGTCTTCGCTGGTAACTACGAACTACACACTACGAACTACGAACTCCCCTTACATCGCCTCGATGATCGTCGAGATACCCATCCCGACGCCGATGCACTGCGTCGCGAGGCCATAGCGCTTGCCGCTGCGCCGCAGCTCGTGCGCCACCGTCGATACCAGCCGCGCGCCCGTCGCGCCCAGCGGGTGGCCGATGGCGATCGACCCGCCGTTGACGTTCACCTTGTCCATCGAAATGCCCAACTCCTTGCACGATGGGATCACCTGCGCGGCGAACGCCTCGTTGAACTCCACGCGGTCGATCTTGTCCGCCGTGATGCCCGCGTGGCGCAGCGCCTTGTTCGTCGACGGGATCGGGCCCAGCCCCATCACCTGCGGCTTCACGCCCGCGACCCCCATCCCGATGATCCGCGCCAGCGGCGTCAGCCCCAGCTCGCGCGCCTTGTCCTCGCTCATCAGCAGCGCCGCCGAGATGCCATCGTTCGTCGGGCAGGAGTTGCCCGCGGTGATCCGCAGCTCGCCGCCGGTGAAGCTCTGGATGCCACCGACCGGCTTCAGCGCTCCCAGCCCCTCGATGTTCGTCCCGCGCCGCAGGCACTCGTCCTGCTCGAAGACCATCTTCTTGCCGTGCTCGTCCGGCAGCCAGTTCCCCTGGTCATCGAACACCGGCGCCTCGATCTCCAGCGGGATGATCTCGTCCTTGTAGATGCCCCGGTCATACGCCGCCGCCAGCTTCTTGTGGCTCTCGACCGCGAACTGGTCCATCTCCTCGCGCGAAAGGCCGTACACCTCCGCGACGTTCTGCGCCGTCTGCGTCATCGACGTGATCGGGTTGGCGTCGAGGATCGCGTCCGGGAAGGGCACCGAGAAGTTCTTACTGTGGTCCGGCGCCATGTTGCGCTGCATCTCGTTCATCTTCGCGAGATCTTTGTTGAACTCCGTGATCCGCGTCTTCGGGCCGCCTGGGCCGCCCGCCAGCGAACGCCCCATCCGCTCGATGCCCAGCGCGATCCCGCACTCCGTCGCGCCCACCATGATCGACTGCGCCACGCGGTGCAGCGTCTCCATGCTCGACCCGCACTGACGGTTCGTGTCGAACGAACACACCTCGGCCGGCAGCCCCGCCAGGTGCGCGACGTTGTTCGCGCCGATCAAAATCAGCTCGCCCGCACCCATCACGTTGCCCAGGCCGATGTCCTCGACCAGCCACGGGCTCACCTTCGGGTTGCGCTCCATCAGCGACCGCAGCACGTGCGCCGCCGCTTCGTCCAGCCGCGTCGCCACCAGCTGCCCGCGCCCGCCGCGCCCGAACGCCGACCGCGCGCCATCGACCAGCACTACACTTCTTAGCTCTGCCATCAATACCTCCGTATGCACGTCACCCAGGCGCCAGGCCCGCTGACGCGGATCAAGGATAGATGTCGCGCGCTCCCGAAGCTAGTCGCGACAGCCAGATGCCCGCCCGGGTTGTAGGGGCACGACGCGCCGTGCCCTCCCCCGATCCGCCGCAGACGTATCATTCAGCTCCGCGTGTCGGCACGGCGCGCCGTGCCCTCCCCCGATCCGCCGCAGACGTATCATTCCGCTCCGCGTGTCGGCACGGCGCGCCGTGCCCTCCCCCGATCCGCCGCAGACGTATCACTCCGCCGATGACTCCGCGTGTCGCACGGCGCGCCGTGCCCTCCCCGGCTCGCCCGCCGTAGTACCATTTCTCCGATGACCGACCGTATCTCATCCGATCGGCGGCGCTCGATCCGGCTCCCCGCCTACGATTACGCCCAACCCGGCGCGTACTTCATCACGATCGTCACTGCAAGCCGCCTGTGCCTCTTCGGCGACGTAACAGATGATGCCGTCCGACTCTCGCCTGCGGGCGTCATCGCCAACGACGAACTCCGTCGGACCGAAAGACTACGCGACGGCGTTGAGATCGACGCCTATGTCGTTATGCCGAACCACATCCACGCGATCCTGTGGCTGTTGGATGGCGGCACGGCGCCAACCCAACAGGGCACGGCGCGCCGTGCCCCTACCTACGATGCGCTCCGTCGTTTCGGCAAACCTGCTTCGAACTCGCTCTCAACAATCGTCGGCGCGTACAAGTCCGCGGTCACAAAGCGCATTCGAGCCACCAGGCACCAGCCAGCGCTCGAAGTCTGGCAGCGCGGCTACTACGAACACATCATCCGCACCGAGGCAGCACTCACCAATATTCGCGCATACATTGGCCAGAACCCAAGACTATGGTCAGAAGATCCAGAGAACCCGTTGAGCACCCAGTAGGGGCACGGCGCGCCGTGCCCTCTCCGTGCCACCGCCTGTGTACCATTTCGCCACCGCCGCCCTCGTCGCCAACCGATGCCGACCTCTCGCAGCCACGGCGCGCCGTGCCCTCTCCGTGCCGCCGCCTGTGCACCCATTTCGCCACCGCCGCCCTCGTCGCCAACCGATGCCGACCTCTCGCAGCCACGGCGCGGAGATCGAGCGGCGACAGCGCCCTTTCACCGGAGCGGCCGCGCGATCTGAATCTGCGAACGCGGGCTGAAAGCCCGCGCCACGAGAACAAGTGCGGTTCTTCAGCAGCCTGCCTTGAAAATAGGGCAAACGGACATCCGGTCGTACTCTTGGCGTCAACTACTTCGACGAGCGCCGCAGCCAACGGCTAAGCATCTGTCAACGACGCGCTTGACACCCCCGGCACAGTGGACGTAGCGTGTGACTATCCCCGCGAGATGACCATCCCCCTTGGAGGCTCCTATGTCCGCCATATCTACCCGAACGAACACGCTGCTGCTCGTGCTCATCCTTGCGGTCGGTATCGCGATCGTCGCCATGCTCGCGTCCGGCGCCCGTGGCGGCCCGCTCGACCCGACCGGACCGCCGTCATCGACGCTGCCGCAGGTCGAGCCGCGTGTGCCCATCGACCACGTGCCGTTCACGATCTCGACGCCGGGGTCGTACTTCCTGATCAAGAGTGTTACCGGCCCGGCGAACACCATCGGCAACGGCATCACGATCGCCTCCGACGACGTCACGCTCGACCTCAACGGGTTCAGCGTGACCGGTACGGGCGCTGACGGCCACAACAACTACGGCTTCGGCATCAACGTGTCGCTCAATCCCTCGCACAACATCGTCATCCGCAACGGTGTCGTGCGTGACTGGAACTACGGCGTCGTTGGGGACGGGGCGCACCAGAGCCGCATCGAGGGCGTGCGTGCCTTGAACAACAAGTTGGATGGCATTCGCGGCGGCCCCGACACGACCATCACAGACTCCTCGGCCGCTTCGAATGGCGAGTACGGCATCGTATCGTTCGGCGGCACCGTGCGGCACTCCGAGGTCGATGGCAACACGAAGGCGGGCATCTTCGTCACGGACAACTCGGTCGTCAAGGACAATTCCGCGCACAACGGCCTGGGCGACGGCATCGCGGTAGCCAACAACGCGACCGTTGAGGGGAATAGCGTGGTAGCGAACGGTGGCCAGGGCATCGTGTCGTCCGGTGACTTCGACGCGATCAAAGACAATCTGGTCAAGGCCAGCGCTACGAATGGCATCTTCGTGCTCAACTCCTCGTCCGTCGAGGGGAACACCGTGGTCGGGAACAATACGAGTGCGGGCGGATTTTCGGGCATTCTGGTCGCTGGTACGCGTAACACCATTGCTGCCAATCACGCCCCGAAAAATCTCATTAACGACATCCTCGTGACGGGGAATCTCAACCTCGTCAGGGGTAACAGCACAAACCACGGTGTCACTGACTCTGGCTTCTCCAACGCCATCGGGCCGCCCGTGAATAACGCAACCATCGTCACAAACACGTATCCCGACGCGAATTTTCAGTGACGGATGAGGAGTGCCACGCGGAATCCCCGCCCTGTACCCGCGGAGCTTCAGCTCCGCCCACCGCTACGATACACAAATCAGCATCCGTCACACGCCGCTGCTCGCGTAGGGGCGTCCCGCAGAACGCCCGCGCCTTGTTCGCGCACCATCTGCTCGCGTAGGGGCGTCCCGCAGAACGCCCGCGCCTTGTTCGCGCACCATCTGCTCGCGTAGGGGCGTTCCGTAGAACGCCCGCGCCTTGTTCGCGCACCATCTGCTCGTGTAGGAGCGTTCCGTAGAACGCCCGCGCCTTGTTCGCGCACCATCTGCTCGTGTAGGGGCGTTCCGTAGAACGCCCTCGCCTTGTTCGCGCACCATCTGCTCGCGTAGGGGCGTTCCGTAGAACGCCCTCGCCTTGTTCGCGCACCATCTGCTCGTGTAGGGGCGTCCCGCAGAACGCCCTCGCCTTGTTCGCGCACCATCTGCTCGTGTAGGGGCGTTCCGTAGAACGCCCTCGCCGCCCACGCGGAATCCCCGCCCTGTGGAGCCGCGCCCCGCGACCCCACGTCCCGCGCTCGTCCGCACTACACCCCAACAACAGCACGACCCCAAGAATCTCTCCGTGCCCTCTGTAATCTCTGTGATGATTCGCAACTCAGTTGCCGGCGAATGCGCGTAACGCCGCGCCGCCGTACCATGCACTCTCTACCGTGCAAGAGAAAGGATCTCACAACATGGAACTCCGACCCCTCGGCCGCACCGGCGTCAAGGTCAGCAGCCTCTGCCTGGGCTGCATGATGTTCGGCGGCAAGACCGATCCCGACGACTCATACGCCATCATCGACAAGGCGCTCGATCAGGGCATCAACTTCATCGATACGGCCAACGTCTACAGCATCGGCCGCAGCGAGGAGGTGACGGGCGAGGCGCTGCACCGCAACGGCCGCCGCAACAACATCATCCTGGCGACGAAGGTCCACGGCGTCATGAACAGCGAGGACCCGAACATGCAGGGGAACTCGCGCCGCCACATCATCGAGCAGTGCGAGGCGTCCCTGCGGCGGCTGAAGACCGACTGGATCGACCTCTACCAGATCCACCGCCCGCAATCCGACATCCCCATCGACGAGACGCTGCGCGCGCTCGACGACCTGGTCCGCTCCGGCAAGGTGCGCTACATCGGCAGCAGCACGTACGGCGCGTGGCAGCTCGTCGAATCGATCTTCATCGCGAAGGAACTTGGCACGCACCGCTTCATCTGCGAGCAGCCGCCGTACAACCTGCTCGATCGCCGCATCGAGCGCGAACTGCTGCCGATGGCGCGCACATACGGCATGGCGATCATCCCCTGGAGCCCGCTCGCCGGCGGCCTGCTCAGCGGCAAGTACCAGCGCGGGCAGGAGCCGCCCGAGGGCGCGCGCTTCGCCGACGCCAGCAACCCGATTTATCGCGCCCGGCTCAACGACCGCATCTACGACGTCATCGAGGGCCTGCAGCCCATCGCCGACGCGAAGGGATGCACGCTCTCGCAGCTCTCGCTCGCGTGGGTGCTGCACCAGCCCGGCGTCACCAGCCCGATCATCGGGCCGCGCACGATGGAGCAGTACGAGGACAACATGAAGGCGCTCGACGTCGAGATCACCGACGACGATCGCAAGCAGATCAACCGCGTCATCCGCCGCGGCGACAGCGTCGCCCCGTTCTACGAATCGGACTTCGGCCCGCACCAGTATCGGTAAGAAACGCAGCGCATTGATCCACCAGCGGTCGCGATCGAATACACTCGAACACACACGTCCGCGACGGGTTCCCGCGTACAACAAATGAGGAGCACTACCATGGCAATTGGCACGTACTTCGCCCTGACAGGGATGACCACCGAGCGATACGACGAAGTGCTCAAGCAGCTTGAAGCCGCCGGCGCCGGCAGCCCGAAGGGCCGCTCGTACCACAGCGCCTTCGGCGATCCCAACGCGCTGATGGTGTTCGACGTCTGGGAATCGCAGGCGGAATTCGACGCATTCGGCGCGATCCTGATGCCCATCCTCGCGAAGAACAACGTCGACCCGGGCCAGCCGCAGGTCATGCCGATCCACAACATCATCAAGGGGTAGCTGCCACAGCGCCAGCAGTTCATACGAAACAAGAGGGGTGGCCAACGTTGGCCACCCCTCTTGTTTCCGCCCGATCGAGCCGACGAGGGTTACGTCAGCGCCACAGTCGCCTCCCACACATCGGAGTACGTCAGCGAGCGGCGCTGAACAGCGCCAAAGACCTCACCCATGGCGTTCGTGAGCGTGTCAGCCTCGACCTCGGAAAGGGCGAGACGGCGCTGCATCTTGGTGGGCGCGATCGCCGCGTGCCAGGAGATCACAATCCGGCCGCCCGCGCGCAGGACTCGGCGCGCTTCGCGCAGCCCCGTTTCGAGATCGGACCACATGGCGACATTGTTCACCGCAGCGACAAGGTCGAAGCTCGCATCGGCGAACGGCAGCACCTCCGCGACGCCCGCGTGGATGGTGACGCGCCCCTCCCCGATCGCCACCCGGCAGCGACGCCCCGACTGGGCACGCATGACTGCCGAGGGATCGACCAAATCGATGCGACAATCCGGGCATCGCTCCGCGAGCAGTCTGGCTACGAGCCCCGGGCCGCTCCCGATCTCGCACACCTCCCGAGGCGACAGCGTGACGAGGAGGGCGGCAAGTTCTTGCTGCTGGGCGGCGCTCCGCGCCATCAGCCGGCCGCCAATGCGGCCGAGCAGGCCTCGCGGGAGGAAGAATGCGTCGCGCAACAGAGTGGGAGGGCGCCCCTGCCGGAGGGGGCGCGCGGTGTTGTCGGTCATGGCCTCACGGTACTCCTTGAACCCCAGTTCAAGTCAAGCATATGATGATCGGCATGATGATCATCGGCGAACTGGCGGCGCGGTTCGGGTTACAAGCCTCTGCCCTACGCTACTACGAGCGCCGCGGCCTGCTTGCATCGAGCAGCCGCGTAGGCGGGCGACGTTGCTACGACGACCGCGCGGTGCGGCGCCTCGCGTTCATTCGCTTGGGACAAGAGGCCGGCCTGTCGCTGGAGGAGATCGCGCTTGTGCTCGACGTCGGCGACGGCGCTCGCTGGCGGGCCACGGTGTCGCGCCGGATCGCATCGATAACGGCGGAGGTCACGAAACTCAGACGCGCTAGATCGCTTCTCGAGCGGTCGCTGCTGTGTCCGGCCGACCACCCTCTTGAAGAATGTCCCTACGTCGGCGCGGAGGTCTCGAAGCTTTGCGTCGCCGGCGAAAAACGCACCGCGTCCAGGAAATCGCCGCGCAGCAATGCCGTAGGCTGATCGCATAGCCCTGCTCCTTGTTCGCCGCGCGATCGCCACAGCGCCCCCAGCCGGCGGATCGCCTGCGCAGGCCCCACCCCTGCTACTCTGCCTTCGTACCATCCATCCGTGTCCCCTCGCAGCTCATTCGGAAAACTTCGCACAGATCGAGGGGCGGCCGACGGGCCATCCCTCTGCTTTTGTCCTCGTTCCCATCTTCGTGCTCTTGGTGCTCTTCGTGGATCGTCCCTACAATGCCTAGTCATTGCAAGGAGTAACGCCCATGATCCCCGCACAACCATTCGGCAAGACCGGACACGACAGCACGCGGACCATCTTCGGCGCCGCCGCGCTTTGGGGCAGCACCGAAGAAGAGGCCGAGCGCACGCTCGAACTCCTCGACGCCCACGGCATCAACCACATCGATACCGCTGCGATCTACGGCCGCTCCGAACGCCGCGTCGGCGCATGGATGCCGGCGCACCGCAAGCGATTCTTCCTGGCCACCAAGACTGGCGAGCGCACGTACGAGAAGGCGAAAGCCGGCTTCGAACACTCGCTCGAGCGGCTCCAAACCGACCACGTCGACCTGCTCCAGCTCCACAACCTCGTCGATGAAGCCGAGTGGGAGACGGCGCTCGGGCCAGGCGGTGCGCTCGAATACGCCATCGACGCGCGCGCGCAGGGCCTCACGCGCTTCATCGGCGTCACCGGCCACGGCGTCACCGTCGCGGCGATGCATCAGCGCAGCCTCGACCGCTTCCCGTTCGATTCGGTGCTGCTGCCCTACAACTACGTGATGATGCAGAACCCGCAATACGCCGCCGACTTCGAGGCGCTCTCGCAGATCTGCGCGGAACGCAACATCGCCTTCCAGACCATCAAAGGCATTACCCTCGGCCCGTGGAACGAAAAGGAACACACACACGGCACCTGGTACGAGCCGCTGGCCGAGCAGGCCGACATCGACCGCGCCGTCCACTGGGTGCTCGGCCGCCCCGGCGTCTTCCTCAACACCGCCGGCGATCTCACCCTGCTCCCGAAGATCTTCGAAGCCGCCTCCCGCTACGCCGCGCGCACCCCGGACGACGCCATGCGGGAGCTGGTGGCGAAGCGGGACATGGCGCCACTGTTCGTCTGAGGACACGAGATGACGAACGATGGCAACGAGCTCGACGACGAACTCAAGCAACTACTTCGAACCAAGTACCCCAAGGAAGACGCGTCCTGCGAGGTGACGGACTTCCTTTTCGCAGGTACTCCGCTCGTAGCACTCCTCTATCGCGAGCTCTTCTGGCCGACCTTCGTTGAGATCGCAGGAATGGTCTTTTGGAAAGGCACCGTAAGAGATTCGAACGACGTGGAGCGAGTTCATCGCGCCTTTGAAGAATACGACCGAGACATCAGGTTGACCGAAAGGGCATTCAACTTCATCGAGGTGCCGGAGCTGTTCGCCACGGATCCAGAAGATGTGAGTCGAGAGCTCCTGGATGATCTCACCCGGACCCTTTGCGAAACGTGGAAGGCGCGGCTGGAATCGACCTTCCCTGAAAAGCGTTTCGTCGTGGACTTCGAACCCGCAGACGACGAGACTGGCGAAGAGTGCGGCCTGTGGTTCTATCAGGCCTAGGTACTTCGCGTTCTCCTACGTGAGGCCCGATGCATGACCAACACGAAGAAGGGGATGGGTGTGACCCATCCCCTTCTATATCCTTCGTGCTCTTAGTGGATCGTTCCCCGTCCTACCCGCGGCGTCGGCGCACGACGCCTCCGACGCTCGCGGCGAGCAGCACGCCGCCGGCGCCGAGCAGCGCGAGCGGCAGCAGCAGATCGCCGAAATCCGCCTGCGTGCCACCCGAACCCATACCGGTGGACGGAAGCTTGGTACCCGTCGCGCCGGCAG
>Ga0080064_1000524_pt1 | contig 98927 bp, 114 predicted proteins | sample Subgrocontami54m_FD_69260 | JGI IMG/M metagenome (GOLD analysis project Ga0080064, IMG submission 69260) | Subsurface groundwater microbial communities from S. Glens Falls, New York, USA - GMW46 contaminated, 5.4 m (SPADES assembly) (version 2) ...
CGACACCTTCAGCTGGGACGGGTTGAACGGGTTGAACGACTTGACCTACTACGCCCCCTCTAGCGGCGCCGCCACGACCTATACCTACAACGGCGACGGAGTGCGCACCAGGAAGACGACCGGTAGCACGATCACGGAGTACTACCAGGATATAGCCGGCGACCTGCCGAGGGTGGCTGCCGACAAGACGGGCACCACCTGGAACTACTACGTATACGGCAGCAGTCTTATCGGCAAGGTTGGCTCGGACAACGTGGCGCGGTATTATCATTATGACGGCACCGGCCACGTGCGGGCTATTACCGACTCGACGGGTGCAGTAGTCGAACGGTATGACTACGATGCCTTTGGCGCGCTCAGGAATACGCCGACGGGTCTCTCGAATGACCGGCGGTTCACCGGTGAGCAATACGACGCGGAGACCGCGTATACATTCCTACGGGCAAGGTACTATGACCCGGCGCTGGGACGGTTCATAAGCAAGGATTCCTTCAAGGGTGTCAAGAATGACCCGCAGACGCTGAACCGGTATATCTACACCACCAACAATCCGGTGAATAAAATAGACCGTTCCGGCAAATATAGGACAGACGTGGTTTCCTGTAACCTCTATGGCGGACTCGATTGTGATGGAGGCGCCGTGATTACAGTCATCGGAGGCGGAATAGCAATTGAAGTCATTGACGATCTCGTTGACTGGGCTGAGGAAGCCTGGGACGATCTAACAACTTTGTGGTCGAAGGGAGGCGCGAGCGACAAGTCGATTAAGAAAGGAATTATAGGGAAGGCCGGGAAGTGGAAAGAAGACCAAGAGGAGCTTCGCAATGAGCCGGATGCGCAGTCGGCAGACCATTGGCGGGATACGGCGCATGGGCACGAAGAGAGCATAAGGAATGATCTTGACCGGATGGGGCCCAAGGCTCGAAAAGAGGCGGAAGATCAGATAAGAGAAGAACACCCTGAACTAGCTGACAAGCTAGGATTGTCATAGGAGATGCCTATGACTACGCACCAAACGCCCGAGGAACACAAAGGACTTTCAGGCTGGACATCCGAGGAACACCAGGCATTTAGGAGGCGCTTAGAAGGTATTGACGCTAGGTACCCAGCGGTGGCTCTGGTAATCCCTTCACCCGATCGCGGATTGGATACATTTCACCTTGACGGAGTATATTCTTACTCAAGTTTCCTCTATGCTGCAATAGCGGCCTTAGCATTGCCGATGGACCCCAGGCAAAAGGAGGCAGCCGACGCGTTCTTCATGACACAGTTTATTGCGGACTCTTATAGGCGGAGCCACCTTCGGCCCCTAGCGCGTCGTCTGCGAGCAATGCTCTGGCAGGTCAAGCCAGGGGCAAACGAACGGCAGAGCTTGCCGTGGATAGCTGTGAGGGAGGCTCGTGGGCTTCAGGACGGAATCCGACACAATCTGGCCGCGGTGGGCGTAAGGCAAACAGCGGCCGAAAAGTCTGAGGCTCTTGTTGCACTGGCAGAGTCTTGTCTCTATTCCCAGCATGATGTGGACGCTCTTATCATCGGTACGGCCGACCCACTGCCCGAATTATGGCATATTCTGTTGGCTGTCGAATCGATAGGCTGGTGGGTGGATGAGGTGTACCCGTGGTTACGGCCTTTAGCCATTCGTCTGGTCGAGAGCGTCGAAGAGGACGGTGATGAGAAGCTTGACGACTTGGGCACCTTGCGGTTGAAGAAGGGAGGCGCGAGTGATAAGTGGATTAAGAGAAGAATAATGGGTAAGGCCAAGGAGCGGGAAGTAGCCATGGGTAAGTCCAAGGAGTGGGAAGTATACCAACGGAAACTTCGCGAGCAGCCGCATGACGACCTTGGGAATGGCCCCAAGGAGGGGACATCCTAAACTGGACTTTGGTAGCTGCCGCGAGAGGTCTGAGGATGTACTTTAGACATCTTCTAGTTGGCTCGGACAACGTGGCGCGGTATTATCACTATGACGGTACCGGCCACGTGCGGGCTATCACCGACTCGACCGGTGCGGTAGTCGAAAGATATGACTACGACGCCTTCGGCGCGCTCAGGAACACACCCACGGGCCTCTCGAATGACCGCCGGTTCACCGCCGAGCAATTCGATGCGGAGACTGCGTATACATTCCTTAGGGCGAGGTATTATGACCCGGCGTTAGGACGGTTTATCAGCAAGGACTCTTTCAAGGGAGTCAAAAATGACCCCCAGACGCTGAACCGGTATGTCTACACCGCGAACAATCCGGTGAATCGCACCGACCCCAGCGGGAAGTGCTTCATGGCCTGCCTAGCTCTTGTACCATTGGGTTGGCAGGTATCAGGATTAGCCCTGGCCGCTATGACTAGCTACGTCATGGTTGAGATGGATGCCGGTCATGCGATCGCTGACTGGGCTAAGGCAACCTGGGACGAACTAACAACTTTGTGGTCAGAAGATTCAACAGGATCCGACCCGGAGAGCCTGAGGCATACACCGGATCAAGAGGCCTTGGTAGAACTCGCGAAGGAAGCACGGCGCGCCGGCGTCACGAACGAGGAAGCAGGGATCTTGGAGGAATGGGCCGATGAAATGGGTTTGCCCTTCCGCGGTCCTGAGGAACACCCCAATCGTAACTACAAGGACAAACATATTCATCTAGGACCAATTAATCATATCCCCGTGGTAGAGCCATGACTAGGAGAATATATGATCTTTCTCAGGATATCAGCGGTGATGCTTATAGGAAACTATTAGTAACAGCATCAGAATACTGCGATACTTTTTTGCTAGTGGTCAGGAAATCCGTGCGTATGACTGAGTCTGCGGAACAGGTGTTAGACAAACTACAGCCGTTCCTACTACAACAGACAGAGGAATCGGAATGGCCAGGAACGAGACTCTTTGGCCGTTCCGCTACGGTCTTTCGGCTAAGGTTGAACCACTCCTCATCAGCCATTTTGATGGAGGCTACAGATAGTCTTTACTCCTGGCTTCAACCGGCTCTTCCTGAAGACCTCTGTTTGTTGAGGTCAGATGGAAGTCCTTGGCTTACGTCAATTACACATGAGAAAGATGCCTATCTCGAGCTAAGTCCTGACGAATACAAATCGTTGTGCGAAGCCGTACCTGAATTAGTTGGTATTATAACAGTGCCTGACGTATGACGGCGACAGCCGGGGTAAACTACTGCTATGACAACAACGGCAACCAGACCCGCAGAAATGGCTCCAACTGCACCACCGGCGGCGACACCTTCGGCTGGGACGGGTTGAACGATTTGACCAGTTTCACCCCCGCAAGCGGCACGGCCACGACCTACAGCTACAACGGCGACGGGGTGCGTACCAAGAAGACCACCGGCACCACGATCACGGAGTATTACCAGGACGTGGCGGGCGGTCTGCCGAGGGTGGCCGCGGACAAGACCGACACGGTCTGGAACTACTACGTCTACGGGACAAGTCTTATCGGCAAGGTAGGCTCCGACAACGTGGCGCGGTATTATCACTATGACGGCACTGGCCACGTGCGGGCCATCACCGACAGCACCGGTGCAGTAGTAGAGCGCTATGACTACGATGCCTTTGGCTCCCTTAGGAACACACCCACTGGCCTAGCCAACGACCGGCGCTTCACCGGCGAGCAATACGACGCAGAGACCGCATATACCTTCTTGCGGGCTAGGTACTATGATCCAGTTCTCGGGCGGTTCATCAGCAAGGATTCCTTCAAGGGCGTCAAGAACGATCCGCAGTCACTCAACCGGTACGCCTATGTCGGGAATAACCCGGTCAACCGGAGTGACCCGAGCGGCAAGTGTTGGTGTCTAGTTCTTGCCGCACCTCTGGGACCCGCGGGCTTTGTAGCCGCTGCTGCTATGGCAGCTTTCACGACCTACGTCATGAATGAGACTGGGGCCAGTCAAGCGATCGCTAAGTGGGCTGACGCAACCTGGGACGACCTATCAACTATGTGGGCAGAGCGACGTACTGAGCCTTTCACGCCAGACCAAGGGGCTGTTGTTGAACTAGCGAAAAATGCAGAGGCAGTAGGACGCCCTTTAACGGCTGAAGAAGCAGAAGCACTCTTGGAATGGGGAGAGGAGACCGGCCTCGAAAATGTTCGTGATGATCGTGGTGAGGATCATTGGAAAGAAGGTCCCCATATTCATATTGGTCCCGTAAACCATATTCCTACCGAGCCTCTACCATAGAGGTGAAATATTAGAGGTGCAATGTTGACTTTGAAGTGGCTATACAATACAGGACTTTTGGTAACTAATAGAGACATCTTTAGACGTGATCGACGGTTGCCTAGATCACGTGAGAGACTGCCGGCTATTGATGGTACCGAGGATGAAGTATTGAGAAAATATCGTGGATTTGATGGACGGCCATGGCCTGATAGAGATGCTCTGGAAGCATATCGCATAACGCTGACCGATGGGCTAGCATCTTTCGATCAGTATGATAAGGTCTTGGCATACTACGCTGATATGTCCAAGCAACATGAACTAGTCTACCTTCTTGCACTGGGATTTCCGGGAGTTGAGAATCCTCATCCCTTACTAAGCAACCAATTCTTCTTTGCTGGATATGATTATGGTTACTATTTAGCAGAGTACAGTGTTTTTTCGTCCATTTTTAATGAGATGATATTCGGCTACTATGAGGAGCTTAGAAATTTTGCCAAGGAACTAAATAATTATCTTTTGGCACCCTCACTAGACTTGGTTAAAAGTATTCATGATGTTCGTACTAAGATGCTCAATACTGCAGGTACAGACTTGGAACGTGGTGGCCCAGACGAATTCGGACCTATTGCAGTTTATCTGCCTACAACCACATAGAAGAGCTGCTATCAAGTCTCAGTTTGTATGCACCTAACCAAGTAGTTAGACCATCATGACGAAGAGACAAGACGGCTCATTAGCGGGGGCCGTCTTGTCTTGCAAGGATTACCCGGCAACTGGACGCAGTACGGCGGCGGCACGGTCTACACCTATAACGGTGACGGGGTGCGCACCAAGAAGACCACCGGCGCCACGATCACGGAGTACTACCAGGACGTGGCCGGCGACCTCCCGAGGGTGGCTGCGGACAAGACCGACACGGTCTGGAACTACTACGTCTACGGCAGCAGTCTCATCGGTAAAGTTGGCTCCGACAACGTGGCGCGGTATTATCACTATGACGGCGCCGGCCACGTGCGGGCCATTACTGACAGTACCGGTGCAGTAGTAGAGCGCTATGACTACGATGCCTTCGGCGCGCTGCGCAATACCCCGACGGGTCTATCGAATGACCGGCGGTTCACGGGCGAGCAGCACGATGCCGAGACCGCGTATACATTCCTGACCTTTCGACAAGCTCAAGACAAGACTCGCCCTACAACCTTTGCAATTATCCAAATTGTTGCTTGTGGAACTAGCTATTTCAAGACAAATCATCTAATAGCTTATATCGTAAACCACTTGTACGCTAAGCCTGATCTCATTCTCGCCTGGGCTTATAGGAGTGGAGTACTGGGCGCCGTCTCCGCCTTTGCCACCAGGGGGTCCACGAAATACGGGGAATGCCGCTCCACCCTCCGATATATATATTGGACCTCCCAGACCAACTCCGGAGGCATTTGCCAGTTGTTCTCCCTTTGCCCTGGCGTCTTCTATAGCCTGCCGTCTAAGTCCCGCGTACAGTGAGTTAGGATCATTAACAGTAAACTGAATGCCGTGTACTCTAGCTAGATCTCCACCCGCAATAACCGCATCGTCCACAACCTTTGAGATAGTGTGTATATTCCTGACTTTAACAGCTACCATATGATTTACCCGATAACCTACTACTGTCTCAGCGCCGTCAGGCTTATTGTACCTGCGGTCTGGCATGACATTTAGGTAGGTTGTCTGAATGTCCCTATCCTCTACACCATTTGACCTCAACGTAGAAACTATGGCTTCCATAGCCACGGCTGCCCGCTCTCTGGCCCGACCAACAGTGGCCTCAGCGCTTTCTACTCCGATATTAAGAAGGGCAAGGTCTGGTGCTACCGTGCTCTTCGCCTCTCCGGTCACGCTGATACCCCTCGGCTGTCCGACAGGTACATCTTGGGGGTTAGCTATAGAGCCACTTGAGCCAGCAGCGCCAACTATTGAGCTCCGGGGCGAAACTAGACTGGCTTGGCCTGCTGGAGACGCATCGCCCCATCTCCAGCCTACCAGCGCAAAGGCGGCCGCAGCGAACATGAGGGCAGATACCACCAGGACACTATTATACCTATTCATTTTTCTCCTCCTTTTTATTTTCAATACCGATAAATCGTGTATCTTCGATGCTAAATCCTCCATCGCGTTTTCCATCCAGCATAAATGGTAAACAGCAAGAGCAGTGTGGTGGAAACAGCCAGGACTATTCTAGATAAACTGATAATAGTCATTGGCCCCGAAGATCCCGAAGGGACATGTCCAGGGGTTGGTGGTTCAGGTACATTTCCACCTGAATACCCCTCTGATCCGAAGCCATCTTGAGCCGGCACAGTTGGGGCCGCGTCTCTAATAGCTGACTGCGGTCCTGATGGCGCAGCCCCCGAAGTCGCTGCCTGACCGGCCGCGGCCGGCATTCTAGCCCCAGAGTCTATGTCCAATGCACCCCTTCTATTGTCTTCAGCCATCGATGCTGCTCCTTTAGATTCCTGCGCCATCTGTACTCCGGCAATTGGATAGCTCAGCGCCCACTCTCCCGCCGATACTACAACCAGCAAGAGGAAGGATGCCGCGGTAGCCAGAGCCATACCTCTAAAGTAGCTTTGCGCCTTAGCGACTTCTATAGGCTGGGCTAACTTGAAGGAGCGAGGCGGTTCTACCTCCGGCACAATCCTTAAAAGTCCTCTAGCCAGGGTAAGTGTCGAAAGCTCTACGCGGCACTCCTCACATCCCTGTAGATGCTGCGCCACTTGTCCCTTCTCCTCGGGCCGGATGCTATTATCCAGGTACTCGGAGAGAAGGGCTATTGTCCGTTTGTGTTCATCTTCCCAAAATTTCCATTGCATATTATTCCGCTCGTCCTGAGCCTGTCGAAGGACATTCCACTCAGGGTAAACTAAACTTACCATGAGTGGGTATTTTAATTCGTTGGGTTTGGACTAGCCTCCTACATATTCAGACGCCGAAACTCAGGGAAAAGTTCCCCTTGCTCCAAAATTATGTCTCTAAATTTAGCGCGGCCCCGGCTCAATCTAGACTTTACCGTGCCAATAGAGCTTTTGGTGATCTCCGAGACCTCCTGGTAGCTAAAGCCCTGGACGTCAAAAAGGACTAACGCGAGCCTCTGGTCCTCGGGGAGCCGCGCCAAAGCCGCGGACACATGCCTTAGCCGCTCCGAAGATATAACAGTGTCCTCCACCAGAACGGGGTCAGAGAACATCGAGTCCTCGGCATGGGCTGTCTCTAGGGCCTCGAGAGATACTGAGGGTCGACGCTTACCCCTCCTCAAGACATCGTAGCAGGCGTTCGAAGCTATACGGTAAAGCCAGGTCTTAAAGCTGCCGCCGCGAAAGCTCTTAAGCGACGTATACGCCGAGGTAAAGCTCTCCTGAGTGGCATCCTCCGCGGCCTGATGGTCTCGCAGCATCCGTAGAGTAAGGTTGAAAATACCTTTCTGGTACCTTTCCACCAGAAAATTAAAGCTCTCTAGCTCTCCCGACTGCGCTCTCTGGACCAGTAATTCGTCTGTTATCGCAGAGGCTGATTCCTCTAATGGTTTGTAAGACATGATCGTTCTCTGGTATAGTAAGAAAAGACAGATTGTAGGGGAGAGGTGACCTTTCGACCCTTCGACCTTGCTCAGGACAAGCAAGCTCAAGACAGCGCCTCGCCCTACAGACTAGGATATTTTACCTAAGAAGTTACAGCAAGACCGTTTCTCGGTCTATATATATTTAAAGCACAATTAAATAAGGTATAATTTTACACTGTATGAATGACGAATACACGCTTAGAGATACTGACACCGCATTAGCTGAGGCTAGAGATGTAGAGGATACTGAAGAAGCCGTACCGGAGCCGAAAACTAGCGCTGGCAGTAAGGCCCTGGTAGCCCTACGAGAGATTGTAGAAACAATAGTCCTGGCGCTTTTGATTTTTCTCTTGGTCCGGGCCTGCATTCAGAACTTCAAAGTCGACGGCTCTAGCATGGATCCCAGCCTCCAATCCGGACAGTACCTCCTGGTCAACAAGCTGTCTTATCTCAGAGTCGACGTGGACGGCCTGGCGCCGGTCCTCTCAACAGTGGGCATCGACACAGATGGCGGAGTAGTAACTCCCTTTGGGACACCTCAGAGAGGCGACATAGTGGTCTTCCATTTTCCAAAGGACCCAACCAGAGACTTCATAAAACGCGTGATAGCCCTGCCTGGTGAGACTGTGGAAGTACGTGCTGGAAAGGTGCTTGTAAACAACTCTCCCTTGCAAGAGCCTTATGTGCTGCAAAACCCCGCTTATTCCAAGGACCAGATAACAGTGCCAGAGGACAACTACTTCGTATTAGGGGACAACAGGAACAACAGCAGCGACTCCCATGTATGGGGCCCGGTGCCTGTAGAGCAGATAGTGGGCAAGGCCTGGATATCATACTGGCCAAGAAAAGAGTGGGGGCTTGTTCCCAACTACAAGGTAGAGGCTGTACCCAATAACTAAACCAGGCCCGCCTAGGGCCGGTCAATATTGACAGCCAAAATCGGCTATCCCTCCAACACAAAGCCTCATCACGGGCCGTTAGCTCAGTTGGTAGAGCACCGGACTTTTAATCCGGGTGTCCAGGGTTCGAGCCCCTGACGGCCCACCAAAGATATAGATAAGTAATGGGCTAATTGCTGTCTCGGAAGCTCCGTTTTCTAAATGATGTTATGGGAACAGGAATGAAGAGAGTAGGCAAAGCTTGGCTAGTATAGAAAAAGTAAGAGAGAGGAAGAAACATATGAAGATAGGACTGATCTCAGACACCCACATCCCGAGTATGGGTAAGGAGCCTCCGCCTCAGGTCGCCCGAGTCTTTGAGGGTGTCGATCTCATTCTCCATGCAGGGGATATCTATACAGACGACTGCATAAGATGGCTGGAGCGGATAGCGCCGGTCCAGGCAACGACATCGTGGAGAGCGAGTGGCGGTGAGGGCGCCCCGAGAGTTAGTAACCCTATAGTTGTAGAGGCAGACGGCCACTCCATCGGCGTAGTCCACCAGCTAATCATGTACCCTTTGGCAGACGATGTTCGGCCAGGGGCTATCGCTAAGAGATATCCTGCCGGCGAGTCTATACCTAAGGAATTGTCTGAAATCTTCGGGGTGCCCATTGACATTGTTGTCTTCGGTTACACACATAGAGCTATGGTCGAGAGCCACCAAGGCGTGCTTTTCGTAAATCCTGGGAGCCCTACCATGGTCGGGGACGTGATGAAGATAGGCACTGTTGCTATTCTAGAGCTTACGCCACAGGGCCCAGATGTCCAAATAATTGAGCTGGCCGGACTGGAGTAGTGAGATCGGGCTACTGACAAATAGGCTAAAATAGCTATACAGGACAGGCAATAAGGATACGTCTTTTGCCTGTTTATGCTTTGCCATCAGCCCCTAGAGGGAGGAGAGTGTTGGAAACAGCGCGCCATAAGTAAACGGTATTCTGATCAACATGAAGATTCCATGAGTAGATAGGCAATGAATGTGTTGTGTGTTATATTCTACGGTGGCCGAGGAATCACTGTAGCAAACATTGCTATGGCCGCCGCAATTTGAAGTTTTAAAAGTTTTGATGTTCCTCCTTCTAGCAGGAGGTCTCCGTGATAAGGGTTATCTGGAAGTTCTGTACGCTCATAAGAAACTCGGTTAGCAACTGGTAGAGAACCATTCAGCCTGTCTAAATCTGCACGTTTTATTATTGCAACCCCTGCCTGCCAAGAACTGTTTTCTCCCGTCGGTCCTTTTCTGGTCTAGAGTAAACTTAGCGCGTTTTCATCATCATTCCAATTAATGGATTGCTCCCACTTTCCGTCTGGTCTACCCTTTTCTTCGAAACGAAAAGCGCTGTCACGAATAACTCCTTCTACAGTAAAATAATTATCGTCATCGTTGATGATGCCTCGGATGCATGTGTCTGGTAAACTCATGTCTTAGGAGAAATATACTAGAAAGCTCACTAGCCAAGAAACCATACTATAGGGATTATTGTCCGAGGTGTAGCCAGAAGCAAGGATACTACCCAGTTCTTGATTACTTACAAGGAACCATCCTGATTCTTTTGGCTCATGCTCTATGGTAAAGCCAATACGGAAATTGGGCAAAATCCATTCAAATAGCAAAGATCCGTCTTCTGCTAATTCAGAATATAATTTTGGTATATAGGTTGGGTCTGCCTGAATACTTGGCCGTGCTGCGAGAATTCTTTGTAACACAGATAGTAGAGCTATAGCTTGGCTACGAACAGGCGCCTGTTCAAGGCTATATGTTAAATTCCATGCCGACGATAGAACGTTGGAGTCTGAGGGTAGCGGCAAGTAGCTCTCTGAAACATATCCAGGGATGGTCTCTCCTGGACCAATCGTGCCTACTGGGTGTACGTAATTTAGCAGTTCATGTGGTTTTGCTATTCTGTAATTTGTTGGCTCGGTGTATATGTTCATACGATTTCTGGCTCCATAGCTGTATGTAAACGTTCGGTGATGCACCATCGGATCAGTCTTGATGCCCTCAAATTAAAATAGTCGAGCGTGCCCATAGCGTCTTCTTTACTAGTTCCCGTAGAATTAGATAAGTCACTATCTATTACGAAGCAAAGTTCACCGCCATTAGCGGATTCGGTAAACCCAGTGCTTATCCTTACTATGCTTGCACCATCAGCCAGCTCAATGTCATGACGACTTTGTATGTCTTTCACGGCCATACCCACGTGCGGAGCGCTAAGAACTCCCGCAATATATGGTTGCAACAGTTGCTCCCAAGGCGTATCGGAAAGGCCCAACTCAGACCTCTTAATAACATCTATATACCTCAAGCCTATCCTTGAGAACGAATGTGGGGAGTAAGCCTGAAGTAAGGCATGGAAGGGTACATTGAGCTTTTCCCTGAAAAGCTCCCATCGTTCATACCGTTTCGTGGAGAGCGCTACAAATGTCCTAGTAAGATTTATTTTCCAGTTGTCATCCATTGACGTAAATGCATAATTCTTGTTGCTGGATGTTTGAACGACTTTCCCAAGGATATCGGAGGGGATTTGGTCTTCAAGTCCGATAGGAAATGGGGAACTTCCATTCCGTCTGTTCAGCGAATTGTGGGAAATCATTTCGAATTCTCTCTTGGAAATCTGCTGGAGTCTCTGTGTCTATTCTAAGGATTGCAGGAAACCTGAACTGGCAGATTACTTGTTCGAGAGGATTCTTTCTATATATAACCCTTTGAACTTCCGGGAAGGGCATACGCTCCCCTCTCAACTGGTCATTGACATTTTCTCTACTAATAGTTATAGGGTACCCTATAACTATTAGTAGAATACTTCTAAGTATATATCCCTTGCAATCCTCATATTGCGCTCAGATTCTGTGATGCCTTAGCGCAGTGCAACTCTGACAGCAACACGGGTGAATACGGGTGAATAGGTCTAAATAACAAACCCTAACAGTGACCCTGCGATTTCTTACAGACTAAGCTAATAGAAAAATCCGTCAGGAAGCTCCTGACGGCCTCTAAGCATCTTGCGTCGTTCTAAGTATGTTTACCTAATTAATCCCTGTCATCTGTGTCTCTTAGTCAGCGAGTGACGGTTAAATGTAGATTGTTAATATTATACCTGAACGCTGTCATTCACTGTCATTAGCTCCCAGGTAACCGGGCGCTGACAACTGCTGCAAGGCAGAAAGATCTGCCACTGACTTAGTTTAATCTCCATCCCACATTTGCAATCGCTTCTATATAAGCCTGTGGCCTGGCAACGAAATCCAGTTCGCGTCATTATGACCTCCTTTGTTATAGGGCTCCTACAAACATTCCTTCATGGTATAGATCAACTGGGTTGCCGTTGGCAGGAAGCAGTAAGATCCTCTTGGCCATTCGCCGCCTTTGTTCACCTGAAAGCGTTAAGTTGCCAAACACTTCCTTGCGCAAGCTTTGGGACTGTTCGCTTGTCACTTCTACTCGTACCCTTCTAATGCCCATTGAGTGCAACCTCTCTCCTTCAATTTCTGGATATTGCTCCTTCTCTTTTGTCAGACGTATTTTTTGATCCGAGTGAGGAGACGCTGGCTTCTTCTCTTGCGGCTTGATCGTTATCCTTCCACAGTAATTGCAGCAATTCTCCAACCGTTACGGCGCGCTTCCCAAGGCGCCATAGCGGCCGCGCCGTATCAATGTAGTAATGGTTCCGCCGTCCTACTTTCTCTTGCTCAATATAGCCTCCGGCCCGGAGGTCCATGATGATCTTGCGGGCGGCCCTTTCGGTGATCCCTACCGCCTGGGCTATTTCCAAACCGGTGCTGTCCGGATGGCCGCCAATATAAGTTAGCACCAGCCCATGATTGGTAAGAAAGTTCCATCCCGGCATTGATGTTCGACCTCCCAAAGATTCCCCACTGTTGACAGAGTATTGGGGAGTATGCTAAGTTTTAAGCAATATATGAATAAGAATTCATGCTTTTATAAGCATGGTGTGTTATTCATTATAACATACCGAAGCAGCAAAGGCTAGCTTGGCTTGACGTGAACTCATCACACTAATTCTACCCCAGGGGCGGACGGTTGGAGGATAGGATTACCACTGAAGCAGTAGACCAAACCCATCACGAACCCGATAGACCGAAGGAAGGAGTTGCTATAAATGAAAGGCAAGAATAGCAAGAAGATTGCGAAATCCAAATTGATTGCGCAGGCGGCGCGCGCGCGAGTCCAGACAATTGATCCGGAAGTCCCGTCGCCGGCTGTCGCGACCGCACCCAACGCCAAGAAGGGCGCCGACAAACTCCGCAAGTAAACTAAATTATTACTAAGATAATGCACGAAGGCCCGGGGAGGGTTCTCCTGGGCCTTTGCTTGTCTAACAAAGTTCACGGACTTGAGAACAATGCTTATGTGCTTTCAGATAGCGCTATATCGGAGGCTGCTCATCGTCCAACCAATTAGGATACGGGGACAGGGTCAGAATAAACAGGCACGAACCGGTAGCCTTTCCCAGGCACCGTGGCGATGAAGCGCGGCTTTTGCCATCCATTCTGTAATTTGACCCGCAAGTTGTGGATGTGCCGGTCTACGATATTGCTGTCGGCGACAAAATCAATGCCCCATAGTGCATCCATGATCTGGTCACGGGTCAGGACCTTCCCTGCGTTGGCCGCTAAGAAGTAGAGCAATGTCCACTCCAGTCCCGTCAAGTGCAGCACAGTCTCGCCTACCACTACCTGCCGGTTCAGGATGTCCATCTCAAGGTTTCCCAGCTTGAGCACCGGCTTTAGGGTAATGGACTGGCGGTAGGTGCGACGAGTGATCGCGAGCACTCGGGCGAGGATCTCTTCAGGCGCGAAGGGTATCGTCATGATGTCATCAGCGCCTAACTCGAAGGCTAACAACTTGGTCTTAAGATCTGCACGCTGGGTCAAGCCCAGAACAGGCATACGTATACCATCACTCGCTCTGGCAGTCCCAATCCGTTCGAAAAACTGTCTATCTACTAGCTCGACCTCAATAACGGCTAGATGGGGATCCCAGTCCTCGAGGAGCGCCATCGCTTCAGGGCCGTCGCTTACTTCACGCGCGACGAAGATGCCATGATTGAGGGTTAGCTTGATCAGTTCGGCAATAGGCTTCTTGTCCACAAGGACCAAAACCCGGGCAGGGCCACCTTGGGGCATACTGCTAGACATTGCACCATCCTCTACACAGAATCTATTATTCCTTAAAGTATACTACCCACACACACAACGGTCATCAACCGAGCAGGACCTCACATCCTCATAAACTCCACAGACCGTGGACTTATTGGGTCATTCTTGCTGCCCGCCTAGCGGGAGCGCGTGAAACCGCAGGCCGGTCCGCGCGGTTTGAACATAGTCCGCTGCTTCTCCAACTAACCCAGCCATTCTCACTTGACGCGGCCAGCGATTCTTTCAGTTTAACTACATTTAGCGCGGCCCGGCCGGGGATGCCTCTGCCGCAATCTCGGCAATTGTGCCAACGATCTGGCGTGCGGCCCCTGCTTCAGGGCCGTCGCCGAGTGCATTGTAAATAAGCCGCCCCCGTCTTCGAGAACGTACAACGCTTAGCTCTCTTAGGATACGGAGGTGGTCGGAGGTGGATGACCTATGACGATCGATGACCTTTGCAAGATCGCCCACGGTCAGCTCGGCCACCACCATTAGCGCACGGATGATCTTGGTCCGTGCGGGCTCGCATACGATCTCTCGTAAGGATTCGAGCAGATCGTGAGCTTCCGTTGGGAACATGGCTCTACGGGCTACCCGCACTAGCCCTGGGTTATGTGGGCGCTCACTGGAGGTAGGTTCCAATACAATACCCTCTGATAATAATTACCTACTTTTATATCAGATTCCGTTGCGTTAGTCACGTGGATATGTCGGCATAGGCCGATATATAGAGTGGTAAGCCGCATAAAACGCTTGTATATCATGACGGGCACCACCCCACAAAGGCACAGACCTAGATGAGTGGCCAGGAGATAGCACGTCTTGGGCCGATGGGATGAAGAAATCTTCATGACAGACCTGTTTTGCTCTGGAATACTAGGGTGGTAAGACTCCGATGCAAAGGTCATTTATGTCATTATGAAGTGTCCTAGTGGGAGGACAAGGTGACAGAAGAGTGGGGTAACATTACCAATTACGAGGTTGCTCCGGTTAGAGGGATAATGATGGAGCAACTGACCGGCCTGGGTAGGCCTACCGAAGCCATGACCGTTCTTAGTAGTCGACCTTTGACGCTGGCGCCCGGCAGGCTGACACCTCCGGGTCGGCTAATACTGCTTATAGCCTTATTCAGCCTGAGCCTAGCCGCCATCGGCCAACTACTGGAGGCCGGGGGCTTTGTTCCAGCCTTCCAGCCTGCATTGACCAGGCAGCGGGTAGAGGCCGCGGTGACGGGCTATCTGGATGCCTGGGACCCGCTCACAGATCCATTGATTATCCTGGAGAACGGTATGCAGGTGAAGTCCAGTAACATCAAAGGAGTCGAAATAGATGGAAGGCGCTACTACTACCGTACCGGCTTCGGCTTCAGTGGCGACCCGGTCTCACGGGGCGAGACCGTCGATTATCAGATATTTATGGTCCTCGACGCCGGCTCCCACTTCGAGACCGAGGTCTACCAACTCACCAGGTAAGCTACTTGTAATGAGATTCTCGAAGATGCGTGATGCACATTAATGTATATTCGATATGTGGTAGGGGCGCACCTATGGAGCCCGTCTCAGAACTACATTGGCGCTGGGGGCGCTATGTCGCCACTTCTCCCGATTGCTGAGACTGCTATAATGCTCACTAGGCCGTACAACAGCGCCAATGTGACTCAAAAGACGTAAACCAAATTGAGCCAAGTCTTGGACATCGTAGGAGGTAGTTTTGGACTTCTGAGACAGGCTGTATGTGTGCGCCCTAATCATCGTCATCTAACCACCCAAGACTGTAAGCATCTATAATTTCTAGCATGATCGGGTTAGAACGAGGCCAGACACGCAGAGCCTGCCCTGAGGCCCTCGAAGGGTCTGCTCCTACATTACCATGATTTGCATCACTCATCGAAGGGGAAGGGCGAACTATAAGAAAGGAGCATGACCATGATGCAGTGCCAATATTGTCGAGGGCAGTTGTTCCCCCAGAGGGAGCTGGGTGAGAGACCATATCTCCAGTGCCTGCAATGCTCAAGGGTGGTTTACAGCAGAGACGAGGAGCCACTGACGGTCGAGCTGCGGTGCGAGATCTGCCAGGACGGTCCCTATTACAACCCTGCGGCGCTCACAGCCCATCAGCGACGCTGTGGTTCTTCCAGGAAGGACCGCACCCTTGAGTACATCGAGTTGGCTAGAGAGTAGCGGATACTCAACGCCTACTCAGGCCATCACCGACTGAGGGTTATCCCTTCGTTACTGCTCCGAAAATAGAATATTCCAACCGGAGGGCGTTGCCTGAGGTTCTCGAAGGCACCGCCCGTGTCCTTTCGAGAACCTCAAGGAACGGGCTGCGTCGGATCATTTTCATACCTCTTTCATGCCAATGGCAACCCGCATAAACGACTGCTCCGAAAATAACTAACCATTATTCCGCTCATCCCGAGCCCTTCGACCTGCCTGAGGCAGGAGGACATGCTTGTCGAAGGATGGTCCGACCCGGCAAACATACAGCGACTCAGACCGCCTATGGTTGCAACGGACTTGGCGGATGCGGTCATTCCCGCGACATGACGAAATCTTCATGACAACCCGTGGTCCATGCTACACAATAGAGTATATACATAGGTGAGGAGGCATAAATATGCTTTGGACAATAGTAGTGGTTCTTTTGGTGCTTTGGGCGCTGGGTCTGGTGAGCTTGCCCGCTGTGGGCGGCCTTATTCACCTGCTGCTGGTTCTCGCGATCATCGTATTGGTGTTCAACCTGGTGAACGGGCGCAGGGGAAGCGGAACAATTTAGGGGACTCCCCGGCGCGGGTTTGACACTAAAACCTGCGCCGGCGGCGCCAGCGGACTTGCGTGAGCCCGCTGCAACATTTGAGGATGGGCGATGAGTCGCCCAGAGGAGAAAGAAAGAAATGGCACAGACACCTGAGCGCACCGTAGTGATCAATGGGTCGGGAGGCGGCGGTGGAGGCATGGGTATGGGCATCATGCTGGGAGCGATCCTGGCAGTGGTCTTGGGCATAGGCGTCCTTTGGATTGTCATGTCTGGGAGGATGTCGGGTCCCGGGACGGACAGCCCGACGATTAATATCGCGGCGCCTGAGATAAAGGTCCCGGATAACATTACCATCAATCCGCCGGCGAACGCGCCGGCTCCGTAGCCCGGCTGCGGCTAGTTCGAGAACCTCATAGCCTAACGGCCACAGGCTGCAAGTCTGCGCCCGGCGGGAACTTCCATACCTGGGCTAACCGACCGGGCGCTAGAGCCGGATAATTAATCATAAGCCTTTAGAAAACAAGGAGGATATAGCAATGTTTGGTCTATTCTCTGCAATACAATCCATGAGACTACCAAAAAAATATTCGGACTACAAAAATATCAGAGAGCTGAATCACCAAATGCCGGATAACATGGGTGAAGCTATAAAAAGAGCAGCTTCTCGCTGGATGTCGGATAAAGGCCGGGTGTGGCAGCCTGGAGTACAACAAAAGAATAACGCTATGCTTTACTCGCAGCTAGTTTCCGGCGCTATTGGGGTTGTGATAGGCGCTGGGTTGGCTTTTTTCCTGGACCCAGACATGGGGACAAAGCGCAGGAATATTGCCAGAGATAAGGCAGGGTCGATGATGCGTCGAGGCAGTCGCGGCCTGGCCGATAAGTCGAGGTATATTGCTGGAAAGGCATACGGAATACCGCAAGAGGTCATACATTCAGAGCCTGTAGAACAGACCGTTGAGGCTGGTCGGAATTTTGTTGAGAAGGTACAAACTGAGGTCCTAAGCCATCTCCCACACGGCCACACCAATGGGAATGATGACACCATAGCTGCAAAAAAGAAATCCAGCGACTTTCAGTATATGAAGGAATCACAATACACTGAAGTAATCGTCCCTACCGTGGAAGGTGTTGGGCCGCCAGTGCACCTCGATAATGAAGAAAGTCGTCCGAGGGCCAGGAATACAAGACCTCTTCCCTAGAAAATAGTTTGGTGGTGTTGTTAGAGCCTGTTGATAACCACCGCTCGTCCCTTCGAGAGCCTCAGGGAACGGGCTGCGCTGGCTCATTTTCATCCTTTGGTGTGCGGACGCAAGCCCCATGCCCGATTGCTAGTAAAAGAATGCTTAGGATCGGTGATAGCGTAGAGGCGTAGTAATGGTACAGTGGATTAGCCGGTGGAAGGGATTGACCAGGACACTTGTAGTGAGGTTCTCGAACTATTAGTGTTATGGTTTGCGGTGTTGTGGGTTACGATATGCGCTTTTGTGCTTGTGTTAACTCCTGCAATCTGACCAGTCCAGCTCGTTTCCTCCTCCCGGCCGGCGGCATACAATGACTCAGACCGTCAGTCTATGGTTGCAACGGACTTGGCGGGACGTGATCGTTCCGGCGACTTGTAGCCTGTGGCCGTTAGGCTATGAGGCTCTCGAACTACATGATGAAAACTTCGTGACAGCCCGTCGTTCATGCTGCACAATAAGGTATACATAGGTCGTGAAACATGGCATTGGACATCAGTACCGGACAAATTCCTAGAATCCTCGTCGTGGATGATCATCAGTCCACCAGAAACATGCTGAAGGTCCTGCTTGAGACTGAAGGATACCATATCGCTCTGGCGGATGACGGCCGTGAGGCCATGGAGAGGCTAGGTGAGCAAAAGACTGATCTTATTCTTCTAGACATTCCGATCCTCAGAATGGATGCCCTTGTCTTTGTCTTGCACCTGAAGACTATCGGCATGAGAGATGCAGTATCAATCATAGCGATGTCTGCGGATGACAGAGGTGAGAAACATGCTGCCCTAATAGGAGCCGACGATTATCTTCCCAAGCCTTTTAACATAGATGTCCTGCTTAATAAGATAGCCCTTTTCACTATTGCCAAAAGATACCAAACAGCCAGCAGTCCCGCTCGCTTTGTCATCCAGCCGGCAGCATACAATGACTCAGACCGTCAGTCTATGGTTGCAACGGACTTGGCGGGATGCGGTCGTTCCGGCGACTTGTAGCCTGTGGCCGTTAGGCTATGAGGCTCTCGAACTACATGATGAAATCTTCATGGCAGGTAGGCGCTGGTATGAGAGAATCGAGCTATCCAGGTTATCCCATATTACCCAACATTATCCACTAAAAAGACAGGCACAGGCCTAAAGGAGTAAAACGATGACACAAGGAACCATCAAGAAATTAGTACGGGATCGAGGATTTGGCTTTATCTTGCCCGAAGGAGCGGCCTCCACCGAGAAAGACCTGTTCTTTCACCGGTCCGATGTTCAGGGCACGAGCTACGATGAATTGCAAGAAGGGGCGTCGGTGGAGTACGACCTGGCAACAGACGAGCGCCGCGGCTCGCCCAAGGCGGCAAACGTTCGGCTACTAGCTAAGATATAGGGAAGGATGGGAAAAAACAGGGTCCTGTTCCGGCCGGGGGTGAATTACTTCAGGGTTTTGGCCCCGGAGGTCGTCGAAGCGGCGGGGCTGGATCCCACCTTTGAAGGATGAAAATGATCCAACGTAGCCCGTTTCCTTCCCGCCTCAGGCGGGTCGAAAGGAAACGGGCGGTGCCCCTTCGATGAACTCAGGACATGCTTCGACCTGCCTGAGGCAGGAGGCAACGCCCTCCGGCTGGAGTATTTTCGAACCAACCTAAAGAGACCAACTAATGGAATCATATATATCTACTAACATAATAGTTAATCTGATCGGAGAGTAACATGTTCAAGCTAGGTAAAAGGACCAGGGGAGCGGTAGTGGCGGGTGGCGCTATACTTGCGATGCTCATTGCATTTGTCTACGTAGGAGGCTGGGGACCCGGGGTGAGCGCAGCCGCGACCAAGCCGGCTCTCGGTTTAGCCGACAGCTTCGCGGTTTTCGCCGCCGCGGGAATCACCAATGTTGGCGCTACGGTGGTTACTGGAGATCTTGGCACGGATCCCACTCCCGCAGTGACTGGATTCTTTGGGACGACTGCGAATGACGGACCGGGAACAGTTGTCGGGGCGATACACCAGAAAAACGCTACCTCGCTGGCGGCCAGAGGCGCCTTGAACGCCGCGTACCTCGGCGCCGCCGCACAAGTACCGGACTTCACGGTGGCCACGGAACTCGGCGCGCAAACCCTGGCGCCCGGCGTCTATAACTCCGCGTCGGGGACGTTCGGGATTACCGGGACGCTCACACTCAACGGCGGCGCGAACGACATCTGGGTCTTCAAGACCACGTCCACTCTCATCACGGCAGCGAGCAGTGTCGTGAGCCTCACCGGCGCCGCTCAGGCCTGCAACGTCTTCTGGCAGGTTGGCAGTTCCGCGACACTGGGAGCGAGCTCTACCCTCAGGGGAACCATCATGGCAGACACAACTATCACGGTGGGCTCCAGCGCTACGGTGGATGGCCGGCTACTGGCAGGGGCCGTGAAAGATAGCGGTGCGCTCACCTTCGCAGGACTCGGCAGCACGGTTACCAAACCGACTTGCGCAGTGCCTGTGCCACCCACCCTGGCCAAGGGCTTCCTTCCTATCAGCATTACTGAGGGCGGTACCTCGACCCTTACCATTGTGCTCAGTAACCCGAACCTCACGGCCGCCACCCTGACGGCGCCATTGGTCGACACGCTCCCCGTTGGGGTGGTGATAGCTGCTATTCCCGCTGCGGTCCCCGGCTGTGGCAGTGTGGTGACCGCCGTGAGCGGCGCAACCACGGTGACCCTGACGGGCGGCGCTATCCCCGCCGGCATCATCGGCACGCCGGGGACCTGTACCGTCAAGGTGAACGTGACCGCGCCGGTTGCAGGCAGCTACATCAACACGCTGCCCGCCGGCTCCTTGCAGACCAGCAACGGGAACAACGCGGCCCCGGTCTCCGCCACCTTGACCGTAGTCCAGCCGCCCGCCGCGCCCACCCTTGGCAAAGGCTTTATCCCGTTCAGCATCAATCAAGGCAGCGTGTCTACTCTCACCATTACCTTGAGCAACCCTAACCTTACGGCCGCCACCTTGACCGCAGCGCTCATCGACACCTTACCGGCCGGCGTGGTCATTGCTGCCACCCCCAACGCCGGCACCACCTGTTCCGGCGCTGGCGCAGTGGTCGCCGCCGCGGGCGGAGCCACCGTGACCTTGCCAGCGACCCGCTCGATCCCGGCTGGCATCATCGGCACTCCGGGCGCCTGTACGGTGACGGTGGACGTGACCGCGCCACTGGCAGGCAGCTACATCAACACGCTGCCCGCCGGCTCCTTGCAGACCAGCAACGGGAACAACGCCGCCCCGGTCTCCGCCACCTTGACCGTAGTCCAGCCGCCCGCCGCGCCTCGACCTGGGTCGGGCGGTGGTGGCGGTGGTGGAAGCGTCCCGCCGACCCCGACCCCGACGGTTACCCCCGCTTATGTGTTCCTTTCGTCTGCGCTATGCCTCGTTGAGGTGTGCCCATATGGACAGCAATACTTGCAAGCCGGGCAACAAATGTATGCAACCTTCAGCCTAAATAAAGTGCCCGCCGATCTGGTTCGGGCCGAGGCTTACTTGAATGGCGTCAAGTACAAGGACATTTCATGGCCGGGACCCTATACAAGCGCTGGGCCATTCACCACTGCTACCGTTCTTGGCCTTGCACCCGGCGCTGGAATCGTTGAACTCCGAGTCTGGGTTGGCAATACCTACATCGGGGCGTTCAGCACGACGGTCGTGAACCCGTTCGTGAAGGGAACCTGCCCCGGCAGCGGCACAAATTGTCCTCAAGTCGTCGGGCCACCTTCAGGCGTTAAGTTGTCCACCCTGGGGACCACACTGCTGTGGGAGAACCCTCCGGGAACGACCCAAGTACAGGTTCGAGTCACACCTGCAAACGATGACGGCCCGGGAATCAACCTCATTTTGGGGAGCCCAGCCACGAGCTTCACGGTTCAAGAAGCAATCTTTGGAGCAGGAAATTACATTATGCTTCCGGGAATGACCTACACCTGGCAGGCTCGCGTTACCTCTCAGGCGACCCCTGCGAAGGAGACGGACGGGTCCTGGGGCCCCTGGTCAGACCCGCAGACCTTCCAGACCCGCACCACGTCGAGTGATGGGATTTCGCTCCTATCCCCAACCGGTAGTGGCAGCGTAGCTACGCTCACACCCACCGTGCGATGGAGTAATAGCGACACCGGCGTCTTCTACTATGAAGTGCAGTTGAGCGCGGACCCGGCCTTCAACACGGACGCGGCGACGGCCATAACGTCGGTGTATTGGAACCTGGTGCACGGCGGGATGAGCAGTCCGGCGAATAGCTGGACGGTGCCGGCTGACTTTGCGCTAGAAGCGGGGGCGACGTATCACTGGCGAGTTCGACCGCGAATTCAGGGAGACGGGGTTCCTGTGCCCTGGTCTGAGGCATCGAGCTTTCGGACGCGGTAGGTATTTACTGTAACAAGCTAGACATGCTATAGTTTAACAGGATTAGGCCAGATGAGGTTCAAAGGCCGGCAAGAGTAAAGGCGGAGCATGAAAAGGAACTCGATCCAAGATGGAGGACCAGTATGTCTAAGATAAGTAAGCTGTTCACACGGGCAGGGGTTGTGGGAATCTCCTGGAGCTTGGCGCTCGCCGTGAGTGTTATGCTCCTCGCTGGCGGTTACCCCGGCAGCGGAGTGGCCAGCACCCTTCAGGCAGCAGCGGCGCCCGGATTAGGCGCGGCGCAGAGCTTTGCGGTGCTGGCTGCCGCCGGAGTCACCAATACCGGCCCCACCAAGGTTACCGGGGATCTTGGGACGCATCCAACTGCTGCGGTTACCGGATTTTTCGGGACCACCGCGAATGAGGGGCCAGGAACAGTGACCGGACAGATACACCAGGCCGACGCTACTGCACTGTCCGCCAGAAACGCCTTGACGGCCGCGTATAACAACGCCGCGGGACAACCAACGGACTTTGCCGTGGGCACAGAGCTCGGCGGGAAGACACTCGCGCCCGGCGTCTATGCCTCAGGTACCTTTGGGATAACAGCGGGGGCGGGACCTCTCACACTCAACGGCAATGCGAATGACATTTGGGTCTTCAAGGCGGGGTCCACGCTTATTACCTCAGCATCTAGCTCCGTGGTCCTCGCCGGTGGCGCCCAGGCTTGCAACGTTTTCTGGCAGATTGGCAGTTCCGCCACGCTGGGAGCAAGCTCTACCCTCCAGGGAACCGTTATGGCGCATACCACCATCACGGTGGGGAACAGCGCCACGGTGGTGGGCCGGTTGCTGGCAGGGGCTGTGGCAGACAGTGGCGCCGTTACCCTGGATAACGACACCATCGCGGTTTCCGCGTGTGCGCTCCCCCCGGCGGCGACGCCAACACCGACCGCAGTCCCGGCAACGCCGACTCCGACCGCGATCCCGGCAACTCCGACCGCGACCGCAATCCCGGCGACGCCGACTGCGACCGCGATCCCAGCAACTCCGACCGCGACCGCGATCCCGGCCACGCCGACTGCGACCGCGATCCCGGCCACGCCGACTGCGACGCCGCCACCCGGGGCCACGCCTACTGCGACCGCGATCCCAGCGACGCCGACTGCAACGCCGCCACCCGGGGCCACGCCGACTGCTACACCGCCAGTAGAGACTCCGATAGCGGTATTACCGACTATAGCGGCGCCGGTTGATACGCCGACGGCTACGCCAACACCGACTCCGGTTGGCGATTCTTCTACGCAAACAGTAATCGATACGCCGACGGCTACGTCAGTGGCGACTCCGGTCGGCGACACCTCGACGCAAACAGTGACCGTTACACCTGGGCTACCCAGAACTGGCGGCTTTCCGCTGCCAATGGAAATAATTGCGCTGAGCGGCCTGGCCCTAATAGGTCTCGGCTGGCTCTTCCGTCGGCTTCGCCAGCAGCGCCATATTTAAACACTAACAACTTAATCGCGTATGAAAGACGGTACACAGCGCCATTTATGCCCCAGGCTTCAGCCTGGGGTGGGGTTACGGCATTAGCCAGAAAGGAACAAATACTATGACTATAAAAGGAATAGAACCGGATGCCCCAGATCAGCAACATCAGGAGACGGTGGTGACCCATGGGCCGAATCAGGACACCACGGAACGGCGCTCGGTTGGCGGGCCTCCAGCCGCGGCGGTCACCCAGACATCGGCCCCGGCCGGCATAGCGACCAGCCGCACAGTGGTCAGGGACGAGGTCGGGGAAAAGCGCCGTAAGGTGGCCCAAATCACGCAGATCATCTGGTTTGCGGTCGGGTTCCTGGAGGTTGTCCTGGCGCTGCGGCTGGTCCTCAAGGTCCTGGGAGCTGGCCAGACGGCCGACTTCACACAGATGATCATGGCGGCTACCCGGCCCTTCGTGATGCCTTTCCTCGGCATCTTCCCTAACGCAGCCACTGATGGCTTCGAGTTCGAGCCGGCGTCGGTAGTCGCAATGGTCATCTACCTCCTGTTAGGCGTTGGCTTGGTCAAGCTGGTCCGGATCCTATACGGCGAAACCAGCGAGACAGCCTAGCAGCCATTAATCAGACCCTAAACATGACAATCAGGACATTTAGTGATACTGTAAAAATGCATACAAGCTAGAAAATAAGAAGGAGCAATTACGATGTCAAAAAAGGGTGGAAATAAAGACAAGAAAGCTTCAAAGCCTCCTATGGTAGATAAGGGGCCCAAGAAAAAATAACGGAGGCACACTTTATGCCAGGACGCAGAAAACAGCAGTCCTTCACGCGCCGCAGGCGCGCCCCAGTCAATCCCGGTTCTCAGCAGCAAGAAATCGAACACACAATTGACAGAGCCGCTAGAGACTTACTCCTAAACTACGGTCCCGCGGAGCTTCGAGCCCTTGTTGCACGAAGCCGGGAGGCTTGCCAATACGCCGATCAACAAGCCCAGATAGAGCCTAGCCCACAGGCGCTCCGTCGTTATAATTCAGCGGCGCGAACTCTTGCAGAGGCCGAAAGGGCCTTGTCCTTGATGGAAGAGAGTCTTGATAGACCGGTTGGCTAACCTGCTGTATAACCCTAAAAATATATTAGGGAGCCTTGTAAGGCTCCCTAATATTTTAATATATTGGACAAATGGTAATTAGAAATGTAAAATATTTTACAACACTACGCTGACTTTATGCGGAGTATTAAATTTATGCCGCCACTAGAAATCACCAATATCGATCCAGGAAAGTTACTAAGCTTAATCCAAAATCTAGTTGCAAATGGCAATTATCAATACTCAAGTAAAGTCCGACGATTCATTGAAGATGGATGGTATGATACCAAAGATTTAGAAAGATGCATTTTGACTGCAAGATCTATTAGAAAGATCGAAGCAGACGAACTAGGAGTCGCCACAGACGGTCAAAAATACACTATCTTAGGTCGAGATACCCAAGGGCAGTCATTTTATACTTGTGGGAAGATCATCTTAAACAGAAATGATCAGAGACTGTATTTCTTTATTACAGCACATGAGGCTGATTAAACAATCTGAAATGGAGGAAATAAATATGCAGACGGTCACTTTCGGCTACGAATGCCAAGAGTGTGGTCGGGGGATCGTACAAGATCGGATTATCCCCGAATACACTACTAAGATCAAAGGATATCCTTATGTTGTAGCAGATGCTATAGTTGGAGTATGCAATACTTGCAATGCTGAACATTTCTCCGTCCAGGAAACAGAGCGATGGGAGCAAATGTTCGAGGAGGAGCATGATAGACATTTATTATCACCTGAAGAGATTCAGGAGATCCGCAAGTCGCTAAGTCTCACTATGGAACAATTTGCTTTCCTTCTTGGCTGCACTCGGCAGTCTTTATATAACTGGGAACGCGCTGATCGAAGCAGCCCTCAGTCGAGAATGGCCGATCTTCTTATGAAATTAGTACGTGAGTCTAGTGAGAGAGCCGAAGTGCATGTACTCCGCTTCTTAATTCAGGATGCAAAGCAGTTTGGTGTTACTATTCAGCCTAGTAGTAACCTTGCTAGAAAGTAGGCAGAGGCCGAAAGGGCATTGTCCTTGATGGAAGAGCGTCTTGATAGACCGGTTGGCTAACCTGCTGTATAACCCTAAAATATACTAGGGAGCCTTGTAAGGCTCCCTAGTATATTTATTCGTCGAATAACTTAGTAACGACGCTGCTGACTGGCTGTTTTATTATAACAGTCCCGGCAATATACCGGTCGGTCTTCTCTTGGCTGGAAGGGTACTTCAGTCTGAATGCCACACTGGGCACAGACCGCTGGGTACATTTCCCGTCGCTGATATCCGCCGCCACCACCATACCCGCCGCCGCCACCAGAACTATAGCCCGTTGAACGGTTGTCTCTACGGCTCTGACGACATGAGGTACAACGCTTGGGATCGTTGGAGTAGCCCTTCTGGGCATGATACTCCTGGTCTTCGGCGCTGAAGGTGAAGGACTGATTGCAGTCTACGCAGGAAAGAGTCCTGTCTTGATAACTCATGATATTCTCCTTTCGCTAAACAGTTGGCGAAAGATCAGGGTCACCGAGCCAGGAAAATACTGGGGGCGGAACTAAACTTGTCACCACTTTTATGATTATAACATACTAATTAGCGTTGTGCCACTTATTATTGTTGTTTTTTGGATTATTTCCGAAATTGGAATCGGATGCCAAATACTAGCGGGAATTAGAGCGCCTTATCGCCGCTCTTGGCTACACATAGACAAAGCATGGTTCGACAAGCCTGTCCTGAGCAAGGTCAAAGGGCTCACCATGACCGGGATCTTGCGAGACTGCTCTCACTCATTGCAGTGTACTTAAAGTGAACTGGTATAAGCTTAAAGCCCGCCCTTCCGATGCGTGATGCAAATCATGGTAATGTAGGGGCAGACCCTTCGAGGGCCTCAGGGCAGGCTCTGCGTGTCTGCCCTGGTTCTAACCCGATCATAGTAGAAATTATAGCTGCCTTTGCAGTCTTAGATGGTTAGATGGCGGTGATTTGGGCGCACACATAGGTGCGCCCCTACCACATACCGATATATATTTTAATGTGCATCAAGCATATCCGGGGAAGGGCGGGCTTTAATTACACGGCCTTTCTTGAGCTAATCTTTCTTAACAGCCTCGATCTCTATGTTTATGTTTAGCTCATCGCCAACCACGAAGCCGCCGGCTTCCAGCGCCACGTTCCAGGTCAGCCCGAAGTCTTTGCGATTTAACTTGGTCTGAGCGCTGAATCCGGAACGCTCGTCTCCCCAGGGAGACTTCATTTTGCCGTGAAAGGTGGCGTCCAAAGCGACCTCGCGGGTAACGTCCTTGATGGTCAGGTCCCCAATCAGCTTAAGATGCTCCGGGTCATGGTATGATACCTTCTTACTGCGGAAGCTAATGGATGGGTAGCTCTCTGCATCCAGAAAATCTCCGGATTTGAGATGGGTGTCTCGCTGATCATTCCTGCTATCTACAGTAGATGCCTCAATAACAGCTTCAACTTGTGAGTTTTCAGGGTTGGCTTCATCTACTGTAATAGTGCCTGCCAGACCATGAAACCTGCCTTTTACAGAAGAGATCATCATATGACGTGCGGAAAACTCCACTACGCTGTGTCCCGGGTCTATCTCCCAGGTTGATACTTTCTGTGCCGTTGATATTTGCTGAGTCATTTTATCTCCTTAGTTTGTATAACTTAGATTTAGATTTGTTTTTATCGAAGATACTCGATCTATCGGTGCGGTAATTAACTCTCTTTATATTTCGGATTGAATGGACAATGATATATCCAGCCCTTGATGCTATCTGTCCCCCTAGTCAGGTACAGGACTCTCTTCATTAGCTTCTTTATAACCTCATCTCTTTATTTTAATTAGATTCTAAACTTATATGAGTTACTTACTTTAGTATAGTATAATATACTGTAGTATAATAATGCAAGCACTTTATAAAAGTAAGCGCCAATTCTAAATTGTGAGCTTTTAGGGTTAAAAGAGTAGAGCTAACCCGATTTACTAGACAGTAATGAAGGGGTTTTGGTATTATCACGATGAACAAGGTATTTGGACACTAAAATGACAATTGATAAAAAGTTAGAGATAGATATCAAGGATGAAATTGAATGGTGCCCTGTCAAGGCCACTATGTGCGTCCTTGAAAGAAAATGGGCCCTTCAGATAATCAAAGAGCTAGTAGGCGGGACCAGGCGCTTTAATCAGCTCCAAGCTGTGCTGGAAGGGATCAATGCCAAGACCCTATCGCAAAGGCTAAAAGAGCTTGAGGGTGAAGAGCTGGTCCAGCGCGTTGTCCTGTCTCATATACCTCCTTGGGTAGAGTATTCCCTTACTCAAAAGGGCCAGGAGATGAGTGAGATTATAGACCAAATAGATGTCTGGGCTCGCAAGTGGATGCAATCACCTCTGCTAGAAGAGCAAAGAGAAAAGGTAGCAGACCTAAGGTAGGAGAGGCGAGAGGCCAGAAGCGAGGAGCCAGACCAGGAGCAAAGAGAAAAGGTAGCAGACCTAAGGTAACAACGAATCGTAGGGGCAAGCCTGTGTGCCACCGCCCCTTATATGAAAAACACTGAGATAGCAGCAACCGTAGGGGCAGATCCTTCGACAGGGCTCAGGACAGGCTCTGCGTGTCTGCCCAAGTTTGGACACGACAATGGAAATTAAAGAACTCGGCCACATCGTCCTATACGTTCGTGATCTACAGAAATCCAGGCGCTTCTACGGAGAGGTGCTGAGATGGAAGGAGATCGCGCAGCTTGGAGCTGCCGGGGCGATGTTCTCCTCCGGCAGGACCCATCACGAGTTGTTGTTGCTACAGGTAGGCGCCAACGCTACTCCTATTCCGCCAAGCCCAAGAGTGGGAATGTACCACTTCGGCCTAAAGATCGGCGAGACCGACGAAGAGCTAAGAGAGGCCCTTAAGGCATTGCAAGAGGCCGACGTAGAGATAGTAGGTTTAGCAGACCACACCGTTACCCACAGCCTCTATATAAAAGACCCCGACTGCAATGAGATAGAGCTTTATATTGACGTCCAGCCAGCCGTATGGAAAGACAACCCCCAGGCAATAACCGCGCCGGCAAGACCGCTAAGGCTGTGAGGCAAAACCGTATTGTCGGCTAGCACATAACATAAACTCTTACTACTCCAATCCCATTTTCAAGAAGAGCGTAAAAAGGACGAGCAAAGAAGTGAAGAGGATAAAAGTTGCTGCCCCAGATAGCGATCTAGCTAAGGCGCTCGACAAAGCCACCACTACTCCAGTCCTTTTGGAGAAGGATGGCGAGTTCTATAGCCTTAAGCATGTGGATGCGAACCAGGAAGACCTCTTCGTCAACTATGAGACAGACGTAGCTATTGCCATGAGTCTGGTCAAGCCTATTACACCTGAAGAGCTTACCCGGCGAAAAGCGCTTTCTGAGAAAATCCTCGCAAAGCGTGAGGAGCGGGTAATTACCCCATTAACTACTGCGGAACTAGTGCGTCAGGCCCGCAAAAAAGAGATGCACGATTAATGGTCTCATCAGCAGAAACGCTATACTAATTCAGTATGAAAGGGCTGTATTACCCGCTCGTCCTGAGCTTGTCGAAGGACTGAGGGTGTTGCTCCGCTCATGGTTCGACAGGCTCACCACGAGCGGAACCAGAACCAATCGCATTCAGAGCAATAATAGTCTACCCACCTATTTCCCCGGAGAGTCCTTCTTGATCTCCAACGGCACACCTACCTCGGCGGACACGGCCTCAAGCCCTTCGTAGGTTGGAATATCCAGGGGAATGCCGTGAACGCGCCGGTGCCCCTCGGTCTCCCAGTCTATCTCGCCGTGGACGTAGATACGGTCTTGTCCCGGCAGCTTCTCAGAACTATGGATGACCTGGTACATTTCATCCATAGCATCCAGAAATTCGTCCATGGGGCGGAAGCCATCGATCCGTAATGCGCCGAAGAAGTGGCCGGTATTGGCCGCGCTGCCGGCAGGCCGGGTCGCCTCATTCCCCAGCTTGGCGAAGCTGGCTCCGAAGGCGGCGCCTGAAAGCGCTCCGCACAGGATGTCCACCAGAAGCATAAGCCCATAACCCTTGTGACCGCCGGTCTCGCGGAGACCGCCCAGAGGCAGCAAGTAACCGCCTTCGGTCCGGGTATTCGGGTCAGTGGTCAAGACCCCATCCTTGTCCATTACCCATCCCAGGGGCACCTCGTAACCCCGGCGCATGGCTATTTGCAGCTTGCCAAAGGCCACCACGGTAGTGGCAAAGTCCATGACAAAAGGCGGCCCGCTCCTCGTGGGCGCGGCCACGGCTATCGGGTTAGTGCCAAACAGACCGGTGCGACCAAAGGTAGGAGGGGTGCCTCCTCCCGCGCCTGTGTTGGTCATAGAGATGCCGATCATGTTGTGGGGCAGGGCCATACGGGCGTAGAATCCGGCGATCCCGTAGTGGCTGCTATTGCGCACCGTCACAAATCCTGCCCCAGTTGCCTGCGCCTTGCTGATCGCGATCTCCATAGCGCGCCGCCCTGCAATCATACCCAGACCACCATCGCCGTCCACCAGTGCAGTGGAGGCCAGCTCATGGACAACCCGCACCTCGGGGTTTGGTTTTACTGCGCCGGACTTCAGACGCGCCACGTAGTTTGGAAACCGCGGCACGCCGTGGGAGTCCACGCCGGTGAGATCGGCCTTGAGCAGCACCTCCGCGACCTCTCGAGCGTGCTCTGCCGTCAATTCCAGCTTCCTCAGGACCTCAATGACGAAGTCCTCAAGGCGACGAGCGTCCACCAGTACCGTTTCGACTTCATGCTCAACTACCATTTCTTCTTCCTCCTCCCAACAGAATTCCTTAATATATTAAATCTTATGCCTTCAACAATCCCTTAAGCCACCTTTAAATTCAGTCCAGCCCTGCGGTCTTTATAAGGACAAAGGCTACGTCTCTATCCAGCAAGATATCGTGGGCATGATATACTTTCTTCTTGCCGCCCTCCCAAGAAAGCGCTTAACCGGGTAGCGGCCATTGACGAATGATGTGGGTTGGACCCGAGCAGGGGTAGGAGACCCGCCTGAGGCGGGCGCTGGCGTTAGCTGTGACTCCGGAGTGGCGGCAGTGGCAGCAGCTTGACCTCTCTCTGCGGTGGCTATATAGGCCAGCGCATCCGCGTTCTCGGGGTCAATAGCCAGGACAGCCTGGGCGCGCTCCCGGACTAACCGCCAGTCAAGTTTTTCGATGGCTTCGTCTGCCTGTGCTAACAAGCTATCCATTCGCCGCTGAAGTCGTTCGCTTGGCATTTCTAACCCTCCCTATTCGAAACCTTGCAAAGAACACCAAAAAGCAATGACCGGTTTCACCGAATAGTAGACCATGTCTCTACAAACGTCAATGTCAAACCATAATAAAGAATACCCCCATCTGTCCATAACAGACGGGGGTATAAACAGCAATCAGTTTAGATTTATGGTCTAAGGCCGGTTTAGCGCATCCTCCAGTTGGGACGTCGCTTTTCGGCGAAGGCTCGTGGCCCTTCCAGGCGGTCCTCTGAAGTGGCGACCTTAGCCATCAGGTCTCGACCATACTCTCTTGCGATCTCGGGCGGGAAGAACCGCGCTCGGACTGCCACGTATTTGAGCGCTCGCACTGCCAGAGGCGCGCCCATCATTAGCTCCTCCGCAGCCCATTCTGCTTTCTCAAGCAAAGCTGGTCGGTCGGGCACTAGAAACTGGACAAACCCCAGTTGATAAGCTCGCTCTGCGGTTATTTGATTCGTGCCGGAGAGCAGCATCCACAGGGCCTCTCCCAGAGGGAAATACCGCTCAGGGGTGTCCCAGCTACCCACCGGGGTAAGACTGCGGCGAGATTCGGGCATGCCAAATTGGGACTTCTGAGTGGCAATGCGAATATCGCACTGAGCTGAAAACTGCATTCCCCCGGCGAGGGCGTAGCCGTCTATAGCAGCGATAACCGGCTTGGGGCAGTTTAGGGGATATCCACCAGTCGAAGGGCGGCTGAATAAATCGCCACCAGCCTCGTTCGTTGCCCTCTCTTTCAGGTCGCCGCCGGCGCAGAAGGCTCTACCACCTTCCCCGATCATGACAACCACCAGGACATCGTCATCGTTCGTGGCCTCGGTGAAGGTCTCACGAACGCCAACCTCCAGCGCCGAGTTCCTGGCGTTCATGGCTTCCGGGCGGTTCAAGGTAATCCAGGCTACCCGGTCTCTCTTCTCATACAAAACCGCGTTTGAAGATAACTGTAAAGTCATTCTCTTCTCCTCATCGTTTGTTTGTTTGTTTATTTCAATCCTCACTCAGCCCTTCGAAAGCCCCAGGACAGGTCCTAAGACTGAGCGCAACTCCAATGCTGTAGAAAAATACCTCTTGTTATAGCTTTCCTCTCCTAGCCCTCCTTTCCCAACGCTTACCCTTAACTAAGATAAAGCTGTGCCAAAATAAACATCCTGGCCTACCTCGGACATTCAATGGTGATAATACACCTAATGCGAGTTATTGCCAATATGAATTGTATATGGTGTGATTGGGAACAGGTTAGGCTTTCTGTAGAACAACATGATATTGTGAAGGAAAGAATTATTACATAGTGCAGATATGACAGCTATCGTTGTATAATATGCCCAGACTTTTTGGTATTAGACTTTTGTCAGTGAGGAAATAGCCGTGCCAGAGCTTGATAACATCGATAAGAAGCTTCTGACTTTTGTGCAGAAAGAGTTCCCCTTAGAGCCAAGACCTTATGCTGCGTTGGGCGCTCGCCTTGGCATTAGTGAAGATGAAGTGCTGGGTAGGACTAAACGGCTGAAGGATGATAAGATCCTCAGGCAGGTCAGCGCCATCTTCGACACCAAGAGCCTAGGATATCTCAGCAGCCTGGTGGCCGTCAAGGTGTCGCCGGACCGCGTGGACCAGGCCGCGCGGATAATCAACGAGCACCCTGGAGTCAGCCACAACTACAAGCGCAACAACCCCTTCAACATCTGGTACACCATCGCGGTGCCGCCAACAAGCTCGCTGGAGGCTACGGTAGACCGCCTTCATGAGCTGACCGGCGCTGAGACCACTCGACTTATGCCCACCCTCCATCTGTTCAAGATCGGCGTGAACCTAGACATGACCGGCGAGGAGAGCATAGTTGCCAGAGGCAAGCCGCAGTACTCTCAGGAGCGGCGGGACCAGGCCCAGCAGCACCCGGTAACTGATGAGGAGATAGACATTATCAGACAGGTCCAGGAAGACCTGGATGCAGTATCTGCCCCGTTTAAGCCTATGGCAGAGCGCTTGGGATATACCGAAGAAGAGCTTATTGAGAAAATGCTGGAGCTTCAGCGGATAGGCCACCTGCGTCGCTTCGCCGCTATCCTCTACCATCGCCGCGCCGGGTACGCCGCTAACGGAATGGGCGTATGGAAGGTTGAGCCGGAGCAGGCTATAGATATTGGGAATCAGATGGCTACTTTCAACGCAGTGAGCCACTGCTACCTGAGGCCAACATATCCGGACTGGCATTATAACGTCTTCACAATGATCCACGGCCATAAAGTGAAGGACTGCGAAGAGGTTGCCAATGCCATCTCTGAGACCACCGGCATAACGGAACACCTGATGCTCTACAGCACAAAAGAGTATAAGAAGATCAGGCTAAGCTACTTCACCAGAGAGTTGGAGGAATGGGAGGAGAAGTATTTAAAGGCTCCAGTCAATAGATAAGAAAATAGTTCGATAAGATCATACATTTCTCTATGATCTTTAGTTTTGCCTAGTATATAGCCTCATGAGAGTAGAAGTCCCTTCCACTTTTAGACACTCTGGAGAATTGTCTCATCAATATGCGTCTCGAGATCCACGTTCTGGTTTTGCTGAGCGTGAGGTAGAGATCGATCTACGTAATTGCAGGTTCATACGACCTGCGGCTGCTCTTTGGTGTCTTGTTTACTCGCTTCTGGTCAGACGTAGAGGTATTCCTTGTACCTTATTAGTACCCGAAGACATGTCCGTATGTGTCTATTTAAAGTCTCTGGGCCTATTTAAGTTACTTCAGGATAATGGGGTGGAAGTGGATGATCGTGGAGTGTATGGTCAAGATCAGAGGCAGCTAATTCTTCCGTTAACACGCTTTTCGACTGAAAGGGAAGTTGAGGACCTAGTTAATGACGCATATGAAAAACTGAAAATCTCAGGTCTAGGCGCTCCCAACATGTACCCAATCGTAAGTGAAGTGTTCGGTGAGCTGGCTATGAACGCTGTCCAGCACTCTGAGTCGCCGATAGATGCATATGGGGCCATTCAATTCTACGATTTTCAGGATGGGGGAAGCCGCTTCTCATGCGCGGTGGCCGACGGAGGCATTGGGATCCGCCGTTCGCTGGAACGCAACCCGCAGCTAAAACCAAGAGTTCGCTACGACTGGGACGCAGTTCTTGTTGCTATAGAGGAACGCGTGTCTGGAACAGGCGACCCCCACAGAGGAATTGGACTTTTTGGTGTGGCTGAGGAGATGCGACGTCCCGGCCGACAGACGATCATTCATTCCGGTCAGGGTTGGCTTGATATTTCCGAAGGCCAACAAAACCCGCCCGGAAGGACTACTTTGTTTCCTGGAACCCTGGTCTTTGTTTCGGTCCCTACTTAGGAGCAACGATATGCGCGTATTTGAGTTATATAAGAGACCTGTTCTCGTTACAAGAGATTCTGCCCATATAATAGGTGATATTTTAGGAACTGAATACTTGGACAACAATGGCGAACTTTATCTAGATTTCCAGGGAATTGAGGCTGTAACACCTTCATTTATCGATGAACTTATTGGTATCCTGGAGTCGAAAGTTGCTAATAACCAAGAGTTTAAGGTCATATTAGTGAATTTTCCTACCCGGTTGACCTCTAAATATTCTGCGATTGGTAGAGGAAGACATATTAAGATCGATGAGATTCAGCCCGGTCAATGGGAACTCAGCCGTGAATGAATTATAAATGAACATTAAATCATTTTCCTCATTTTTATCCTTTAGGTGCACTTGAATTTACCTATCCTTTTCGATAAAGTTTTCGCAACGGATAGGGCCACTGCACCAAATTTAGCCCTGTCGATAACAACTGTTGTGCGCAGCGCTTGCAAACGCCGAGATGCTCGCGTTCGTAGTACGAGTTTTCACAGGTAGGACGTTTACAACGTTCACATGCTTCCTCTGTTCTTGCTTTGCATTCATGACATTGCATCTTGGTTACTTCAATTCACAGCCTTAATTGTAACCGGTCCGTGGACTAAAGTTACCCAGTCTCCATTTTTAGATTAAGTAACAGTTATGTAACATTTGAAACATTTTTGAAATCTAAAAAAGCAAAATACTACGATATAATAAGAAAGTGTTGAAAAATTAATACAGCTTGGTCCCTTTAATAGCTTAATTCCCCTTTGAGGGAAGCGGAGGACCCGCTAAATGGGGTGAATTCTGCCTTAAGCAGATAGGCTACTTCTTCAGCCGAACCCGTTAGCTAACTTCGCAGGCTTGGAGGAGAGGACAGTTCCGAAGTAACAATCCGTCTTTAGGCGGACTGGGCAGGACTGGGCTCCTGTCTTTTTTGATTCTAAAAACGTGATCTTGGACTGGCCCCTGATAAAAAAGGAGGTAAGAAAATGACAATCACTTACGGCACATCTGCACCGGCAGCTAAAACACCGTTGCAGGCGCTTTGCGGTAAGCTTCTTGAAACTCATAATCCTATATTTGTTAGCAACAGAGGGCCTATTGAGTTCTCGATGTCCGCTTATGGGCTGAGCGCCAGTCGTGGAAGTGGTGGCGTCGTAACAGCTTTGACTGCGGCATCCAATCAGTTTGAAGATGTGACCTGGATCTCGTTAGCTATGACTGATGATGACCGTATTGCCGCAGAGGCGCTGGGGAAAAACATATGGTTTCCTGACCTTAGCAAAGCCAATCTGCGACTGGTAGTCACGCCCAAATCAGTGTACCATCGCCATTATAACGTCTTTTGTAATCCGCTCCTTTGGTTCTTACAGCATTCCATGTGGGACTTTTGTCGCACACCATCGATAGACTTCTCAGTCTATGAAGCATGGGAGAGGGGTTATGTCGCGGTAAACAAAAGCATTGCGAAAGCTGTCCTAGAAGAGGCTGCTTTACAAGATAAGCCCCCTCTAGTGATGCTACAGGACTATCATCTTTACCTTGCGGCGGCGTATATAAGAGAAAGTCGGCCCGACGCTCTGATACAGCACTTCACCCATATCCCGTGGCCATCTCCGCAGTACTGGCAGATTTTGCCGCCCGAAATGCGGACCGGCATTATAGCTGGAATGTGCGCCAACGACGTTGTAGGGTTCCAGACCGAACGGGATGCCAAGAATTTTTTGTACTCGTGCTCTGAGTTACTGCCAGATTCTCTAGTGGATTATGACTGTAGCACAGTCTGCTTGAAGGACCATGTTACTTATGTAAGGACCTACCCCATATCTGTTGATGCCGAGCAGCTCAAACAAATGGCTGTCTCCAGTGAAGTTCTGGAGTACAAGCACAAGATACGGCCTTCGCTGGGCGAATATACTATTGTCCGGGTCGATAGACTTGATCCAAGCAAAAATATTCTCCGGGGCTTCCAGGCTTTCGAGCTACTCTTAAAGAGACGCCCGGAACTGGTAGGCAAGGTAAAGTTTCTGGCCTTTTTAGTCCCATCCAGGAATGGTATCAAAGAGTATAAAAAATATGCTAAAGACGTATTTAAACTGATTGACAGGATAAATCAAAAGTTCGGAGTTGAAGGGGTTAAGCCTATAGAGGTCTTCTATGAAAATAACTACGCTCAGGCCATAGCTGCTCTTAAGCTGTATGATGTGCTGCTCGTCAACTCTGTTGCCGATGGTATGAACCTGGTGGCAAAAGAGGGGTCTATAGTCAACGAGCGGGATGGCGTGCTGGTGCTGTCTGAAACCACAGGGGCATATCAGCAGCTAGGACACAATGCCATCTCGGTGACACCCACAGACATCGAAGGCACTTCCGAGGCCTTATACAGAGGCCTTACTATGGGACCTGTCGAGCGGGCAAGTAGAGCTGGCGCCTTGCGGTCATGTGTAGAGCAGAACGAGATCGCGGACTGGATATGCAAGCAGCTAACGGACCTTACTTCCGTGGTGTAGAGCTATAGTTCGACAAACGTTTTGTAGGAGCGATTCATGAATCGCCCCTACTGGATCTGCTAGACCGGTTATTAATACACCACTTCTGCACTAACTCACTGCAACTTCTGCACCAACCACTCCAAAAAGTCCTCTACTTCATCGATGCTATTGAGATAGTAGTCTACCTTTAGCTTTAGCTCTTCGGGGACCTCCGGGCTAAGGACAGCGATGGCGGCGCTAAAGTATCTTCTTTCTACTGCCCAGCGTCGCAGACCGCTGAAGCTATCTATATCCGTGACATCGTCGCCGAGACAGATGCTGGCGGTTGCCTCGTACTCTTCCAGAAGAGACATTACTGCAAGACCTTTGTTTACTGGAGTGTCAGGACGGACATCTACCACCATACGTCCCTCTTTTATGGAGAAACCCTTCTCCTCGATGCCGGATAGCGCCTCGATGATCTTGCTTCTAGCTAGCTCTCTATCTTTTGTCTGTCTGTAGTGAATCGATGCCGCTACACCCTTGTCCTCGAATATAAGACCTTTGATGTCCAGCTTATCCTGAAGAGAGGCCAGGACCTCCGGCACAAGCTGGGTATATACTTGTGTGCCACCCCAATACATTGTCCCCACAGATGACCACCGTTCAAGACCGTGGTTTCCCACGTATAGCGCTCCGTCCACTCCTACTTTATCTTTTGCCTCCTCCGCTCGTCTCCCGGATATAACTCCCAGTATAGAAAGATGGTCTACTAGCTCTTTCAAGCAGCGGCGGCAGCGTTCTGAGACTATAGCCTCTTTGGGGTTATCTACTATGCGGCTGATAGTGCCATCTATATCTGTTATTAACGCTGGCCTATCTGATGATAGGAATGGCTGTAGCTTGTCTAGATTATCCAGCAGGGGCAGCATAAGTCCTCTAAATAAAACAAAAACTTACGTCACTATAGCATATTTGAGGTTATCGTTGGCAGACAAAAGAGCGCGCCCGCAGAGGCTGTCTCAGAATGGGGGTTCGCGAAAAGAGAAAATAGAGGGTTAGGGTTAGGGTCTTCACTACATCTTATTGTACCTATATCCCACTCCCCGGACTGTCACGATTAACTCGGGCTTTGCAGGGTCTTCCTCGATCTTGTGTCTTAGATAGCTTATATACTGCTTCACAGACTCATAAGAATCGTAGTCCATACCCCATACCCTATCCAGGATCTGCTCATGACTAAGCACCCTGCCGGCATTCTTTACCAGATAGGTCAAAAGACTGAACTCCTTGACAGATAGCGTCACCTCTTTACCCTTCACGTACACAACCTGTCTGCTGTAGTCTATGGTAAGAACTTCATCGGCGTAGCTCTCATCCCCCCCCTCCGGCGCAGGCATCCTATAGCGACGCAATACAGCTCTTACCCTTGCTATAAGCTCGCTAGCGGCAAAAGGCTTGATAAGGTAGTCGTCTGCCCCAAGGTTCAATCCTCGAACCCTATCGGTCTCCCTGACCTGAGCGCTCAGGACGATTATCGGCACATCCGACATCTCTCTTATACGCCTGCATATCTCCCAGCCATCCATCTTGGGGAGCATTATGTCAAGGAGAACCAGGTCCGGCCGTCGAATGTGAAACTCACGTATTCCTGACAGTCCATCCTGAGCGGCATAGGTAGTATACCCCTCTTTATTCAGACAAATCTGAATAAGCTCACTGGTATCTGGCTCGTCCTCGATTATAAGAACCTTGTCTTTTGTTTTTACTGTAGTCATTGCTGTCATTATTTCTACCCGATTAATCCTTTAAGTTCATACAAAAAAACTACACGAGACTAACTTTTTTATTACCTTCTCTTATTAAACTGTAGTCTAAGTGAGAGAATTTTTCAAATGACGTAGCGCACAATCAGAAAATTATCTACGTCAGCTTTATATTATAGGAGGTCATATTGCCCAGCAAGATAATTCTTATGGAAGACGACGAGGACATTGCTTGGCTAGTCAAGATCCGTCTGGAGAAGGCTGGCTATAACGTACACGTATCCAACAACGGTCTTATGGGCCTTGGCGAGTTTATGTCCTCAGGCGCAGACCTGGTGGTCCTGGATGTCAAGATGCCAGGCCTAAACGGCTGGGAAGTATATTCTCGCATCAGAGAAACATCTCAGGTTCCGGTAATCATGCTTTCCGCCTTTGAAAGAGAACATAACCAAGACGATATCTCAGAGCTGCAAGCAGACTGCTACCTGTCCAAGCCATTCATCGTAAAGGACCTCCTGGCCAAGATAGAGACTTTGCTGTCACATAATGCAAGTCTATGCCGCTCTAACGAAGAAACTTATAGCGCTCTACGAAGTAACTCTATTTAGATAACGCTGGGGAGGACAAAATGGTTAAGTCAACATTAAAGCATTTTGTAGGATATGTGGTCTCTTTCCTGAATCTTAGGTTAGAGGCCCCAAAGGAACTGTTCTCGTAAGGGCGCCAGAAAAAATATGCCTAACCCGGACTATCAATACAGAAAATGGCTTAGTGTACACGATAAAGGAATGAAAATGGTCGAGCTCTTTTTAGATCTATTTGTTCGAACCAACTCTACTGCACCCTGGAGATGCGAAACATGCCCTTTTTATAATCCACACGCCGTGAACGGCGGTGGTTGTTGCAAGGGCAAAGGTCCAACGCTAGTTCCTATATCGGTTAGGACAAGACAATAAGCATAAATTTTTTCTCACCGAAATCCTACAGAAGTCCGACTAGCATATAACTTTTCTTGACCATAATGGATATAACAAATCAAACAGTAATCGGGGGCAAGGAGGTAAGCATAAGAAAAATCAAAGGAACTCATGATATCTACCCGGCAAGCATATTATACAGTGCGCATTCGCATAATTCAGTCCAATAAAATAATAAAAATCAGAAAAAGGAGAAAAAGAAAATGGCAAGAATTCACGCTCTAGTTACCGAGGAGAAGGGAATCCAGCACGCAGAAGAGGCACTGTTGATAGCTCTGATAGGTGTAGCCCTCGTTGCAACAGTAGGCACTCTCAAGGGCAAAATCGGCGACGTGTTTAACGCTGCCGGTACCAAGATGGTGGTAACCCCTTAATTACCGGGACTTGGCATCCGTTTCAGGGCAGTAAAATAAGGAACGGCCTAAGGCCTCGGAAAGTGAGAAAAAGTCTTTAGCATGAGAACACTCCTCGGATTAATCAATGGTGAGAATGGAATACAGCACGCAGAAGAGGCCTTACTTCTGGCATTGCTGGCTGTAGCGCTGACTACCATTGTTATAAACTTCAAGACCGCTGTAGGTGGCGCCTTCACGGATGCAGGCACCAAAATCAAGGTCCCCTGAATGCCTCTACGCAGCTTGGTTCTACTCGGCCACCGAGTGGTGGCCGAGTAGAACCAACGGAGCCCGGCGTTTAGTTTACAGGCGATTTAGACCTTTAGTCTAAGTGGCAGGCAAGGAGATAGGAAACAGTGGATCAGGAAATATATTACGTGTTGGCTTTGGCTGTGGCATCGGCAGCCGTATACACAGACGTCAAGTATGGGATCATCCCCAACAAACTGACTTTCCCTGCCATGGCTGCAGCTCTAGCCATCCACGGTCTTCTTGAAGGTTGGACTGGCTTTGGCTACTCAGCGCAGGGATCGGCTCTTGGCCTAGGACTTCTTCTTATTCCTTTCTTGTTGGGCGGAATGGGCGCCGGCGATGTAAAACTATTGGGCAGTCTTGGAGCACTGATAGGACCTGCTCTAATAACCGATACGTTCATCTTCTCTGCAATCATGGGCGGCTTCGTTGCCGTCTTGGTCATTGTACGTAGATACGGGTGGTGGGGCTTCCTCGGGACTGTCCTGGCAGGCTGGAGACAACTTCTGTCTCCGGATATGAATACCACGAGAATGACAGGCTTTCCCTATGCAACCTCTATTTTTGTCGGACTGTTCATGGCTATTGTGGTAGGGCTGCAAAATGCGTAAGGCTAATGGTCTTATAACGAGGCTATATAAAGATAAGCGTGGGACACAAATTGTAGAGTTTGCTCTCCTTCTACCTATCTTCTTGCTCATCGTTTTTGGGATTTTGGACTTCGGCAGAGGGTTTTTTTCCTGGGTCATCATTACCAATGGAGCCAGAGAGGGCGCAAGGAGCGCCTCGGTGGGCAAGGCTCAAAATATAGTGGTAAACAGGGTTACCGACGCTGTGACCGGTCTGTATGTGACAGGAGTAACTTCCGGAGCCTGTCCTAGCACTGAAGGCATGCTGTGTGTAACGAGCGCCAATACCGTTGGGTATCCGGGGGATCCGGTTACCGTAAAAGTGGTCTATAATTTCCGATTCACAGTCCTGCCTCGGTTTCTGACCTCACTGCCTAACGGAGTGTTCCCTTTGACTGCGGAGTCTACGATGCGTCTTGAGTGATGACTGCGTGAGGACCAAGTTTATTGTGGGACAGTAATAGGAGGGAGTGGGCGGGACAATCAGCGTAATTATTCATTCTAATGTTTCCCTTGTCAATGGACTATACGTACTAAAGACAGAGCTTAAAACACCAAGGAGCTTATAAAATGTTACAACGGAGTGGAAAAAAGGTACTGTTATATTCTATAGCGCTGGGCCTGTTAGCTGCGGGCACGGCGGCCTGGTACATGAATAGCGTTGAGGCGTCTGCCAACCCTACAATACCAGTAGTCGTCGCCAAGACATATATACCTGCCCGCACGGTACTGACTGAAGACACGGTCACGATAAGGAATGTTCCTAAAGGAGCAGTCCACCCTGAAAGCTCCACTACCATGGAGCCTGTAATAGGCAAGACCACGAAACAAAGCATCGCCCCAAAAGAGCAGGTGCTTTCCTCAAAGCTATTTAGGGAGAGAGCAGAGTCCGGCCTGGCTTTCGTCCTTCCGGAAGGGCGGAGGGCCATGGCCATAAACGTTAACGAGCGTATCGCAGCGGGCGGCCTGATACTCCCAGGGGACAAAGTAGATGTTATCGGCTCCTGCTTAGTGATCCCGAAGGACCAGAACAAGGAGATAGCTAAAAGCGTTTACTCCATGCAAAACATAGAGGTCGTTGCCGTAGCACAGGAAATCCAGGGAGAGGAGTCGGCCTCTCTGACCAACGTTGTCCAGGCGCAGAACGCCACGAACACTCTTTCTTCCAAGAGGCAGCCTGAGAGCAAGCCTATGGCAAAAACTGTGACTCTCTCGTTATCTCCGGAGGAGGCACAGGTGCTCGTGATGTACGAAAACCACCCTTCTTGCGAAATAAGGCTAGCATTAAGACCATCCGGTGACCAAAAACCCGTTTCCACATCCGTGGCAGAGTTCGATCCTATGGCATCTATGGGAATAGCGACGCCTACGACGACCCAGGCCAATCCAACGAGCAATGGCCAGCCGCAGGCATCACCGGCCCCAAAGCCAGCAACGCCCCCGCCCGCAGCGCCCAATAACGGTCAGCCCAAGCCTTAAGGACTCTAGCCCGCACGATAGTTAGGACGGAAAGTCTATGATAAACCCAGGTATAAAAGTATTAATAGTCGACGAAGGTAGGGAAAGCCGTGCAGCCCTGCGCCGAGAACTTATGGGTACGGCCACCAGCATAGTCGGTGAGGCCGGCGCCGGCCCAGAGGCCTTTAATTTAGCAAGAGAGGCCCAGCCGGATGTTATCGTCGTCAGCATGGAGGAGCCGCTAGTCAGGTCTCTAAAGACCATCGAGACTCTGGCTACCAACCTCCCGGGCACACCTATCGTCGTTGTCTCTTCCCTCTCCAACCAGACCAGCATGCGAAAGGCTATGCTTGCAGGGGCCGCAGACTTTCTGGCGAAGCCCTTGCAGCCAGGCGAGCTCGAGGACGCAATAGAGACGGTGCTTAAGCAGGAAGAAAAGCGCCGCTTCTCTCGCAACCTGTCGGCTAATGATTCTGTAGAATTAGGCTCGGTAATTACTGTCTTCGGTCCTAAGGGGGGTGTAGGAAAGACCACCCTCGCAATAAATCTGGCTATCTCTATCGCTAATGCAAAGCACAAGGTAGTCTTGATAGACCTGGATACCCAGGTTGGCGCAGCAGCTATAATGCTTAATCTTATGCCGCAGAAGAGCATCTTAGACCTTGGCCAGGACCTGCAGCAGATGGATACCGAGCTCCTGAAGAGCTACATGACCTATCATTCATCCGGGCTGCATCTTCTGGCTGCTCCTATGCACTTGATATCGAAAGAAGAGAACATACAGGCTGCGGTTTTGGCCAGAATACTCGACCTGGTAGCTTCCAACTATGAATATGTAATAATTGATACCCCTCCAGCGACGGATGAGCTCGTGATGACCGCTTTGCACACCTCGACCTATATTTTGATGCTAACCTCTCTGGAGGTAGCATCCATTTGCGTAGCCAAGAAGCACTTGGAAATGATGAAGTCCTGGGATTTCGCCCGGGACAAGGTAAAAATAGTAATGAATGTGGCTAATTCGGCCAATAGTATTGATAAGACGGATATAGCGGATACCTTGGGACTACCGGTCTTCTGGAAAATCCCACACGACATAAACGTCGGAGTAGCCAGTCAGATGGGACAGCCTTTGATAGAGGTAAATCCAAAGTCTAAAGCTATCCAGTCTATATCTGATATGCACTATGCCTTGATCGGTCTGAAGCCGGTCCACAACAGTAGAATCAAATTCTCGTTGCCTTTCGGCAGAAAGTAGTAAGGTTGACTAGAGATGCAAGATCATGATTTCGGAAACGACCACAATGGGTACAATGTCGGCCTGCAGGATGGCAGAGAGGGCGACGCCGGCTCTGCATACGTACAGCTAAAGTATGGCCTTCTTAAAAGACTGCTTGGCGAGCTAGACCCTGCCAAGATCCACCGCAGAGGTGTGGAAAAAGCAAGGGAGATGGTGGAGGAGGCAGCTAACCAGCTTATTATGGCTGAAGGAGTGGCCCTACCGCGGCCCTTGCGTCTGCGTCTGGTACAGGAGCTTCTGGATGAGATCCTGGGATACGGCCCTATAGAGCCGCTGCTCAACGACCCTACAATCTCAGAAATAATGGTCAATGCTCCTGACGAGGTCTACATCGAACGGGATGGCGTGCTGGTGGAAGCTGATGTATCTTTTCAGGACAACAATCACATAATGAGCATTGTCGAGAAGATCATTGGGCCTCTCAACAAGCGTATAGATGAGACTTCTCCAATGGTCGATGCCAGGCTGCCGGCAGGCTATCGTGTAAACGTAATTATACCTCCGCTGACAGTAAAAGGCCCTTCGATAACCATAAGAAAGTTCTTTAATAAGAGAGTGGGTGTAGACGACCTTGTAAGCATGGGTACGATTACACCGGAAGTGTCGGACTTTCTAGCGGCCTGCGTGGAGCACCGGATGAACATTATTATCTCTGGAGGGTCCGGCGCTGGCAAGACAACTCTGCTGAACGCTCTTTCTTCATATATTCCTCAAAGAGAGAGGGTAGTTACCATAGAGAACCCTGCTGAGCTAAAGCTGGACCGCAGACACGTGGTTAGCCTTGAGACCCGTCCTCCCAGCATCGAGGGTAAGCACGAGGTGACCCAGCGGGAACTGGTCATAAATGCCCTCCGCATGAGACCTGACCGCATAATAATTGGAGAGGTCAGAGGCGGTGAGGCCTTCGACATGCTCCAGGCCATGAACACAGGTCATGAAGGCTCCATTTGTACTGTACACGCTAACACTCCTCGTGACGCTCTTGCTCGTATCGAAAACATGGTGCTAATGGCGGGCTTTGATCTGCCGGTAAGAGCTATTAGAGAGCAGATTGCATCCGGTATAAATCTGGTCGTCCAAATCTCCAGAATGCGGGACGGAAAGCGCCGCATACTCCACGTCAGTGAAGTAGCAGGTATGGAGCAGCAGGTTATAACCATGCAAGATATCTTTGTCTTTGAGCAGACCGGTTCTATACATGATGGACAGATAATAGGAAAACTGGCGCCGACAGGTATAAGGCCGCAATTTATGGATAGGTTGGAAGAGGATGGCGTGCATCTAGACCCTCGTATCTTCCGACGAGCGGAGAGGTGGTAACGATATGGAATATGCTCCTATTATTATATTAGTCCTTACCTATTTCTCTGTAATGCTTGGGAGCATGGGCGCCTACCTGTTGATTACCGAGAAGAGAAGAAGAGCCAAGGATAGGCTGGATAGCTACACAAAGACAACAGAGAGCAACCGTGCTAGCAACCATAATTTTCAAGTGCTGCGGGACCGCAGACTAAGCCGGTTTCAAGGTCTCGACAATTTTCTTCAGAGCAATCGCTTGGCCGATACCATAGCTCTTCAGCTCTTACAGGCCAGGATAGCCCTTAGAGTGGGAGAGTACCTGATAATTAGTGTTGCATGCTCTGTTGCCATGGCCTACCTGCTGTTCAGTCTTTCAGGAGCCCTAATAGCTGCCCCGGTGGGTGCTGTAGTCGGCCTTTTAGCGCCGCAATTTTATGTTCGACGTAAACGCTCCCAAAGGACGAAAGCCTTAGAATCACAGCTTGTCGATTCTCTTTCCCTGGTAGCCAACTCCTTAAGAGCGGGCTGGGGCTTTATGCAGTCGATAGGCCAGATTTCTAACAGAATGGCTCCTCCAATATCAGAGGAATTCACGCAGTTGATGCAGGAGGTGAATTTAGGCACTTCGGCAGAGGAGTCCATACAGAGTCTAGTACGTCGCACTCCCAGTTATGACTTGGAGCTGGCCATGACCGCTGTACTTATCCAACGGCAAGTGGGAGGCAACCTGGCAGAGATGATGGATATTATCGCCTACACAATCCGGGAACGGCTCCGCCTGTTGGGAGACATAGCTTCCATCATCTCCGAGTCACGGCTCTCCATGTGGCTGCTATCACTGCTGCCGGTTTTCCTCGTAGTCATTATGTCGATAGTGCAGCCCGACTACATGCTGCCGTTTTTAATGGACCCGAGAGGACGAATACTCCTCTTAGGAGCGGCCGTGCTTGAGGTTATCGGCGTAATGATCATGCGCAAGATATCGAATATCAACGTATAGGTGCTGATATGTTTGTATTTATGGTCTCAATATTCACCTTTTTCGCTGTCGCCTTAGGAGCAATGGCGTTACTGTCTCCATCGTCCAGGAAGCAGGTGATTTTAGGACGTCTTAGCTCCTACACCTCTGGCGATGACCTGACCGACTTCGACCGGAAGCTGTTCAGGCCTCTTATCTCCAAGATCCTGGTGCCAATATTAGAAGAGATAAGGCGCCAGAACGCACGGTTTATGCCGGATCACATGATAGCAGATACTGACGCAAGGCTGACTCGAGCGGGCCGGCCCTTTGGCCTGGGAGTAGACAGTTTCCTGGTGATAAAAGCAGTCCTTTTCTTCGTGCTACCCGTTGGTTATGCTGTTTACCTGTTTGTCGGTTCTAATGGTCATGTCTCGCTCTTGCAGTGGATCCTGCTCGTGGGTCTTTTCTACGGTGGCTTTCGGCTGCCGGACTGGTGGCTGGACCGAAAAATAGGCGAGCGCCAGAGCGCTATCAATAGGGCTCTGCCAGATACACTTGATTTCATTGTTATATGCTCTGAGGCTGGACTAGCCTTCGAGGGAGCAATGTCAATGGTGGTGGAAAGGACAAAGGGGCCGCTGTCAGACGAAATGCGCCGTGCCCTAGGAGAGATAAGCCTGGGAAAGCGGCGGAGAGACGCACTGAGCGACATGGCCAATCGCACCCAAGCTCAAGACCTGGTCTCGTTCATCTCAGCCGTGACGCTCGCAGACCAGACCGGCATCAGCATTGGAAACGTCCTACGGGTCCAGGCCGACGATCTCAGAGTGCGTAGGCGGCAGCGCGCCGAGCGTGAGGGAAGAGAGGCCCCTCTAAAAATGCTCTTCCCACTTATATTCTTTATCTTTCCGGCAACCCTTATAGTGATAATGGGACCGGCGGGACTAAATATCTTTGACAATATGATCAGCCCTTAATATAGACCAAGTAAAAACACAAAGGGCCCTGAGAATAATAATATCCCAGACTTAAAGAACACGCCCCGCAAATAAGGGGCGTGTTCTAGTATTCCCTTAAAATTCATACAAAACATTTACCTAACAATAACGTTTCTATCACCCTGCCGCCCTAAACTATACCCAGGAGTGATGAAATGAGAGCAGCTACCAGGGTTAACAAATTAAAGACTACGAGACCTCGCTCATCTAAGACCTGGACTCAGTTGTTAGTCCGGACAGTAATACTCGTGCTTTGCCTCCTCGCATCGTTCACGTTCCCAGGAGAGCAGGCTAGCGCCTCCGCAAAGCTCTCTATGGTCATCAGCCAGGTCGATAGCTCAAACTTTCCCACTACTGTTGCCTATCTCAATATCACGGATGACAAGAGCTATCCCATCCTCGGCCTCAATACCAATAATTTCCAAATAATGGAAGACGGAGCTGTGGCCAAGAACGTGGAGATCTCCAGCGCCGTGGACTCACAAGAGCCTTTAGCAGCAGTTATAACTATAGATACCAGTGGCAGCATGGACCAAGTAGCAATGGAGGCTGAGAAGAAGGCTGCGACTACCTTTGTGAACAGCCTTAGGGAACAAGACCACGCTAAAGTTATCGCATTTTCCACAGGCGTCAATACTGTTGTGGACTTTACCACAGATAAAGGGGCGCTAATCAATGGCATCAACTCCTTAACGCCATCAGGTAATACTGCTCTGTACGATGCCCTCTTCACATCAGTAGAAGACACCGACAAGGCCAGCCCCAAGCGGCGCATAGTGGTGCTTATGACAGACGGTCAAAACACCAAGAGCCTGGCTAAACTGGAGGACGGGCTTAACCTTGCAACCCAAAAAGGAGTGGCTGTTTACACAATTGGACTTGGAACAGACATCCATCAGACTATACTTAGCAACATAGCCCAACAAACAAGAGCTTCTAGCATGATTGCGCCGTCTCCGGCCGACTTGGAAGGAGCATACAAGACCATAGCCGACCGCCTGCGTCAGCAATACGTGGTGAAGTACACATCGCCAAATCCTAAAGGCGCCAAAACATACCATCTCGCTGTTACGGTATCGTCTGAAGGTGACAGGACCTCTGCGGAGACCAAATATGATGCCAAGCCAATTCCCCCTTCAATAAAGAACTTATCTCTCAAAGATGGTGAGGCTATAGATGGTAGCGTACCTATCAACGTAGAAACATCTTCGGGGCAGCCTATATCCAAGGTGACTATGAAGATAAACGGTCAATTGGTGAAGGAGGTCTTTGAGCCGCCCTATTTAATCCCTATAGATACTTCGCAGCTTTCCCCTGGAAAGCAGGATATCGTGATATCTGTGGTAGATGCTGCTGGAGGAGAGACCAGCAAGAGGGTGTCCGTTACAGTACCGGCTAGCGCCGCTGCTCCGGACAGCCGTAAAGGTATAAGTACTACTACAGATGGTATAGAACCAGGCAAGGAGAGCAGTGGACTTCGCCTTCCCCAAATAAGCTTTGACGGCATAATCGCTGAACGAATCACCAAGGTTACAGATCTTATCGATTGGGACGTCCGTAAAATAGGTATGATAAGTCTAGTCTTGGCCGCCTCTGCCGCTGGAACTCTTGAGACCTGGAAGACTCTTTCTCTTATCTTAAACGCTATGAGCTGGCAGATCTGCTCCATATGTTATGGCAAGTACCGGACTTATAGAATATCCTGTCCAGACTGTCGCAAAGAAGAGCACAAGTTCGATGACAAAGAGCGCACTTTAGGTGAGTTCTTGATTCAGAATAACCTGATAACCCAGGAAGACCTGAGAGCAGCCATAGCTGCCAGCCAGGAAAAAGGTAAGGCGCTAGAGATCGTTCTCGTTGAGAGCGGAAAAGCATCGGCTAAAGATATCAGCAAGGCGAACTTCTATCTATCCCATTCTGTAGAAATACAGGAAAGAATAAAGGATGTCAAGGGTACAAAGGACACCGCTGAAACACGGAAAGAGTGGCTTATAAAGCCCACTATTTTGGCTAGGAACCTCTCTATAGTGGCCCTATCATTCATGGTCGTGGGGCTAGTTATACCAAATCTTTTCTAGCAATAACTCGAGAATAAAGTTAACGTAGGGGCGATTCTATAATAGAATCGCCCCTACATTTTTTGTAGAGAGACAACAATGTTGCGTCTCTACAGCGCGGAGGTTCATCACCGGTGATTTTATTTTCCTATTCCTTCGTGGTATGGTGACAACAACGGGTTGGCTCGAAAATTACTCCAGACAGAGGGCGTTGCCTGAGGTTCTCGAAGGCACCGCCCGTTTCCTTTCGAGAGCCTTGAGGAACGGGCTACGTTGGATCATTTTCATCCTCGTGGGTGTGGGCAAGCCCGCATGTGCGATTGCTTTACAATCGGGTAGGCGGGGCGGTCACCGACCCCGCCCCCCACACCACCGGACATGCGGGGCCGCATCCGGCGGGTCACCGAGTACCGAGCGCAAATGCGCCAAGGCTCCCTTTCGGTCGGGCGCCGGCGCCGGTGGAGACCCTTCACCAGGGTCGGGTTGGGCTTCACCCACCTATCCCAAGTCGAAGGCCAGTTGCCTGGTATTCTGCCTCATTCCGGGTCCGAACCCTCCCGTGGTTCCTTGTGGCTTCCTGTTCGGCCCTTCCCGTCGGAGCGATACGCTACACAGCGGTACTATGGCCTCTGCTGACTCCTGCCTCTCATTCCCGTATCGTTGCCGCTACGGTAGCCAGTCTCCCTGGCAGATAGACAGGCCTCCCGGGATAACCACCACTTCTGTCACCCCGCCCTGCCGGATTTACCCAGGGCCAGTCTTGGAAGTCTCGGGTTTCACTGTCTCTTGCCAGCTCACCCTCTGCCCCAGGCCTACTATCCGGTCCGTGTCCCTCAGGTCGTCGCTGTGGCTCCGGCTTCCTTCAGACCTCACCTCACGGTGACGCCCTTGCCTTCGCTTAACGGTCCCGACCTCCTGGACCGTAGAGAACTTTCACCTCCGAGAACGGGCACATGCCCGGCGTACATGAAAAGCAGCCTGCGCTCCGTTGCGAGGCTGCTTCTTTCTTAGCCCGAACCGAGGTTAACTAGCGGACGTGTGATGCTAGCAGATTAAGAAGTTCCTCCTCGGTCAATCCTGCAACAGACTGACTTAGGGGGTTGTGGTTGGTAGGAACGACGCGGCCGCCTTGTATGTCAAAGCGATCCCAAGGACCTGGAGCACCGAAAATTTCGCTGCCACTTTTTTGGCGTAGGAGAAGGACTAGACGCTCGCTTGGTCTAGGGATTGGGGTCTGCTGAAGCTGGAAGAAGAACTCTTCACCGGTAGGTTGTCGAAAAGGACCGCCCAGGTAACGTATCTCGATTTGTGCGCCCGGCTGTGGCTGTCCCTTGACCGTCTGGTCTATTCGGGCTATCGCACGGGAACGGGGCATGCCAGCCATAGAGGACATCTCAAAATGGAGGTCCGTGCTGGTGACAGAAACGATGACATCGGCCTGGGCAACAGCCTCGGGCAGCGTGGGGGCAGGAGCAAAGGGTGCTAGGTCGCTGTTTACGATAGGCAGGTCACTGTACTGCCGAGTTCCATTGGCAAATTCTTCTAGGAATTCGGCCTCAGTTTGCTGTGCTTCCTGCTTTTTTTGTTCTATAAGCGCGTCCATTTCGCTGGGCGTCATGGTAGGCACTGGTGGGCGCTTCCCTTCTCCTGGCATAGGTTTGTCAGGATCCTGCGCTTGGACAATCCCGGCAAGGCGTTTAAACTCTACTAACAACGGAGTATCGCTTTGAGCGGCAACGATACCAGCCGAAAGCCCTATAACAGCAACAACTGACAGCGTAATCGCTCGGAAATAATTTTGTAATCTCTTCATCAGTTGCCGATTAGTTCCGAATGGCGAATCTACTGCACCTTATGTAGATAACTTCACTCTCTAAACCCTTTGACACCCCTAGATACGCCGCGTATGATACCCTAGAAATGTAGCAATGCAGTTTGCCATGATCTATGCCTTAGGGACTAAGCGAATATTACTACTAGATAATTTTAGTGTCTAAAGGGATTCAGGAAGCTCTGCTTCGGACCTGCTGTACCTCCCCTATCCTTGAACTTTCATCTCCTACAAAGCAGCCCGGCAGCCATACGTTAAAAGTGCTTCCCTTCCCTACTTTGCTGGTAAAGCTTATCTCTCCTCCTAACAACTCCACCAAGGACTTGGTTATAGCCAAGCCAAGGCCAGTACCCTTGACCTGAGAGGAGCGAGAGTTGGTGCCGCGGAAGAATCTGGTAAAGATCCTGTCTTGCTCATCTTCAGGTATTCCTATACCAGTATCCTGTACCGTTATCTTCAGTCTGTCTCCATCCAGGTCCATAGACAAAGTAACTTGTCCGCCGGAAGGAGTATACTTACAAGCGTTGCCCATTAGATTAGATAGGATACGAACGAGGAAGTCTCTATCGCTAAGAATAGTTGACTCCTTGATAGAATCATCGACGGCTAGATGTACATTGACGTCTTTTGCATCACACTCCAGGCTCATAGTATCCGTTACCTCAGCCAGCAACGGCAAGATAGGGACCGACTTTATGTTTATAGGTATAGTGCCGGAGATAATTCGAGATAGGTCAAGGATGTTGGTTAGTAAGTTGGTTAAATGCCGCGCGTTATTGTGCACTTTAGATAGGTACTTATGGCGCTCGTCGGCAGGTAGCTCGTCATCCTCTAAAACGAGGTCTAGATATCCTCTAATTGAAGTGAGCGGAGTACGGAACTCATGGGAGACGGTAGAAACAAATTCCTCGGCAGCCTTACCGCTCTCGTGCCAGTTACTTATATCAGTTAATAATAAGACCTGGTCTCCCTCACCCTTACCGTCTGATAAGATCGGATGAGAGGTGACTTCAAAGGTCTTGCCTTCAACAGTATGTAGCTGTCTTTCTTCAGACACAGCATTCTGAGCAATGACCTTACTGAGCTGTTCCAGGTTTGTGCAGCCAGATGCTATGTCGCTGTTCTCATCCTTCCTATCCAGAAAGGAATCGTCTTCAAGAAGGGCGGCCAAGGTCTTCCTGGCCGATAGGTTCATATAAAGAACATTTTGTTCTTTATCTAAAACCAAGACTCCATCTCGTAAACAATCCAGCACTTCCTTATGAAATACGGGGGGCATCTTCCTTACAGCAATTAGCTCTTTGATAGCGCTGCCCATCAGGACACCGATACCAAGGATACGCAATACTGGATGTGTCAAAAAAGTGAGGGGGACACTGAGAGTGGCAGGAAGAACAGACCCAGACGAACCAAGCTCACTCGCCGCTGTACCAAAGGCGGAGGCAAGTAGAGTTATCCAGAGACCAAATAATATAAGGCTCGATATGTCCTCTTTAGATCTTCGTAGACGAAGGAACTGAAGTGAAACTACGAGTAACGAGACCAATAACAATAATATAATATCCACTATCAGGCAATGCCCCCTATGTATGAATTTACTAGTATGACGGTCTCTTATGCTATTTAAGAAAAGCTTGATTACTGTATGACTAATAAGCGAGTAATCTACTCTTATTATTTCAGCCGAAATACCCTCTCGAAGTATTTTAGCTTTTAGATTAAAACAAAAGCACGGCTTGGAATTATTTTGCTTCTATATGTGTTAAAACGATGTAGAAGGGTATTTGGTTAATCAATTTCTCACCTAAATTATATAAAAGGTATATGTAGTTTTTACCTAAAGCTATAACAAAAGAATAACTTCTAGGGTCACAGGGTATTGATCCTGAAATCCTTGTTACAATAAATAAAGAGGTTATTAACCTTTCTTACAACGAAGCGTTTCTATAGTGATCGCTATTCGGTATTTTTTGCATTTAATTATTTATGGCAGAATTACACTCGACAATTGATAGCGCCCAAACCGACGCTCTACTGGAAGAAAAAGAGCTAGTCCAACGCGCCAAAAATCAGGACAAAGAAGCGCTGGCTGCTCTTTACGAGACCTATTTCGACAGTATCTATCGCTACATTCTAGCCAGAGTGGGAGAGGCCGCAGACGCGGAAGACCTTACCGAAGAGGTGTTTCTCCGCATGTTGCGCGCCATTCATACTTTTCAATGGCAGCAGATCGGCTTTGCGCCCTGGCTATTCCGTATAGCTCACAACCTGGTTGTAGACCATCTGCGCCGCCGCTCCTATAGAAGGTCCCGCATGAATTACATAACCGCTACCTTTATTGAGAGCACAGAGATGACCGACGAGGTGGAGCAGAAGCTAGATAGCGAACACCTTAACGAGGCGGTACAACAGCTATCGACGGCACAAAGAGACGTAATTACTTTACGATTTGCAGCAGGCTTATCCGTTGCAGAAACAGCCTCAGCGTTAGGAAAACAAGCCGGTAATGTCAAAGTGCTTCAACATAACGCCTTGGCAGCCTTGCGCCGCATCTTAGAAAACAAAGATAAGCCGAAGACAACGGAGCCATCCAATGGAACAGGCCACAATTATCTTAAGGCTATACTAAAGAAATTTTAAGATAGTATATTATGAGCGCCAGTAAACGAAAGGACATCAGGATATGGGAGTCATAGACTCAGAGTCGCGTTTAGCAGATTGGTTAACTAAAATATGGGCTGTTGAGCCGAGACCTGAGTTCAAAGCTGCGGCGCGCTATCGCTTCTATCAAGCTATAGATAGCACGCCTCAGCCGAACCCGGCACGTCGATTGTCCTGGTCTATCCTTAAGCCAGTAATAATATCCGCTCTTGTAGTGTTTTTTACTTCCTTTGGAGTTGTAGGTTCTTCAGCTAGCGCCCTACCCGGAGATATCCTCTATCCAGTAAAGAGAGGACTTGAGCAGGTCCAGCTAACAGTTACTATAGATCCTGATGCCAAACTGGCTCTATATGTACAGCTTGCGGAAGAACGGACTAAAGAGGTCGCTCAACTTAACGAGTCCGGACGACCGATAGAGGGGCAGGTGCTAAACTCTCTGGTTCAGGACACCGCCAGAGCAATAAGCGGTATAGCAGCAGAGGGCGAAGTCTTACTGGCAGAAAAGCTGGCACAGCTTACTATAAGGCAGCAAGAAGTCCTGGCCGAGGTAGTGACTAAGTCGCCAGACCAAACCGCCCTGGAGTTGGCAATGGAGAGCTCTCGCCAGGGGCTGCAAAAAGCCCTGCAAATCACGACAGCACAACACAGCGACACCATGCCTTCTCCTGCTATACAGACTGTCCAGCCGCAAGACAATAAGCAAGAACAAAAAGAAAGTGAAGCTCAGGCAAAGCCTGTTCAAGACCAACAGCCGGAGCAGAGGCCTTCCCGCGGCGGTGATGAACCACTCGTTGTGGTCCCTCCGCAGGAAAAGACAAGCGCCGGCCAGAACAGCAACGCACCTGGGAATGAAAGAGCGACTTCCTCTAACGACAAGCAGGTAGATAACGGCAATAGTCGCTCTCAAAAAGATGACGATAAAGACACAGAAAGCGAAGATAACGGTCAGAAAAGATCAGGAGACGAAGAGCGTAAAAATAACAACAGCCAGAACAGCGACAACGGTCCCTCTAGAAGAGAGGATAGGGGCGCTCGACAAGAAGATAAAAACAACGACTCGACCGAGCCTAAGGATGAGAAACGGAGTGAGAAGGAAGAGGATAGAGACACTAGAGAGGACAAGAACGATAGCGACCGCTCCCAAAAAGATGACAAAGAAGATAAAAAAGACAAGGATGATGGTCGCTCCCAAAGAGACAGCAAGGATGACAAGGAAGATAAAAAAGACAAGGGTGATGACCGTTCCCAAAATGATGATAAGGGTGAGAAGAGCGCTAAAGATGGCAAAAGTGACGGCGATCGCTCTCAGAAAGACAGCAAGGAAGACAAAGAAGATAAAAACAACAAGGCTGACGATCGCTCCCAAAAAGGTGATAAAGATAATAAGAATGAAAAGAGCGATAAGAACGATAAAAACAATAATGAAGGCTCCCAGAAAAACGACAAGGGAAACAAGAACGATAAAAATAACAACGACAGCGCCCAAAAGGATGATAAGGGTGAGAAGAGCGCTAAAGATGGCAAAAGTAACGACGATCGCTCGCACAAAGATGATAAGGAAGAGAAGAGCGGTAAAGAAGATGGTGGTCGCGCAGAGAAAGACAGCAAGAGTGATAGCGACCGGTCCCAAAAAGAGGATAAAGACGATAAGCGTGACGACGATCGCTCCCAGAAAGGTGATAAAGACGACAAGGACGATGACCGCTCTCAGAAGGATGATAAAGCTGACAAAGATGACAGGGGCGGGAAAGATAAAGACTAACTGCTAAAAAGAAAGATAAAGATTTAAGACCTAACCCAAGTAAGGTTAGGTCTTATTTTTTGTCTATAGACGAGACTATTTGGAAGCTAGATACGCTTTTGACATCGTCTAGAGTAGATTATCTAAGTCTATCTTTCTCGCTCCACTATCATCGCAATGCCCTGCCCGCCGCCTATGCAAAGGGCCGCCAGACCGTATCTGGAGCTTCGCTTCTGCATCTCGTAAAGCAGGGTTGTGAGGACTCTTGTGCCGCTGGCGCCGATGGGATGTCCTAGGGCCACCGCGCCGCCGTTTACGTTGACTCGCTCGGTGTCAAGGTCAAGCTCTCTAAGCACCGCCACAGATTGAGCGGCAAAGGCCTCGTTAAGCTCTATTAGGTCCATATCGTTCAAGGTCAGGTTGGCCTTCTCCAGGGCCTTTCTTATGGCCCCTACCGGCCCCATGCCCATTATCCTGGGGGCAACGCCAACGGATGCATAGCTTACGATTCTGGCCATAGGCTTGCTGCCCAAAGCCTCGGCGGTCTCCCTTGTAGTTACCACCATAGCAGCAGCGCCATCGTTTATTCCGGAGCTATTGCCGGCCGTTATCGATCCTCCCTCCGACTTGAAGGCTGGCCTTAGGCCGCCCAGGCGCTCCGCGGTAGTATCCGGACGGGGATGCTCGTCCTGGTCAACAATAGCGGTACCCCTGCCCTTTGGCACCTCAACAGGAAGGATCTCGTCCTTAAACCTGCCGGCCTCCATGGCCTTGCCGGCCTTGGCCTGGCTGTCAGCGGCAAAAGTGTCCATATCGGCGCGGCTCACTCCAAACTCGACAGAGACAAACTCAGCGGTCATACCCATGTGGCAGTCCTCGATAGCGCACCACAGGCCGTCTCTTATCATCTCATCTACAAGCTGACCGTCGCCAAGTCGATATCCATAGCGCGCCTGCTGGACCAGATAAGGAGCACGGGTCATGTTCTCCATGCCTCCGGCCACCATTATATCGGCGTCTCCCAACCTAACAGCCTGAGAGGCAAGAATGACGGTCTTGAGGCCAGAGCCGCACACCTTATTGATAGTAGTTGCAGGTATAGGATCAGGTAGGCCTGCACCAATAGCAGCCTGCCTTGCTGGATTCTGTCCCAGCCCCGCCTGAAGCACGTTACCCATCAGCACCTCGTCTACCTGGTCAGGAGATACACCCGCCCTCTTCAGCGCTTCCGCGATCACCGCGGCGCCTAACTTTATAGCTGGCATATCGACGAACGCTCCGCCCATGGTGCCAACTGCGGTGCGGACTGCTCCTAAAATAACGGCCTCTGTCATAGCCTCCTCCTTAGTATCTCTAGAAATCAGAAAGTATGTTTTGCAAAGTGTAAAACCAATGGTATAACTTCAGGTCATAAAAGTAAAGTTGAAGGTATAATCGAGTGTGACCAGATGTTGTAACAAGAAGCCGTAGGGGCGGTGGCTTGTCCCCGCCCACTCACGCTCGGATGTAGTAGTAGAGTGATACTTTGGCGTACCGGATTGTTCTGAATATAATATTGGCCCTTGTGAATAAAGTGGTCATAATACTGCATTATCAGAGCCTTACCTGATAACCGTAAGGTGGTCAGACATAGACCGGGACTGTCTTTAGCTGAGGCTACCGCTTATCGGATAACCTCGTCTATGGCTGGAAGCGCGGCGGGCAGGGATGAACCCTGCCCCTACATCGGTGTATCTGCCTGTTATTTGCAACAACATATGGTCACACCCGGCCCAGACTCTCCCGGCCTGATGATAGTTAATAAACTAGATCGGGTGGTGTGGATATTCCAGCACCACAGGTTAAAACCTGTGGCATAGTTCGGGTTTCTCATGCCCCAGGCTTGAGCCTGGGGTACCGTCCTCCCCCCATTGCGATCGGTTGCTAAGCCTTCAGCAACCCCTTGTGCCGCAGCGCCCGCTCCAGTGACGGGCCCATTTTCATCTCCTGGAACTCACCGATGGCGAAGTCCAGGTGAGCCATGGCCTCCTTGCGTATGGAGTTGGAACTGGCATCACCCCCACCTGTATCCTCCCCCGTCGAGGGGGAGGAGGGTTCTCCCCTCTCCCCTGGCGGGAGCGAGCTTGTCCCCTCTCCCTTTGGGAGAGGGTTAGGGTGAGGGCTACCTTGTTCTATCTCCTCTGCCTCCTCCAACAGCAGCTCCGCAAGCTGCAACCGCGTGAGGGCTATCTCCGGGCGGAAGCGGACTCTGGCGCATACCTCCAGCGCCTGTTGGTAATACTCTTTGGCCTTCTCTCTATCCCCAAGCAAGGCTGCCGCTGCACCGAGATGGCGAGCGACGCAGGTTGGAATAAGCTCATGGATCGGCGCTTTACCGGCTAGCGTCGATGCCAAAAGGGAAGCGGAGCTGCGGTCTCCGATTATTACAACCGTCTCCAGGAGCAGTAAATGTACATTCGTGGGGAGCTCATGGTTATCAATACTTATACCGCGCTGAGTTATCGCCTGGTCCAGAGTAGATTTAGCTTCGTCATGGCGACCCAGGTGGGCGAGGACTAGAGCCAGAAAGGGCAACCCTATTCCACCAGTACTCTGCACTCCGGCTAACCGATTGGCTTCAGCGGTTTGAGACAGTGTCTCTTGAGCCTCCGGTGCACGCCCCAGGTGCAAAAGAGACGAGAGACTCATATTGGCAAACTGTCTCCCAAACATAGGAGAGCCAAGCTCCTCGGACCTGGCTATAAGGCGCTCCCCGGCCTCTACCGCGTCCTCCAGATGTCCGTCCATCGTCGCTAACGCTATCTGGGTCACGAGTGGGAAAAGGAGGGCCTGAGCGTCCCTGGTATGGGATGTTACCTCATCTAATTGACCCCAAAGCTCCTCTGCTCTGGCCCGGTCACCCCAGTCGAGAAAGGTGCCACCGCTATAATAGAGCAGGTTTGCTAATGTCCTTGTGCTCAAGCCATCCAATGGCATTCCGATAAACTCAACCGCGAGAGCAACTTCCCGCTGCAATGGGCCATGACTCAGAACAACCTGGGCACCGCCTACCATGACCTGCCGACCGGTGACCGGGCCGAGAACCTAGGCCAGGCCATCGCCTGTTATCAGGCCGCCCTCAGGGTCTATACCGAGCAGGACTTCCCGGTGGATTGGGCCATGACTCAGAACAACCTGGGCACCGCCTACGGGGACCTGCCAACCGGAGACCGGGCCGAGAACCTACGCCAGGCCATCGCCTGCTACCAGGACGCCCTCAGGGTCTATACCGAGCAGGACTTCCCGGTGCAATGGGCCATGACCCAGAACAACCTGGGCACTGCCCTCGAAGAGCTTGAACGACTTCGCGATGCTACCACGTAGGCCGGTCCTGGGCCGTAATGACAGGCCCACGTGGGCGGGCCCAGGTCCGAAGGTTGAGTATCTTCGGGCTCGGTTCGGGGATGTTACGCCAAGGGGTGATCCTGGCACGGGACCGCGATCCTGGATGAGTCCGCATGCCGTCTCGCATTTGGACTGTAGGCGGCGCTGGCGCCGCCGGAGAGGGTTGTACTGAGTGAGGCGTGGCGCGAGTTCCAGGAGAAGATATCGCCTCCGGTGGAGAGCAGTTAGACCCCTTGCGGCTGGTTAGTTGCCGTTGTTGTTTAAGGCAGTAGTTCACCCCGACGGGCCGTGAGATTGATGCCAGCCGACTGTCACCAGTTTGGCCTTTGGACAGCAAGTCCCGGCACGCGTTGGAAGTCCCGCAAGTTCAAAGTAAGGATTGCATAGCCATGCGCTAAGGCTGTAGCGCTGATCAAGAGGTCGTGTGCGCCAATGGGCTGGCCCATTGCAGCGAGTTGAGCTAAGAGACGTGCATGTACTCTGGCAATCTGGTCATCAAAAGGGATAACCGGAAAGGCTTCAAGGACCGCCTCAACGAAGGCTTCTCGTTGTAGTCGACGTACCGCCGAGTCTGCTCGATGAACTCCGACCAACAATTCGGACGCGGTAATGCTAGACAAGGCTAGAGGTTCGTAAAGCATAGCTTTGGCGAGTACACTCAAGTCCTCGCCTCGCCGTTCCAACATAATGAAGATACCAGAGTCAACTAAGAGGGCCATTCTTTAAACTCAGCCTTCGGCTGTTCAGTCTGGATAGCTTCCAGGTCATCGGCGAAGCCATCGCCCGGTAGTTCTAGATCACCCAAGCGCGCTAGAAGCTCGGCCCCTGTTATACCGCGCGGTTGGCTTACAGGACCAAGGCTAGCGATCAACTCACCGTTCCGCTCGATTATGAAGCGCTCGCCCTGGTAACGGATGCGGTTGAGCACGTCTGAAAGGTTCTTAGCTAGCTCAGTCGCAGTAATCTTTGTCTCCATCATACCTTTACCCTTTAGAATGACTATATGATAATCTGATTTTCACATAAACTCAATGCTTTTACCATAAGATTTTGAACGCTACATTAATAACGGCTATAATAGCCTAAATTTAGATTCAACATCGATTGGCGTATTCAATAAGGAGGAGAGAGCAGTGACTACATCTGCCGTAGGAAAGCGCGTCCCCCGGGTGGAGGGCGCGGCAAAAGTGACGGGGGCGCTTCAATATGCTTGTGACGTATTTTGGCCACGGATGCTGTATGCCAAGGTATTGAGAAGCCCTCATGCTCATGCCAGGATCATAAAGATAGATACCACCAAGGCTAAGGCGTATCCTGGGGTGGAGGACGTGCTAACAGCATATGACATACCGTCTTTGCAGAAAAACCCCACTTCACGCGGCCTCGCTGTCCTGGCCCACGATGAAGTGCTATTTCATGGGCAGCCGGTGGCCGCGGTGCTGGCCGCTGATCTATCTACAGCCGAAGAGGCGCTGGACCTTATAGAAGTGCAGTATGAAGAGCTGACGGCGGTGGTGGACCCGCTGGAGGCCATGCGTCCGGACTCTCCACCGACTAGAGCGCCGCTCACTAATATAGACCGGTCAGAGGAGAGGGAACACGCTACTATCGAATCCGGCAGCGAAAAAGAGCAGGAAAGCGAAAGCCCTAATGTGACCCAGCACCTGGTATTCTCCAGGGGAGATATGGAGAAGGGGTTTGCAGATGCCGATGTAATTATAGAGCATACGTATCGCTCGTCCTGGGTGCATCAGGGATATATAGAGCCGCATAACGCCATAGTGGACTACGATATAACCGGCCAGTTTACAGTCCTGGGCAGCAACCGGGGGCAGTTCCCCTTGCGACAGTCCCTTTCTAATATCCTGGGGGTCCCGGAGACCAAGATCAGAGTTATACCCGTTGAGCCGGGTGGGGCTTTCGGTTCCAAGATCGCCCCGCTGACCGAAGGTATCGCGGCGGTGCTGGCCCGGCACGTCAGGCGACCGGTAAAGGTGATGATGAGCCGCAGCGAAGACCTCAAGGCCTCCATACCATCGCCTCAGGCCGTGATCACCATTAAGACTGGCGCGAAAAAAGATGGCACGCTCACGGCTCTCCAGGCCGATGTGATCTTCGATGCCGGCTCATTCCCCGGCGGCCCGGTGATGTCCGGATGCACTGTGGTTGGCGGGTACTATAAGTTCCCCAACCTGGAGATCCACGGATATGAGGTGCTGACTAACAAGGCCAGTGTCGGCGCGCTGCGCGCTCCGGGCGCTCCTCAGGCTAGCTTCGCAATAGAGTCGCAGATGGATGATATGGCTGAGGCTTTAGGTATTGATCCTATAGAATTCCGCTTGAAAAACGCTATGGAAGAGGGCGATCTGCTTCCCAACAACCGGGCATATCCACGTATTGGCCTCAAAGAATGCTTAGAGCGTATCGCGCAGACCCCAATATGGGAGAGAAGGAATAATCTGCCAAAGGACCACGGCATAGGACTGGCTGTAGGAGGCTGGCTGGGCGGCATGCAGCCCGCTGCTGCGATCCTAACCCTCAACAGCGACGGCACCATTAGCGTTGTGGTGGGCTCGATTGACGTTTCAGGCGTTAATACCGCATTTGCTCAAATAGCTGCCGACTCTTTCGGCGTATCCATGGACAGGATAAGCGTGCGCACCGCCGACACCAGCGCCGCTCCTTATTCCGGGCAGAGCGGCGGCAGCAAAGTTATGAGGACCGTAGGCTCCGCGATACAACTGGCTGCAAAAGACGCGCTGGACCAGATGTTCAACATAGCTGCTGAGCGGTTGGAGTGCAGCAAAGAGGACCTGGAGGCGGCCGATGGCGCAGTACGAGTAAAAGGCTCCCCGGACCGGGCCCTCTCGCTTGAGATAATCGCTACTATGACTGTATCCATGGGCGGCACCTATGCTCCAATCGTCGGCAGAGGCAATACCACGTCGCCACCGCAGGCTCCAAGCTTCACCTGCCAGGCGGTAGAGGTGAAGGTGGACCCTGATACCGGAGAGGTGAGCATTCTGGACTCTTACTGCGTCCAGGACGTTGGGTTTGCTCTCAATCCTCTATCGGTGGAAGGCCAGATCCAGGGCGGCGTCGCTCAGTCCCTGTCTATGGGCTTTAGCGAGGAAATGCAGTACAACGACAAAGGTATCCTGATGAACTCTACCCTACTGGACTACCGGATGCCAACAGCCTTGGACTTGCCGATGATCACCGCAATACTCGTGGAAGTGCCCTCTGAGGACCCACTGTTTGGAGTACGCGGCGTAGGCGAGCCTCCCATCGCGGCGGGCGCTGCTGCTATAGCCAATGCGGTAAAGCGAGCAACGGGTGAGAGGATGTATAAGCTGCCCATAACTGCTGAGCGTATACTGGAGGCAAGGGGTAAGGTCAAGAAGGGATAATAATCGCGATAAGATAGCCGGGCGGCGTTGCCTGAGGTTTTCGAAGAGGCACGCCGCCCGTTCCTTTAGTTCGAGAACCTCACTACGCAGGTGGACATGGGCATCTGTTAGCATAGTAATTCCTCAGTCCGTGTAGAAGTATTGCCATAAGTTATCTCCTGGAACGAATCGAGATGCTTGGCGAAAGATTGCTTGTAACGTACCAATGTCTAACTCCCTATGTCTTGGCACGGTCAAAGATTGTCTCTGTCCAGCTTCGGTGATACGCCGTAACTTGATGTGACTACCCCGCTGTGAATATACTACAAAGCCAAACCTTCCAAGAATTCCAATTACTTCCTCTCCGGACAGCCTCCGGACTCTAGGCATACAATGGCTCGATTTCAAGAGTTACCAAAATGGATGGGTTCTGATCCAGACCAAGCTCTTTCAGGTCTTCGCCCTCTAAGTGTAGGGCTACAGCCTCCTGGAGGTTTTTCAAGACTTCGTCCATGGTATTGCCCTGAGTCACTACTGAGACCTCTAAGCACTCTGCCACGTATTGAGTTTCTCCTTTGTGAATATATGCTTTTATTGTGCGTTGTAAGGCCATATCTTTATCTCCGATGCTTTGCCTATCTATATATCTGTTGGCCCTGCCAAGTCAATCGCGTCTTCTGGTCTTATTATAGTGATATTGTGGTTCCTGGCAATGCTGCTTCCCATAAGAGCAGCTATAAATGGGCCATCAGTTGTAACTATTATCGCATCTTGTACCATAACCGCTATCCTCACGAGCAGTCTATCGCCTTCATCAATACCTTGAATGCCTATTAGCTCTGGTAAAGATTCTAAGTCTTCCTCCGAGAGGATATGATTATCTTTGTCTGGATTGCCCAAAATGTTCGAGATTATACTCATTACTCTCCCTGGAAGCAGCGATTCCTTTCTTCTTTTCAGTTCGTCTATATGACTCGAATATTTGCCGTATAAGGTTCCTGTTAGAGCTAAAGCATGACAATTAAAGTTTATTTCACTCAAAAGTTCAAAAGATGTGGAATAGGTCCGGCCTCGGTCGTCTTCTCCTGTTTCGGCAGTAATGATCACATTTTCATCTGGTATAAAAACGCGCTTCAAGCTTTCGCCTTTTTGAACAAAGCTTTTACGTAACGGTTGGCCTCCTCGTCTGTTCCAAAGAAACCACCTAGGCCACCTTTAATCTGTCCATTGTCGTTCACCTCTAGAAATTCAACGGTAGTGTCGATTTCGTCTTCAGTCCGCTGGAAATAGTATACTGCCAGATCTTGTGGCTTCAGTCTGTCCTCAGCTACTAGAGTAAGGAGGGCCATTAATATATGTTCACTATGTGTTGATAATATTAAGCGCTTTGGCTTCTTTGTATCGGCAGCAATATCAACCAAAACAGAAGTCAAGGAATTCTGTGCCTTTGGATGAAGATGTATCTCTGGTTCATCGATACATAGCAGTGATTCTGCTGGTGCTAAGGCTACCTGAGTGAATAAATAAAAAAGCTGGTTTGTGCCAAAGCCTTCATGGACAGCGTTGAATCTATCTTCTCCTTTAGAACTCTCGATAGCAACATGATAGTCTGAAGAAGATTTATGATCTATACCTCTATTTGTGACATTCTCTACCCAATGTTTCACCTTTTCTCTTATCTGATTATTTTGGAGCAAGATAGTGGCAACGGCCTCAGCACGCTGTTGATAACTTGTCCATTCCAGCAGATCGGTTTGTACTATACGGTCCGGCAATAATTTATGAGTTAGCTGCTCAAATCCTCTCAGTGCCGGTACTATATATATTTGGTCTAAGGCATCAAATACTATGTTGCAAAACCGCTCGGCACTTGTTTCATACTCTGTTTCCTCTGCCCCTCTCCTATCACGGATACGAAAGGGTTTTGCAAAGTAATGATTGGTCTGGAACTGTACGCTAACCTCGATATTAGGAATAGGCTCCACTGGAAACCATTCCGGGCTAGGAGTTCCCATCGCTATGTTTTTGCTAGTTAGATAACCACTAGCACCTTCAATGAACAGCCCACCATCTTCTGTGAAAACACTGGCCTTATGGTTAACCATACCTTTCTCTCGAAAGCTGGCCTCATATAAGAATTTGCCTTTAGATGGGAAAAATGAGCCTATAGGTTGCGTTATTGGCACGTTAAGTTTAAAAGTAATTTCTTTTTCAGGAAGCCCGAATTCATCACTTCTATGCAAAAAGTCCGAAAACTCACCGAATACCAGTGGCCCATCAAACTTAAGAGGATTACGACCTCGACTCTGCTTCATCAGCCCTAATGCCTGGAAGATACTACTCTTTCCACTTCCGTTGGGGCCAATAAGCACAGTTATAAGTCCAGGCTTAATTGTCACTTCTTCGAAGAGTTTGAAGTTTTTCAAGGTTATTTCCTGAAGCATGGCTATTACCTATCTTTCCGGCGCGTCATCGCGGCCAACTGCGCCTCTAAACGGATGCCGTCGGCCAGGGGCAGGTCCAGGCCCCTTACTATGGCCTCTTTGGCAAGCTGAACTATCCGCTGATCTTTTTCTAGTATCTTATGTGCGGTCTCTTTTGCTGCCTCCAGGTGTTCTCTGGGAGGTACCAGGCGGTTCACCAGGCCGATCCTAAGGGCGTGCTCAGCGTCTATTATGTCTCCGGTAAGAGCCAGGTCCAGGGCGTGACCCCGGTGGACTACCCTAGGAAGGGTCTGGCTGCCCCCTGCGGCGGGGATGATACCCAGTCCGACTTCGGGAAGTCCAAAACGAGCGTTCTCTGTGGCTATGCGGATATCGCACAGCATGGAGAGCTCAAGGCCGGAGCCGAGGCAGAAGCCGTGTATGGCGGCTATCATCGGCTTGTATGTAGTGGCGATAGTGCCCCACAGGTCTCGTTCCCAGCGCACTTTTCGGGCTATTACCGGAGAAGGAGCAGAGCCGAACTCGGTCAGATCGGCGCCGGCGCAAAAGGCCCGGTCTCCAGCGCCCTTGAAGATTACTACCTTAGCATCAGGATCGTCCCGGATGGCGTTAATCACCTGGAACAGGTCGTCCCGCATCTGCACGTTGAGGGCGTTCAGTACTGTAGGGCGGTTCAGAGTTACATAGACTATGCCGGCCTCATCCTTCTCGTAGATGATAGTGTTGAATTCAGTCATCTGACTCATCTTCCTTCAAATTCAGGAGAGCGTCTTTCTAAGAAAGCACGGATACCCTCCATCCGGTCCTGGGTGGTCTGTAGCAGAAAGTAGAGGTCGCCCTCCAGCCGCATCCCCTGCTCAAGGGTAACATCCATACCCTTTGTAACGACCTCTTTGGCGTAGCTAAGGGCTATTGGCGCTTTTTCCGACAGTTTAGTTGCCAGGGCCTCGGCCTCATGACCAAGCTGATCGGATGGCAGTACCTTCGATACCAGTCCGATGCGAAAGGCATCTCTGGCTGAGAGGATGTCTCCAATTAGTACCATCTCTAAAGCTGCCGCCTTGCCTACAATCCTGGGCAAGCGCTGGGTTCCTCCGCTGTGGGGTATGTAGCCGTAGGACAGCTCTGGCGCCTGGAATGTGGCTGTCTCGGATGCCAGGCGGATGTCACAGGCTAAGGCTAGCTCAAGGCCAGCCCCGTGACATGGGCCATTGATCGCGGCTACAACCGGCACTGCCAGTCTGGATATCGCGCTTACTGCTATCTGTCCCGGACTTTGGAGTACAGAGCCTGGTCCTTCAAGCTGGAGGTCTTCTAGCTCTTCGCCGATGCAAAAAGCCTCTCCTGTAGCGTTAAGCACCACCGCCTGGATCGACTCATCATCTATCACCGCCTGGCACGCGGACTCTATCTGGTAGGCTATGGCCAGGTCCAGCCGGTTGCCATCACTAGGGCGGTTTAGAGTTATGTACGCAGTTTTGCGGTCTTTTTTGAAGAGGACGGTATCTGTAGACAAGTGACTGCTCCTATACATTAAATATGCTGCTGTCTAAAGCGACTATCCACTCTTGTCCAAACGATGTGCGCTGTAACAAAGCCAATCCCCAAGAGAAAAGTAGCCACTAGCCAATGATCCCACCCGTTGACAAATGCGAAAGCATAAATAAGGGCCGAAGGGACAAAAGCTGCTCCAACTGCCATGTACCTAAGGAACATTCTTACTGATTCATGCCAAAATTTATACTGCTGGCCCATTTCGAATCCTGGTCCTCCTTTCCAAAGAAGCAGCGTAGCTTGATAAACGAGCCATAAAACTAATCCGACTAAAACAAAGCTGTCTATCACCTCTAGTATAGTCCTTAAAGTTCCTTCTTTGAATCATATCTCAATTATTCAAGTGTCTAGTTGTAAGTTACAAGTCTCAAGGAATGAGTCTCTAGTTATAAGTCGCAGGTTTCAAAGACCTTGTTACTTGCGACTTGGCCCTTGCTACTTGTCGGGGACAAGCCCACGCCCCTACTTAGGATGCAGCTACTCTACCTACTATTGCAACAACTTCTGATCACCACCCTATAGCCCTAAACTCCGACAGCCGCTGGCGGATATTTTGCCATCCAGGCATCGTGGCCGCCCTTCAGCGCTCTGGCATCGTAGCCACGCTTGCGAAGAAGGAGCGCCACACGGGCGCTGGTGCCTTCGCCTGGTCAGGCGCAGTAGAGGACTACCATACGACCATCAGGCTCATGCTGCGCCATCCACTCGCGGATCTGGTCTGGCAACACCCGCTGGCTGCCTGGAATACCTCGTGTGTCTTCCTGATAGGAGGAGCGGGTGCGCACATCGAGAATAATAGGTGGTGTATAGCTGGTCATGGCATGAGCTAATTGTTCGACAGTGATTCGGGGCACATCGCCGGTAGTTTCTCCAAAGAGCCCACCGGCAGTGGGAGTGCGCTCCTCCTCCAGGGTGGTCTCAGCCACTCTGCGGGCGTACCAGGATGACAACGGCGTGGCGGACACTCCATGGAGGACTACCGAGACCAGCACCACTACTCCAACGCTGGCAAGCAGCCCCTCGGCCTCAGGCACACCTCCCCGCACCGCAAGTAGAACTAGCAGCAAGGAGCTTAGTCCTCGTGGCCCAAACCAGCCTATGAAGGCCCGGGCATCCTTGCTCATGGAAGCACCCAGCAGCACTACGCCTAGCGACAAAGGGCGAATGATAAAGAGAGCGAGGGCCGCAAGCAGCAGTCCAGGGACGACAGCGCCGCTGCCAATACTGGTGGACAGGACGGCGCCAAAAAGAATGAAGCTGAGGAGCATTGCCATCTCCGCCGTCGTTTCGCCGTACTCCAGGAAGCAATCACATAGCTCGTAGTCGAGCACTGAGGCGGCAAAGCCCGCAGCAAAAGCGGCCAGGAAGCCATCCACTCCCAGAGTCTCTCCGGCCACAAACGCGGCTAATACGAGCCCTAGCCCGTATAGGGCCTGGTACTCGCGCCGGATTCCCATTCTGGCGTCTGCCTTGGACATAAGCCAGGCGCCGAGGGCCCCAATAGCAAAACCTACTATGGGGCCAACAAGAAATAGCTTTGTCAGCAGCACAGCCCAGTCCTCCGGACCACGAGTGTTGGCCTGTGCTACTGCTATGAGCACCAAGACTATAGGCAGGACCACCAGATCGTTGGTGCCGGCCTCGATACTTAGTATGCGGCGGATAGAGCGAGGTATGTGCTCGTTCCTTACTATGTCCCGCAGCGCTACCGGATCTGTAGAGGCTAGGATAGCTCCTACTAACAGCGCCTGAGCAACCGGAAGCCCTAGGATCCCTCGCGCGGCAGCGGCGACCAGGAGCACGATTAGCAGCGTCCCAGGCCCCAGGATCAACGCTGGTACTAGCCATGCCTCCCGTCCCTCGTCGAATCGAAGCTTGAGCGCGTCCAGAAACAGCACGAGCGCGAGGGTAGGCAGCGCGATGGCTTCTAGCACGGGCGAGTGGATATCCGCAGCGATAAGTCCAAAGCCGTATGGCCCAAGAATAATACCCAGGCTGAGAAAGATGATGGGAAAAGAGATGGGAGCCAGCTCAACCACCCTCGAGACGAGAGCGGAGAGTGTAAGGAGCAGAGCGAGGATGCCAAACGCGATGAGAAGCTCAGACATGTATAGTCCTTTGGTTGTCTGTATGATGCTGCCAGGAAAATAGCTATTCCGTGGTTCGACAGGCCTGTCCTGAGCGGGTCGAGGGGCTCACCATGAGCGGAAAAACTATGAATCTAAGACTTCGGCGCTCTCTTGCGGTAAGACCTCAGAAAACTGTCCTTGAAGCTCTGGTACTCTCCATTTAGTATAGCTTCTCTGGCACGGCGCGTGAGACTTAGAGTAAAGTAAAGGTTATGGATAGAGCAGAGTATTGGCCCTAACTCGTCTTTTGCTTTCATAAGATGGTTGAGATAGGCCCTGGAGAAATTAGAGCAGCAGTAGCAGTCGCAGCCTTCCTCGATAGGAGCCCCATCCTCTCGGTACTGTGCGTTAAGCAGGTTTATTCTGCCCAGAGGAGTAAGAGCAGTCCCGTTGCGGCCCATGCGGGTAGGAGATGCGCAGTCGAAGAGGTCTATGCCCCGGGCTATGCCCTCTAGCAAGTCCTCCGGCTCGCCAATACCCAACAGGTGCCGGGGTTTTTCATCAGGCAGCAGCGGAATAGTCCAGTCGAGCACTCTGTGCATGTCTGCCTTGGACTTGCCGAGTGAGCCGCCTATCGCCAGCCCCTCGAAGGATAGTCCTCCTATGAATCTAGCGCTCTCCTCTCGCAGGTCGCGATACTCTCCACCTTGCACTATGCCGAATAACCCCTGCTGCTTGCTCTCAAAAGCCTCAAGGCATCGTAACGCCCAGCGGTGGGTACGCTCCATAGATGCTTTGACGTAATCGTAAGGAGATAATGGCGAGGTGCATTCATCAAAGGCAAGTACGATATCCGCCCCTAAGAACTTTTGTATCGCCATTGAGCTTTCAGGAGTCAGGCGCTGCGGAGAGCCATCCAGGTGCGAAATAAAGGAGACGCCCGCCTCATCGATGCTGACCAGGCTTTCCATCTCTCTCGACAGGCTCGAGAGATTGTCTTTGCCATCTGTGTCTCTCTGAGTGTCCTCTTCCGGGAACACGTTGGCTATCTTTCCAACTCCTTGCTCTCTGCCGGCGCCCAGACTAAATGCCTGGAAGCCGCCACTGTCGGTTATGGTAGGCCCTGACCAGCCCATGAATCTCCCCAGACCACCGCAGTGGGCTACCAAGTCCTCGCCGGGACGCAGGTGCAGGTGATAGGTGTTTCCCAGGATGATTTGTGCGCCCATCGCCAGCATCTCTTGCGGGTTAACGCCTTTTACCGATGCCTGAGTGGCTACTGTTATGAAAGCAGGGGTCTCAATATTTCCATGGGGTGTGGCTATGATCCCTGCCCTGGCAAGAGATGTGTGGTCTTTCTGTACTACTGTAAAACTGATGGACATAGCTCTCGCCACAACCTTTTTCCAGATGGGTGATGCATATTAACATAATGTAGGGGCAGACCTGGGTGTCTGCCCTGGTTCTAACAGATCATGCTAGAATTCTAGACGTATTTACAGTCTCAGATGGTTAGATGGCGGTGTTTAGGGTGCACACATAGGTGCACCCCTACCCCATACCGGTATATATATTTTAATTTGCATCACGCATCAGAGGGAGAGGGAGAATTAGAAGCTTAGTCAGTAAAATATAGTCCTGGTCCTGTGGTGTGGCTTTGAAAGGGGCATTCTTTGTCCCATGTCCCACAAGCGCCAGTCGATTTGGAAGGATGGCAGGTCTATACCACCCTCTTTTAGGGTTTTCTTTAGTCCCTCTACTGCCCATATTGTGCAGGCCCTTATCTCTACCTCCTCCTGACTTCCCGGCTTGATTTCCTGAAGGGAGTCTATTTTCGCAGCTAGCGGCTCAGCATATTGTAGGATTCCTAGCTCTCGCAGTACCTGAGGCACTTTGTAGTCGGCAAAGCAGGTCAACTGGTCCATATCTGAGAAGGCCCCCAACCCTACCCCATCGAACTCACCCCAGAGGTCAGCCACCAGGATCTGTGCCCTCTTGTAAAAGGATACCTTGTGGTCTTTGTAAGTTGCTACATCGCTGAAGAAGGGCAGATCGTTAGTCACCAGATCCACTAATCTGAGCGCGCTTCCCTCTGCCGCACCTATGACGTTGCTGAACTGGCCGCCGTATTTCTGCTCCACGGCTTTAGCCACGCCGCGAATGATCCCGCACCTCTCGCTCCGCATGGGTATATCTGCTTGGCCCCGGAAAATATAGCCTGCATTCTCGTAACTTATTGAGGCCAGATATTTAGGGTCAAGGACAGGTATGCCTTCCTGGACAGCCCTGGTAAGAGACGCAGCAAATGCCCAGTATCCGGAGAGGGTGTTGCCGTTGAACTCTATCTTCCACCTGGGTTCTCCCCAGAAAGAGAAGTTAAGGGTGTCTAAGACCATGATGTAATTGGCTGTCAGCTCTGGTGGCCCGGAATAGTGGTAGGTGTGGTCCCAGTCTGGGACTTTAACACCATCCTGCGCCCACTTCTCGGCCAGAGCTAAAGTTGCTTCATGGTCGATAGATACTAACTGGCACTGTTCAACGACCCGTTGTGTGCTTTCTAATACGTCCATACTTCAACAACCTCAAATGATTCAGGGACGGAATAAGAGTCAAGTAGAATGCTTTATTTTTGATGTGGTTGAGTTAGTGTTGGTCTGGAGTCCATCTTATCTAAGGCGGGAATCAAGATCAAGCCATTGGTAGGAAATTGGTAGGACTGTTGACGGGTACGAAAGAAGTTCATATACTTGCTATATTATGATCACTCACTGCGGACTGAACTCAGGACGAGATTGGGCACTATGGCTCTGGATCAGATAGAGGGCACTTTATCCCGAGATGAACCACTGCACTTAGGTACGCTTGATGCCTTCTATGGTGCTCTCCTGGGGCTGTGGGCTTCAATGACACTTCATTCGAGGGACATACCTCCTGAAAGTTTTCTTGCTATTCTTGGCACTGTTCTACTTGCAGTCTTTTGCTTGGGCGTGGGTCGTAGTACCGGGAATTGGCAAGAAAGATTGTTACTCTACTTTATCGCCCTGCTGATTGCAGTAACTTATCGGTATTGGTTTGGAAGCGAGGTTCAACCTGCGCTAAATTCTGCAGATAAACTAAGCGAGATACAGCTTTGGTTTATACCCATTACAGTTCTTGTATGGGCAGTCACACTTGAGGGGGAAACTAGGATACGTGGCCACTAGGTTACGCTATTCAAGGCCCATATCCTAGTGTCCTGTCTTTAAATTAGCTTTACACTATTACCTCTAATATAGTGTCAAGGTATTTTGCTTACAATACACTAGGGAGGGCAGTAAGATGAACACCTTATTATTCTTAGCGATCTTATCATTAGGAACTACAATCGCCTTACTGGTTCATATTAAGATAGAACGACGCCGACAAACGCGAATCACCTCAGAGAAGGAGGCTGTATTCGGCTTTTCGGGTAGTAACCGCCCCGATCTGCCTCATGGAAGCATCCTAAATAAGCCACCATTTGCAGCATCGGTCCTGGATATTCAGAAAGAAGTCCGTGATTTTCTTTCTGCCTTGGAACGAGTTCAACACTCAAGCCAGCTTTTCATAAATACAGAACAGATCAGGAGAGGTCTTGGAATGCTGGCGTTACTTTCAGGGGCCACAATAAGCAAAGATGGACCAGGACTCGACACCGCTCGTGAATTAAGGATGAAAGGTGTTATTAGCGACACTACTTTCGCGATGTTTAGAAGTCTTGAGCAGGAACTCCGTGAGTTTGCGAACGTAGCCGAGATAGGTCCTACCGAAAACCGAAAGTTAGAACAGTCAAGTGAGTTGGCTGCACTTCTCGCCAAAGCACTTTTTAGTGAGAGTGACCGCATGCGCTTGGAATTGGATAGTAAGGCACCAGTTGTGGGGGAAGAGTGAGGTAGAGCAAATGCGAGCCGTTATTTTGATTACTGCACCAGCTAAGCGGTCCGGTGATGTTGTTGAAAAACTCCGAAATCTGCCTGAAGTAGTGGAAGCCGGCGCAGTATTTGGTGATACAGATGTGTTCGCGGTGGTTGACACGCCGAACCTAGAAGGACTTGACCGTCTAATAATGGATCAAATCCAGACCATCGAAGAAGTAACGACCACTAGAACACATATTCTTATTCCATCCCTTCATTGGACGCGATAGTGCCTTGATTCCACCCTACCTTACATAGTATAGGCCTCCGTTATTTACGACAATGCGCTCATGAAGGGGTTTGTGAAAGTACCGGAGTACCCAATGGAGCAGAAGGACGCTTTGATGGACGCCTGGAGATTAGGAATATCATCATGGCGACCAAGCCGGCTATGGCAAAAATAAGAAAAGCTAAGCCATAACTGCCTGTGAGATCATATATTAGACCGGCTAAGAACGGCCCAGATACAGTGCCTACCATTTGGACCAGGCCTGAGATGCCCAACACCTGTCCGAAGGACTTGGGTCCAAAGTAGTTCGCTTTCATTATTGGCATTAGTGATGTCAGACCTCCGTAGCCGGGAGCGTAGACCGCTATGTATAGAATGAGGTGCCAGGTGGTCGTGGAATTCATGAGTATGAACATACCAGCGGCTAATAGGCCGCAGCAGAAGGCTGTCAAGTATCTAGCTTCCATACGGTCTGCCAGGAAGGCGAAACCGAAGCGTCCGGCTATGCTGACAACTCCTAGTGAGCCAAGTATCGCGCCTGCCACCTCCGGAGCTATTCCCATGCCTATCAAAAACGGGATCTGATGTATAACTACGGAGCTAGTCACCATTAGGCGCAAAGAAAAGCCGACAGAGATTAGCCAGAAAGCCTTAGTTTTTATGGCCTCCATAATGGTGAAGGACTCTTCTTCATCTACTAATACTCTGGTCGAGTGTGCCTCTGCACCGTGAGAGCCTGTATCGACTGCTGGAGTAACACCTCTGGGCACTGTGTCACCGTCGGGCAAGTATCCATAATCCTCCGGCCGATGACGCATTAGCATTGCTATTGGGAAGCCAAATGCCCAGATAATTAGGCCAACTACTACCGCCGCGCTGCGCCATCCATAATTGGCAATGGCCCATGCCAGGAAGGGCACAATTACACCACCAAGGCCCACGCCAGAGCCAGCGATGCCCATTGCTATTCCTCTTTTTCTTCGGAACCAGTTGGCTACTGCTACCTGGGTTGGAAAGCCGATGCCGATGCTGCTGCCTAAGGTTATACCCACAATGTATACAACATAGAATAGGGCCAAAGAATGTACCTGGGACATAAGTATAAAACCTAGTCCCATTAAGAAGATGCCAGCAAACATCAGCTTGCGTGGACCAAATCTATCCACCAAGTACCCTTCTACAGGGCCTATAAGTCCGGCCTCCAGCCTGGACAGAGAGATAGCTCCGGAAAGAGCGGCGCGACTCGAACCGAACTCCTCAGCCAGGGGAAGAAAGAAAGCGCTGACGCCGTATGCATTCAGGCCGCCGCTAAGAGACCTGGCCAGCACAGACCCGGCTACAATCCACCATCCAAAGAATATTTTCATCTAGCATCTCCCAATAGTTGGTACGAACACCACCTGACTTGGGAATTATAATTGGCACAGCGCTCTCGATGCAACATTAGAGAAAATCCACTATGCCAGCTACATGAAAACCTGCCAGCAGAACGATTATTGATATATGATATAATACCGAGGGAAGGAGCTTCTACTCAACCCGTTCTATAATAGGAGGTAAAGAGACATGCAGGAACCCCAGAAGCAGCTCGAGCGGTTCAAGCGAGACAGGCAGTACTACGAAGCGCATCGCGTAGAACTACTTGAGCACTATCCTGACCAGTGGGTGACAATTTATAACGAGCAGGTGGTAGCTGCATCACCAGATTTGCATGAGCTTATCCTTAAGAAGAAGGCGAAAGGAGTTCCGGCAGGCCAAGGACTGGTAGAGTACGTTACTACTAAAGATGATGTCTTCATTCTCCCCTCATGATACGTGGGTACTTTGCCACCATCGGCGCTAGGAGGCGTCCCTTTGTTGACGCTGGTCTTCAGTTTCTCGGCATCAACCGCACTCTGGTATTTTATAAAGAGTATGCTTCAATCCATAATTCGTTGGGGAATTGACCTCGAAGGGCGTTACGAAGTTTTCCATCAGCATGGATAAACCGGCAGTTATTCATAACGGCGAGAGCGAGGTATCCTGCATCGTAGAAGGAGCAGCCATAGCGTTGAGCAAGCTGCCAGCCTCCCAACAGCACGCCAGTATGGCGAACAGTCTCCAACTGCCAGCTATAAAACAGGTCGAGCGCATCTGCCCCTTGCTGCGCGGAAATTCTCCGCCGGCGCACGGCTCTTAAGAGAGCATGGCCGACCTCGGCACGGATGTGTTCCGGAGCGATAAGTCGGATGCGTCCCTCGTGGAAATGAGTAAACACCTGCCTGGCAATGTCCGTATACGGCTCGTCTTGAGAACGGAGGAGTTCCGGAACGACTACTGAAGCATCCACCACAAGCTGGGGAATCTCAGCCATCGTCTTCGTCCTCGTCGTCGTATGCCATTAGCTCCTCCAGAGTCATATCTATAGGCCCGATTTCCTCCCGGAGTTTCTCAATACGGTCAAATATCTTCCTGCGACGCTCCAGCTCCTCAGGTGTGATAGGGGGTGGGGGTGGCAATTCTAGCTTGGGAAGGCCAAGACTTTCTCTGAAAAGGCCAAGACTTTCTCTATCCATATTAGACCTCCTGGGCCTATTATATCTTAAGCGGTTTCCAACTTCTACAATAGTGAATCAGCCAAGTCTTCGTGCCAGCCAATGTTTTAGCAATTGGAGAAACACGCAGAGATGTGCTATTCTATGAGCGCTATGGATATAGACTTACCCAGTAGTAAAACTAAACAACATTGCTTACTTAGCGAGAGGGATAACTGTCGCGTCGCTATGACTTGGACATGATGTCATTATTTGTCTGAGCCTTCCATGCCTCAACGCCCCCGCTAGGGGGCGTTAGTTTTTGTCGAGGAGGTATGCGATGGAGCAGACGCCGGTCAATGATCGCACTACAGAGCTACAGGAGCTCTACATACTTTCCAGAGAAGAGCTGGCAACCTCTCTCTTGGAGCGAGATGCAACCTCACTGGCCGATCTTTTTACCCAGGTCGGCGACGAAGCCCTGGCAGAGCTCTTCACCAGACTTGACCCCTCGGATGCGGCTCAACTCATCACGAAGTTGAGCCGCGTTCAAGCGGCCCAGATTTTGGAGGAGATGGAGCCGGACGTGGCGGTTGACGTGGTGGGCGAGCTTGAACAGCAGGAGGCTCAGGGCATTCTCACCGCTATGCCCCCCTTTGAAGCCCAGAACCTAAGAGACTTGCTCTCCTATTCCCCGGACAGCGCAGGCGGACTGATGACCACCGAGTTTGTTGCTCTGGGTCCTAGCGTTCTTGCCGGACATGCCTTGACTATGCTCCGAGAAAGCCCAGAACAGGCCCGGCGCGTGCCCTATTACTACGTCGTAGAGCCGAGCACCAGGCACCTTTTAGGAGTATTGTCTCTTAGAGAGTTAGTGCTCAGTCCTTCCACTACCCCAGTGCGAGAGCTGGGAGTCAGGGAGCCAATCAAAGTACTAGCCGAAGCTGACCAAGAGGAGGCAGCCCGGCTTCTGGACAGCCATAATCTCAGAGCGCTTCCAGTAGTCGACGAAGAAGACCGCCTCCTGGGCATTATCACCGCTGACGATGCTGCTAAAGTGCTTATCGAGGAGGCTCATGAAGACATCGAGCGGTTGGGAGGCTCTCAGCCCCTGGCTGAGCCTTACCTTAGAGCATCTGTCTTCCACCTATTCCGCTTGCGCATCCCCTGGCTGCTCGTCCTCTTTATTGCGGCAGCCTATACCAGCACAGTCTTACAACACTTTGAGGATGTTTTACAGCAAGAGATTGCCTTGACCTTCTTCATTCCCTTGTTAATCGGCACTGCCGGTAACACTGGAACTCAGATCACCACCACTCTGGTGCGCTCCATGTCTCTGGGAGAGGTCTCACCTGGAGATATTTTAAGTGTGGTTGCCAAAGAGATGAGAGTAGGGCTTATGTTGGGAGCAGTCATGTGCTCTGCTACTATCATTCGCGCGTGGGCCCTGGGAGTCGGGACGCATATTAGTGAAGTGGTCGGCATAACGGCGCTATGTGTGGTGGTCTGGGCCGCGCTGGTGGCAGCGGTGCTCCCATTGATCATACGGAAGCTCCGGCTGGACCCCGCAGTGGTCTCAGGTCCCTTCATTGCCACGCTGGTAGATGGAACCGGTCTAATAATCTACTTCAACATCGCCCAAATCTTGCTTCACTAAAATAGCTGGCTGCGGGGGGCATCACCGAGGATATGATTCAATCCATAACTCGTTGTGAAATTGACCCCAAGGTTGTTACGAAGTTTCCCGTCAGCATGGATAAACCGGCAGTCAGCCATAACTGCAAGCGCCAGGTATCCTGCATCGTAGAAGGAGCAGCCATAGCGTTGGGCAAGCCGCCAGCCTCCCAACAGCAACCCAGTATGGCGAACGGTCTCCAATTGCCAGCTATAAAATAAGTCGAGCCGATCTGCCCCTTCCTGTAAGGAAATTCTCTGCCGACGAACAGCCCTTAAAAGAGCATGTCCTACCTCGACGCGGATGTGTTCCGGAGCTATAAGATGGATACGCCCTTCATGGAAATCGGTAAATACCTGGTTAGCAATCTCCTTGTACGGTTCGTCTTCTGAATATAGGAGGGCTGCAACGGCCAGGGAAGCGTCAACCGCAAGCTGGAGACGCTCAGCCATCGTCCTCATCATATGCCATTAGATCCTCCAGGGTCATATCTATAGGCCCTATCTCCTCCTGCAATTTAATCATGCGATCAAACACCTTCTTGCGGCGCTCCAATTCTTCAGGTGTGGGTGGTAGTGCAGGCGGCAATTCCAGCTTGGGAAGACCAAGACTTTCTCTGAAAAGACTAAGACTTTCTCTATCCATATTAGGCTCTTCCATCTTTTCGTCAAAAGCTTCTCTCTCGTCCTCGTCCTCATCATATGCCATTAGATCCTCCAGGGTCATATCTATAGGCCCTATCTCCTCCTGCAATTTAATCATGCGATCAAACACCTTCTTGCGGCGCTCCAATTCTTCAGGTGTGGGTGGTAGTGCAGGCGGCAATTCCAGCTTGGGAAGACCAAGACTTTCTCTGAAAAAACTAAGACTTTCTCTATCCATATTAGACCTCCTGGGCCTATTATATCTTAATCGTTCTCTAGTTGCTGCTGATCGTGGCCTACCTCTAACTCCTTCGCCGGAGTCCTTGACCCCTGGACGCATAGGGGTGTTAACAAAATGTTATTCCTTGCTTAACTTCATTACGGTAAAATATACTGTATACCTAAGGAGCTTGAGCAATGGAAGCCAGATTAGAGAGCAGAGAGTCTATAAACGCCAGAGTCCGCGAGGAAAGCTGGTTTATACCAAAGATAGCGGACGAGATCAGCAAGGTGATCGTTGGTCAAAGGTATCTTATTGACCGGCTTCTAATAGCCTTGCTGTGCAACGGCCACGTGCTTATTGAAGGCGTGCCCGGTCTCGCAAAAACTCTATCCGTTAAGAGCCTGGCCTCTACTATCTCGGCTAAATTTCAGCGGATACAGTTTACGCCTGACCTTTTGCCTGCGGACCTGGTGGGCACATTGGTGTATAACCCGCAGCGTGGAGAGTTCACCACTAGAAAAGGCCCTATTTTTGCGAACATAGTCCTTGCAGACGAGATCAACAGGGCTCCGGCCAAGCTCCAGAGTGCTCTATTAGAGGCGATGGAGGAGCGTCAGGTAACTATAGGGGAGACTACGTATCCGCTAGACGACCCATTTATGGTGCTGGCCACTCAGAACCCTATAGAGCAGGAAGGAACATATCATCTGCCGGAGGCGCAGGTCGACCGTTTCATGCTCAAGGTAGTGGTGAAATACCCCAGCAGAAAAGAAGAGCGTCTGATCATGGACCACGCTCTCGAAGGCTCTGCCAATCCTATAAAAGAGATTGTAGGTACAGACGCTATTATAGACGCTCGCAGCCTGGTAGGGAACGTGTTTGTTGACGATGCCATTAGAGAATATATAGTGAGGATCGTGTTTGCCACTAGAGAGCCTCAGAACTACGGTATGCGAGACCTTACCAACCTTATAGCTTACGGCGGCTCGCCAAGGGCATCCATATATCTGGCCCAGGCTGCCAGGGCATACGCTCTCTTAGACCAGCGAGCGTATGTTACCCCAGAAGATGTGAAATCAGTGGCAATGGATGTGCTGCGCCACAGGGTCATCGTAACCTACGAGGCTGAGGCCGAGGAGATGACCTCTGACGATGTAGTGGCGCGGGTGCTAAATACGGTAGATGTACCCTGACTATACCGATAGATCGAGTATCTTCGATGGTCTCTTCTTCTGCAAACCAGGCAAATAAGTCCTTACCGAACGGGAAGGATAAGTCCGCGATAGACCCCAACATCCTCAAGAAGGTCCGCCGTCTTGAGATCCGCGTACGACGGCTGGTGAACACGCTCTTCATCGGTGGGTATCATGCCCATTTTAAGGGCCAGGGCATAGAGTTCTCCGACGTCAGAGAGTACCAGCCGGGAGATGACGTTAGGGTTATAGACTGGAACGTTACAGCCCGCCTAGGTTTCCCGTATGTGAAAAAGTTTGTTGAGGAACGTGATCTAACAGTTATCCTGGTGGTAGACATAAGCTCCTCCAGCTTGTTTAGCACAAAAGAGAGGACCAAGCGAGAGCTGGCGGCAGAGATATGCGCTTTGCTCGCCTTCTCGGCTATTAGAAACAACGATAAAGTCGGCCTGGTGACTTTTACAGATAGCGTGGAGCGCTTCATACCTCCCCGTAAAGGCAGTGAGCACGCGCTAAGAGTGGTAAGAGAGCTTTTGTACAGCGCTCCCTCCAGTAAGACCACTAACATCGCCAGTGCTCTGCATTATATAAACCGCTTGCTTAAACGTAAGAGCGTCATCTTTCTGGTATCCGACTTCATAGACCAGGGATACGAGTCGGTGTTGAGGGTCACTAATAAGAGACACGAAGTAGTTGCTATATCTATCGACGATCCCAGAGAGGTTGAACTGCCCTCCGTAGGCATCTTGTCGGTGAAGGATGCAGAGACCGGTGAGACCGTTCTTATTGACACCTCAGATCGAAAGGTAAGAGAGGAGTTCAGCAGAAGCGCCAGGGCCGCGAGGGAAGAGAGAGACCACTTGTTGCGTTCTATCGACGTTCCTGTGATTAAGGTCTCTACAGATAAATCTTACGTTGAGCCGTTGATCAGACATTTTGCCTCACATAGAAGAGCATAAAGATGACCAAGATAGTCTCTCATGCGGGTTGTCACTCGCACCCACGAAAGATGAAACTGCTCATGGTGAGCCTAGTTTACCCTGAGCTTGTCGAAGGGAGCCATCCTTCGACAAGCTCAGGACGAGCAGATTAAGAGTTGGTGTTTTCAAGACAATGCACAAGATCATAATATTATGCTTTTTGGTATTAGGACTAGGCGTATGGTGTCATCTGACGCCTGACGCTGGAATAGCCTCTCCCAACAGCGACTCTCATGTTACGGTGACAGCTAGGATTAGCCCATCTAATATCACTGTGGGTGACCATATGCTTCTGGTGTTCACAGTGACTCATCCTGAAGGAGTCAGCCTGGAGCTGCCGAACGTGACTCAAGATATATCTCCTTTTGAGATCGTTGAAGTTGGGCAGGTGCAGAGCTCAAAGCGAGACAATATGGTAGTAGTGGAGGCAGAATACAAGGTTACAGGCTTCATGGTGGGCGAATTGAGCTTACCTTCTATTAAGATAAGATACACCGAGCCAGCCGGGGCCACTGGTGAGGTGGCATCTCCCAGCCTTCCCGTTACAATCTCAAGCGTGCTCAATCCGAACGGCGAGGAGGGTATCAATGACCTCAAGCCTCCTATTAGTATTGCAAGAGACCCTATACCGTACCGGCAGTTAGCGACAAATTCCGCCGGTATTCTGGCCCTGGTCTTCTTGATGGTCCTCATCGTTAAGCGTTTGACCAGGGCTAGGAAGGCCCCCGTGATCGATGTTCAGGAGGAATCTCCGGAAGAGCGGGCCCGCAGGGAGTTGGGTCGTATCGAGGCCCTTTATCTAAATAATGGCACGGTTAGCTATGCCGACTACTATTCCTCTATTGCAGGGTGCGTTAGAAGTTATCTGGCGCAGAAATACGGCCCCTGGACTTTGGGATGCACCACAAAAGAGCTGCGAGAGAAAATGGAGCACAATGGCGTGGAGCGCTGGCAGGCAAGGGTTGTTTATGGCCTGTTGGATGAGTGTGATTCAGTGCGCTGGTCCAGGTACAGTCCGGCAACCGCAAGGGCAGAGCGTGCGATCGCTCTGGCCTATGAAATAGTAGGCTCTGAGTAAACCCTATGCGTATCCAATTTGCGTCGCCAATCTTCCTGCTTCTGGTGCTGCTTGCCGCCTACATGTTGTACCGACATATCAGGGGCAGGCTGGATAGCGGCAGCTCTATGTTGTTCTCCAGCTCCTCAATTGCGAGGACACTGAAGCGGACTCCCAGGCTCAGGCTTATGTCTGTAATGCTGGCTCTAAGGATAGTCGCTATAGCTATGCTGGCTATAGCGCTGGCCCGGCCTCAACTGGGTAGAGCAGAGAGCATCCGTCCTCAGGAAGGCGTCGATATAGCTCTGGCTATTGACGTATCTTTCAGCATGTCCGAACGGGATATGGCCGGAAAGAGCCGGCTTGAGGCCGCCAGGGAGGTAGTCAAGCAGTTTGTGGGTGGTAGGGACGGCGACCGGATAGGACTTGTGGTATTCGGCGGAGAAGGAGCCACTCTCAGCCCCCTGACTCTAGACTATTCGGACCTGTTAGGTCTGGTCGATAAGGTAGACCACGGGAAATTGCCGGAAGGGACAGCTATTGGCAACGGTATAGCCACATCTATAAACCTGCTTCGCGAGTCCAGGTCTAAGACAAAGGTTGTAATTCTCCTTACTGATGGAGAGAATAATGCCGGACAGATAGACCCATTAGAAGCCGCCAAGATGTCCCAGTTACTGGATATAAGAGTATACACAATAGCAGTTGCAGGACAGCCTAATACCGCGGCAAGAAGCAGAGTCCCTGCTAGAGACCCTCTAGACCAGGCGGCTATTACTCTTAGAGGCATCAGCGAGACGACTGGAGCTTCATATTTTAGAGCTACAGACCCTGGCAGCCTCAAAGATATATATGAATTGATCGGTAGACTGGAGAAGTCGAAGATGTCTGAGGTCCGCTACACAAGAGTGGACGATCTTTGGCTTCCCTTCCTCGCGGGCGCTTTTGGACTCCTTGTTCTGGAAATAGCTTTATCCAACACTGTTTTTCGAAGGTTCCCTTAGCCATGGACATAGTATTTGCTAGACCACAAGTCCTGTATTTATTAATAGCGGTGCTTCTGGTAGGTGTGATTATTGCCAACACTTTCCGCTGGAAAGAGCGTAGCAGGAATGCTTTGTTGGACTACTCTCTAGTGTCGGTGCTTTTGGCCTCAGTGAGTACCCCCAGGCAGAAGATAAAGGCTGTATTGGTTGTCGCATCATTGTTCATGCTGGTTGTAGCTATGGCACAGCCTCAGACGGCGGGAGCCAGAGAGGTAGAGGCACAGCGGCGAGCAGGAGCAGATATAGTTGTAGTGCTGGACGTATCTTTAAGCATGGCAGCGGAGGACGTAGCCCCAAACCGGCTGGAGCGTGCCAAAGAAGAGGTCCAGTTGTTCCTGTCTCAATTGGAGGGCGATAGGGTGGGTATGGTCATATATGCAGCAAATAGTACCCTGCGCTTTCCTCTGACCACAGACATTGAGGCAGCGAGGCTGTTGGTGAATACGACAACTATTAACAGCGCGCCTGTGCCTGGGACAGAACAAGCAAAAGGTATTAGACTGGCAACAGGGATATTGAAGCAAAGCGAGACCAAAGACAGGTTCATTTTGCTGATAAGCGATGGTGAGAACCACAGTGGAGACCCTATGCAGGCAGTCCAGGACGCTAAGGAAGATGGTATCACCATACATACTCTGGGCGTTGGCGCCAGGAATGGTGTACCTATACCGGTGGCGGATGAAAGAGGCAGGGTCTCTTATAAAAAAGACGCTACTGGAGCAACAGTTATAAGTAGATTGGATGAGGGTATGTTATCCAGAATAAGCTCTGCTTCAGGTGGCAATTACATTAATTTAGGCTCGAGTCAAAACGCTGCCCAGCGTATATATAGAGGCATGGCAAAGACTGATAGCCCACAAGATAAGCTTGTCGGCACGAGTGGTCAGTTGTACCAGGTTGTCGCTTTTATCGCGCTGCTGCTGCTCTTTTTCGAGCCTTTGGTCTCTGAAAGCAGATCGAAGATACTCGACCCGTCGGTAAGAAGGGCTGAGAATGAATAGGTGGCTGTTTTCTATACTAATGTCGTTAATCACTATACTGGTGATTAGCTGCGCCGGTGTGCCCGGCTCCAGCTATAGCAACAACGAAGAGGCCAACAAGCTATTTGCTCAGGGTCGCTATACTGAAGCTTTAGATTTGTACCGGAATGTCCAGGTAGAGAGACCGGACCTTCCGCATTTGGACTACAATGCCGGCACTACGTTGCACAAGCTGGGCGACTATCAAAGGTCCCTGCCTCAGCTTCAGCATGCCCTCTCCGCGAGTGATACCAGGGTACAATCGATGACTCACTACAACATGGGCAACACCCTCTATATGATGGAACAATTGCCACAGGCTATAGAAGAGTATAAAAAGACCCTGAGAATAGACCCAAAGGATATGGATGCCAAGCACAATCTGGAGTACCTTCAGAGTCTACTGGCTCAGCGGCAGCAGAACCAGCCGCCGCAGGATCAAATACCACAGGCCGGAGATGATCAGAGCAATACCGACCAGCAGGGCGCCAGTCCGCCCAATACTAACCAGGGTACGCCAAATGCAAATACCCCTTCTCAAAATCAGAACAACAATCAACAGAGACAGGACTCTAGAGCGGAAGCTCAAAGGCTGGAACGACAGATAAGAGAGATGCTTGAGGAAGCCGGCGAAGAGCTTACTATCGAAGAGGCCCTACGTATTCTGGATACACTAAGAGAGCGCGAGAAGGATATAAGAGACTCCGTAAACTGGGATGCTGTACGTCCTGGAGGGTCTGTTCAGGACCGCGATTGGTAAAGGGGATGCCTAGCGCGCTGGGAAGTGGTAGACGGGAATAGGCCTCATCTCATCAGGCTGTTCTCGTTTGAGGGTTTTCTCGATAGCTATCACAGTGCTTGGGCTTATATACCTCTCCCCACACTGAACGCAAACTTCAGCAGGTACATCGTCTACTAGGCAAACGGTCCCGTTTAGCTCATGAGTGAAAGTTATAGTTTTTGGCTTTACCCTTCCTCCGCACACCGAACATCTCGCTGCTTCTTTATCTGTAAATTTCATTGTATTTTCTTCCTTATTCTCAGATCTGGTTCCCAGTCCTCTGGGTCAGGTTCGTAAACTGTAATAATATCTACTACTAGTGGTCTGTCACTCAATATTTGATGTGTGGCCGCTGCCGTAAACGGCGGGCCTGGAACGTTTAACGGACGGTCCGCCTTTCAGGGCGGTATTCATCACATTAACGGTGACACACCACTAGCTTTACGGAACAGACGATATGCAACGGTCTACCACGGAGTGTCCATCCGAGGATAAGACAAGCCGGCCCCTTGTAGTTCTCCGGGTAATCTTCGATGATCTCTCCACTTGCTATAGCCTCTTCGAGCTCTTGATCGGCGACCCCTCGAACTAGCTGTTGGTCCGCTCCGTGATCGGTATAGCGGTACCGCCCCTGATGTACTGACAGGGCGATACGGCCCATTTTTGCTTGTAAATCTTCTACCAATACAAAGATAATTGTAAGGCAGGAGTTCTGCTCTATAATTCTATCATATCAGTATAAGTTGAATTCATGACTCAGATTGGTCTGCTAAGCATTCTAGCGTTAGAGTATGTCGTATTTGGCAAGCCCATCTCTTTAAGCTCACAACCCTTCCGCCACAGATAGAGCAGTTTGCTTGCTCATTCCTAATAAATTTCATGCTGTTCACCTACGCTACTAGGCATCCATGCCGCGCCCCTGAAACTTAGCCAGAATCTCCTCATCTGTAAGAGAGACATCGTCCTTCATGCCAAAATAGGCAAAAGCAGCGGCAAAATCATAGGCTCCTGGCTTATCAATAAGATGCCCATCAAGCTTGCTAAGCCAAAAAAGAGGCCAGTTGACCAGGTTTTTTATGCGGAGCGCCTGTGTGTCACTACGACACCAAGCAAAGGCAAAGAAGGCTATGGCATAAGCTAGGGCGGTAGCTGGACCACGTATTATAGTGAGCATAATATGTCCCTACCACCACCTAAGTAAACGTCGGTATTAATGACGGATACGTTGGACAAACCAAGAACAGGCTCCACCCCTCGGCTACCTTCGCCAGCGCCGATTTCTAATGCTACACAAGTGTGGAGAGCCGCTACTGTCTCCGCGACATCATCATAGAATGCCTCTACATATTTCCAGTCTGCGAGATGCGGATATGTAATTGGTTCATCTCTAAACAAACGCCGTACAGAGCTAAGTATACCCTTTAACATTTATCCATTTCCATCTGCGCGTCAAACGAACGAATAACACTCCTTTGAAGTCCCTGGTCGTAGCAAAGGCGCGGCAGGGGAAAACAAAAGAGCCGCCTTTTGGCAGCTCTACTATACACGCTATCGTGCTGAGTATCAATTACGTTTATACTTGTGCGGGTCTTTACTTCGCATTTCTTCGTTTCTCAAGTATTCGGCAACGGCCTCTGGCGTGGTATCCAGTTGCGACCGACTTTCCTAGCGCGTAGTCTACCTTTTTCAGCCAGGCGTCGGAGATGATCACCACTAAGACCAGAGAGGGCCGCTGCCTCGGTGAGCGAAATAAGACGCTCTTCTTCCAACGGCCCCTTCGTAATATAGACTGGTCCTATTATAGTCGCACATTGTGCTCAATGGGAAACTGTCATCAAAGAACACAAGGAAGACGCCTCGGAAACACACGATCCAATAAGCTGACAACCTAAGGGGTCAGGAGTATCGTCTCATTGGAGACGAGATATAGAAATGCTTGAAGTTTTTTAGTTGTTTTTGAGTTTGTAGCGAGACCACCCGCACTGCTGGGTGGTTTTTCGTTGAGTAACGGAGGAATTTGCCATATATGTGGCTGAGGATGGCTATGGGATTAAAGGTCTCAGGTTTGGAAGTGTGTGGTTAACGTTATAGGCAGGCATTTCGCCGCCTTCATGCAAATGTTATGACTACCGCTATACGACTAACAGACGACTTAAATAATCTCAGCGAGTTTCTTGGAGCCTCTCCATCCTTCTAACTCCAACAGCCACCTCTTTGTATCAAGCCCGCCGGAGTAGCCGCCTAAAGCGCCGCTGCTTGAGATTACCCGGTGACAGGGAATGATTATCGGCAGCGGGTTTGCTCCCATAGCGCCACCTATAGCCCGAGACGCTCTAGGAGATCCTACATCCATAGCGAGCCATAAGTAGCTGCGGCATTCTCCCCTGGGTATCGATATAGTGGCTTCCCAGACTTTCCTGCGGAATGATGTGGCGCTGCTTAGGTCTAAAGGGACGGTAAAAGATTTATTGCTGCCTTCTAAATACTCCAGTATTTCCTGTCTGGCCAGGCGAAGGACATCGTGGTCTTCGCTGTAGCACGTTGAAAAAGTCTCTGCTATCTCCTCTAGCGCCAGCGACGGGTCGTTCTTTGGCATTACTACTGATACCAGACCAGCATCCGAGGCTGCAAGCCCCATCCAGCCCCTGGGCGTGATAAATACGTCATGCACTATCATTTTGTCTTCCACCGTATGGCCTTTAGCAATAGAGCGTTTCTAATGGCCTTCCAGGACGCGTCATAGGCCTTTTTCTCTTCGGATGTGAGGGTCTTTTGGCCGAAACGCTCTCTGATGTAGGTATTTATTACGGCGCTAATATCACGCCTGAGAGTGGGTAATTGCTGAGATAAGGAGTCGCCATATTCTGACGGCGTTTGGGACCGCTTGGGACCGAGGTTGGCTACGATGGCCAAGCGACACAGCTTCTCATATCCCTGGGCCGCTAGACTAAGCCTGGACAACCCCATGGTCCATAGGATGTAAAGTCCCAGAGCTATAGCTATGAATAGAAGGCTCATGCCGGCCACGGGACGTATCAGAGACAGCAATGGCGAGCTGTTTTGTGGCTCCGCTATTGCATCATCAGCGCCCAGGTTGCTGAACATCTCCTCTTCCTCCATGAACGGTGGAAGGGGGTCCTCGAGGAACTCATCCTCACCGGAGGAAGGAATAATTTCGCCGCCTCTATCTATGGTGGGCAACGAAGAGGTGGGATTAAACTCTATCCAGCCGTACTCAGGGAAAAACACCTCGGGCCAGGAATGGGCGTGTTTCTCCTTAATCTCGAAAGCGTCCTTCTCGCTGTCGTAGTCTCCGTTGACGTATCCAACTGCAAGGCGTGAAGGAATGCCGATGGAGCGCAGCAACACTACCATAGCGGAGGACAGGTGGTCGGCATAACCTCTTTTTGAGTCAAACAAAAAATAGTCTACGGCATCCTTGTCTCTGGGCGGCGATGGCGCCTTAATATCGTAAAGGTACTCACGCAGCCTTGTCTCGATGGTTACAGCCCGGTCATATGCGTTGGCGGGCGAATTTGCGGTCCACTCTTCTGCCAGCTCCTTTACTCTACCGGGCAAGGAGTTTGGCAACTGAAGGTATCTTTCCGTAATCCATCCGGGATATTCTCTGCTCGCCTCCCTTAGCTCATCCGAAGCGGCTACCGAAATGCTGGAGACTATACCGTACTTTTCGTATTTAGACTGCCTTCTCTCTGTTCTAAGACTCCAAACATCAAGACTCTTGGGGCCTGCCCTAAATACTTTTAGCTTGGCTACTTCTCTGCCACTTAAGGTGATACCCCCTTCCGGTTCCAGGAGCACGTCTGAAGGCAGCAGCCGTTGTATTTGTCCTGGTGATGGAAGCCCTCCTATACCCTGAAGGGAATCTCTAATGGCAACTGCTGACCTCCTGATGTCAGATGGCAGCCTCTGATTTTCTCTGAGGTCCTTAAGGTCTACGCTATATGAGGACATCTTGCCTATTTGAGCAAGGGTTTTTGTGCTGGCGGCTATAGGCTGGCCTCTGCTAAAGATGACGTCGCCTGGTGTGCCAATCTCAAGATTAGCCGTCACCTCTTTTCTTTTCTTGTACTCATCACCTGCCGGTTTTGCGGTAAGTGTGGGGTCGCCGTTTACAATAACAGGCTCCCTTTCGCTGGACATCCATCCTTTTCCGCTATAGACATCGTAGCTCTCTCCTCTCCAATAGCCGGGCTCCTCGGTAGAGGCCGTGAAAACAGGGTAGCGATTGATTAAGGCGCTGCTGTTGCCTAGAGCGCTGGCCTCGGCAGTGCTTTTGAAGGCAAAGCTTCCGTTAAAGGAGTGGAGTGGAGAGGCCCTTCCTGAGCTTACAGAGGCGAACATTCTATCAAAGCTGCTTTCGAAAGCCCTCCAAGGGCCTGATACTCTATCCCAGGTATCAAGCAATGGAGCGCCGTCATAGAAAGGCATGTTCCATGCTAATACCACAGACACCAGGCCGAAGGCGACTGAGCTCAACATTACCGTTGACTCGCTGGTCCGATTGAATTCGGCGCCCTGTGAGCGGAAGCGCTGCTCTTTTTGTACGTATGTAATCTTGATTATTAAAATGACAGCGGCTATTAGAAAGAAGGCAAGATGCAGGAAGAACCGGCCAGGCAAGTAGTTAAGGTTTACGATTAGTCCGATAGTAGCTGGCAGTACGCCGAGCAGCACAAGCCGGTATCTGTATGTAAGCCAACTGGAGGTAAAGCCGATGATCCAGGTAAGTATTAAAATCTGTAGTATGAAGGGAAGAGGGTCTGTGCTTATCCCGCCCTCTTTGGCCAGCATGTAGAAGGAGTGCATCCTGACCATAGTGTCCACAATACGCTCTGAAGTGTGCACTGCTGAGCTTACAGATACTGCTTGCCAGGAAATTATAATTACCCCAATGACCAGGGCTACCGGATAAAGGAGCAGACTGTGCACCTTTATTTTTGCAAGTACGTACCCAATGACCAGAGCAAAAAGGCCCATACCCCATAGAGATGGCATCTCCTTGACCCACTTGGCATCCTCGGTTACCTTTACGGCTATTAGAGTCATAAAAGCCAGCAATGCAAAGCTAGTCCATCCCTCTTCTGGATTAAGCATAGCTTTTAGCCCTGCCAAAGGGTCTGAGCTTACTGCTGGCTCTCTTCTTATGTCATTGTAGGCGCCCTGCGTCTGCATAGCCTCATCTCACCTGGTTAAAGCGTGTCCGGTAGAATGGTCTCCAGTGCTGCTTAGCGCCTGACTCAAGTTGTCACCTTTTCTTACAAGATAGGCAGGTATCCTATTGGCCATCAAAGTGCCAAGTGCAAGCAGCGCGTTATTGGACCCACCGAAGGAGTTTGCTTCCAGTAGGACTACAGCTAGCTTGGCCCCTCTCCTTATTAGATGCTGAGCGCTTGTTATCCACTTATCATCACAAGATGGAGTTACCACAATTAACGTGGTGTATTTGCCAAAACGTCTGCCCTCAGAGGCGATCATGCTTTCCAGGGGCACTGGCCCTTCAGCCTTTGCCAGGGCTAGACTCTCCATTAGTTGTGACATTTGATGGCCGCCCCGCTCTGGCCTAAGCACTTTGTATTCCTGCCCGTACATTATGAAGCCAATAGACCTGTTGGAGTCCAAATATCGCTTTCCTATAGATGCGGCAATAGTAACGCCATACTCCTCGGTGCTTTCCATGCCACTCCCTGCCTGGACTTCCTTGTGGAGGTCTAGCATCAGCCATATCTCGCTCGCTGGGTCCAGCTCAAATTCTTTCACCATAAGCTTTCCGGTCTTAGCCGAGCTAGCCCAATGGATGCGGTTGAAGCCATCTCCGTAGCTATACTCTCTCACCGAGGATGCGTTAGGAGTGATGAAGTGAGTACGGCGACGGTACCTGCCCTCTCCAGGCAAGTCTGCCGGCGGTATTGCGAAGTTCGGCAGCTCAACTGTGGCAGGGTATATAGTTACATTTACAGTGTTGCCGGCTAATTTGTTTCGTTTGAATATTCCCATCAAATCGCTGGCATTGATGTTGACCTGACCGATACTGTAGCGGCCCCGTCTGAAACAGGCGAATTTGTCGGTCCAGGAGATGCTCTGGCCCGGGGCCAGAGAGAGCATTCTCGATACGCCGTATCCGGGAACGTCAGAGTCTTGCACCATCTCCAGCCCTACTTTGGGCATTAGGCTGTTATTCTCGATGGTGATGGAGCTTTCGCCCTCCTGTCCTATAGTTAGAGAACTGTTTTTCAGGCTGGAATGGACGTTTACTCCATGAAGACTGAGCTTGGACCATAGGTAGCTAACAGCTAAAAAGCCCGCTAAGGCATAGGATATCCTATAAAAGACCTCCATGCCGTTGACCAGGGCTAGAATAGAGGTCAATATGAGGAGAATTAGAAGAATAGCGCGCGCCATAGCTTAACCAGCGACCCAACCGCGAGCCCGGGCTCCTGGCACCGCAACAGAGGATATGGCATCCTCTACAACCCGCCGCTGGGTTATGTCCTTCACTCTTTCAGAAGGGTTGACTATCACCCTGTGGGCAAGAGTTGGCACTGCCAGGACCTTTATATCATCAGGAAGGACAAAATCCCTATCGTGAAGCAGCGCTCTTGCCTGAGATGTCCGGAAAAGGGCTAAAGAGCCTCTGGGAGAGGCCCCCAGATATACTGCCGGATGGTTTCTTGTAGCATCTACAATGGACACTATATATTGCTTTACTAAGGGATCGACGTAAATATCTTTTATAGATTCTTGCAGTCTTATAAGCTCATTAGCTTCTATAACTTGATCGAGGTCATCCACAGGATGAGAGTGCTGCTGTCGGTCCAAAATAGTTATTTCATCTGTCATAGAGGGATAACCAAGGCTTATTAGCATAAGGAATCGGTCCAGTTGCGCCTCAGGAAGGGGGAATGTCCCTTCAAATTCTAGAGGGTTCTGGGTAGCCATAACCAGGAAGGGGCTGGGCGTACGGTGTGTAACTCCATCAACCGTGACTTGCCGCTCTTCCATACATTCCAGCAGCGCTGATTGCGTTTTTGGAGTAGCGCGGTTTATCTCGTCCACCAGTATTATTTGGGCTATGATCGGGCCGGGGCGGTACTCAAAGTCGCTAATCTTCTGATTGTAGATAGAGACACCGGTTATATCGCTAGGCAGAAGATCGGGTGTAAACTGGATCCTTTTGAATGAGCACCCAACAGACCTCGAGATACTCTTCGCTAGCATAGTCTTACCAACACCCGGCACGTCTTCTATCAAGAGATGTCCCTGGCACAAAAGAGCAATAATAGCCATCTCTACTGCTTCTCGTTTTCCTACAATAACTTTTTCGACATTGGCTATTATGTTCTCTGCTATCTCCTTGCCCCTGTCCAAAGTGACCTCCTTTAGTCAACCTGCATCTACAAGTACATAGATGTTATTTTATTTTCTAAATCTGGGTTATTGCAATAGATAATAATATGTTCAGTAGCTACGGAAAACAGCCAGAATAACCCCTGATGCCAAAACCCACAACAGTATATCCAGTATCAAAGGCTTGTCTACCAACAGAGCATCCTCAGGACTCCCGCCCATCTTTTTGACATGCACCAGATACTGATAGCGGAGCACTCCGTATAAAACGAAGGGAATTGTGAGCATCATAAAGTGGTTTGACGGGAGACCTTGAGCCGTGAAGGTGTATAGGCTGTAGCCTACTACCAGCGCTGATGCCACAACAGTGGACATACTATCTAAAAATTCCGTCGTGTACTCCTCAAGGATCGCCCTGTGTTTGGAAGCATTGCCCTCTAATAGCAGAAGCTCATGCCGTCTCTTGCTTATGCCGAGGAATAACGCTCCAAGCGCGGTACACAAATACAGCCAGGGTGAAATCGGCACAGATATAGCCACCGCGCCACCCACTGCTCTTAAAACAAACCCCGCTGCTATAGCAAATATATCCAGGATGATTATGTGCTTTAGGAACGTGGAATAACTCAATACCAGCGCTGTATATGCCACAGCGACCAGCCCAAAGTACAGGTTGAGAGCGAATGATCCCGCTATTCCTCCAGCTATGAGTAGAACCGCGGCTATAAGGGCTAAAGCTGGGGATAACCTCCCCGAGGCCAGGGGCCTATTACGCTTGATAGGGTGCTCACGGTCCTTTTGAATATCCAACAGGTCGTTTATTATATATTCCCCACTAGACAAGGCGCATAGCAGAATAAAAGCGGCTCCTGATAGAGCAAGACGCTGACCAAGCTCTGATATGTCAAAAGCGTTCCAGTACTGATTAGCGGAGAAGACAAGGGCCATGAATACGATAGCGTTCTTGCTCCACTGTCGTGGTCTTAAAGAGGTCAAGAGCAGCCGTAACGACTTAATGCCTGATGTCGGACGCGCAGCCGCTTCGGCTGTGGTGTTGGTGTTTATAGCGAGGTTAGGAGAGCTAGATAGGTTGTCCAAAGGGATAGTATAACCTCATTTTATCCATGATTGAGAAAAATCATAGCGTTATATATGTTATACGTCAACTTTGCAATAAGATTACCCCTGTGGTTTACTATTGTTTCAAGCCTATCAAATTAAGGAGTCATCTGTGGTCGTTGGCGTAGATGTAGGTGGAACATTCACCGATATAGTAAAAGAGGAAAACGGCGCGCTCTATATACTAAAAGTGCCTTCTACTCCAGCCGACCACGCCGAGGCTTTTTTTAAAGGCTTGCAGGCGATTGGGGCGTCAGAGGGCGAGACTGTTGTCCACGGGTCGACCGTTGCTACTAACGCCGTCCTGGAGCGCAAGGGAGCCAGGACGGCGCTTATAACGACCAAAGGCTTCAAGGACATACTTGTAATTGGCAGGCAGAACCGGCCAAAGTTGTATGAGCTGGAGCCTAGAAAGCCTTTACCCCTTGTACCTGATAGCCTGGCCTTTGAGGTGGACGAGCGGGTGGACTACCAGGGGGCAGTTCTAACACCGCTATCTACAGAGGATGTAGAGAGCGTACTGGATAAAATCGTCCAAAGTGGCGCTGAGTCTCTGGCTATCTGCCTGCTCTTCTCTTTTCTTTATCCTGATCACGAGAACGAGATATCTGATAGGGCCCAGGCCAGAGGGCTTTCCGTATCGAAGTCCAGCTGGGTCCTGCCGGAGTTCCGTGAGTATGAGAGGGCATCCACCACTGTTGTCAATGCCTACGTAAGCCCGGTGATGGCGCGCTATCTGGGCCGCCTGTCCGGAGAGTTGTCAGCCAAAGGTATGGGCAGTCTAAGGATAATGCAGTCCAATGGTGGCTCTGCCGGTCCCGAGTTCTCGATTGCGAACGCAGCCCGCACTGTGCTATCCGGTCCGGCCGCTGGAGTCGTGGGCGCTTCGTACGTGGCTAATGCCTCTGGTATATGGGATATAATATCCTTTGACATGGGTGGAACATCTACCGATGTATCCTTATGTCCTGGCCGAATGCAGGAGACCCTGGAAGGCTCGGTGGGCGGAGTGCCGGTACGACTTCCGATGGTCTATATACACACTGTTGGCGCGGGCGGTGGCTCTATAGCCCAGGTCGATGCTGGCCGGATGCTCAGAGTAGGCCCTGAAAGCGCCGGCGCCGATCCCGGCCCTGCATGCTATGGGGTAGGAGATATGCCCACAGTTACCGATGCCCAACTGGTATTGGGCAGGCTGAGTCCGGACCACCAGTTGGGCGGAAGCATAAAGCTGGATATACAGAGGGCCAGAGATGCGCTGGAAAGGCTGGGCAGAGAGGTCGGACTTAGAGTCGAGGAGGCGGCTCAGGGCATTATAAGAGTGGCGAACGCTAATATGGAGCGGGCTATTAGAGTCATATCGGTGGAGAGAGGCTATGATCCCCGGCTTTTCACTCTGGTAGCTTTCGGCGGCGCCGGCCCTTTGCACGCTTGTGATCTGGCTGGCTCCCTTGGACTAGGTAAAGTTATGGTCCCTCTGTATCCGGGAGTCCTTTCGGCTCTTGGCGCTATATCCGCCGACGTGGTCAAGGACTTCTCCAGCACAGTAATGTGGAAACTTGATACTAATCCAGACTACCAGCAGCTTGCTATGTCTATAACCAATGGCTTTCGTCCGCTGCTGGGTAGAGGATGGAGCGAAATGAGAGATGAGGGCTGTCCTACTTCTTCGGTACGGGTGTTCCTTTCACTGGATATGCGCTACCATGGTCAGTCCTATGAGTTGAACGTTCCCATCGATGGACTTCAGCCCCACGAGTTTGCCTCTCGCTTTCACATAATTCATCAGCACCGTTTTGGCTACAGTCAGCCTGAGGAGCCAGTGGAGATAGTCAATCTGCGGCTAAAAATGGTTGGCGTAGTAGAAAAGCCAGCTCTGCCAAGGGTCATGGAAGCTGGCCCCGATCCCTCTCACGGACTTTTGGAGAAGCGCACGGTTTGGTTCGATGGACCTAAGGAGACCTGTGTTTATAACCGGAGCGCTCTGAAAGCCGGAAACGAGCTGCCAGGGCCTGCGGTGGTGGTACAGATGGATGCAACAACCGTTGTTCCTCCAGGATGGCTTGCCAATGTAGATGGGTATGGCAATTTATTAGTAGCTAAACTTTAATGCTTTGCTGATTATGAGACATTTGCTTTATGCCCGTAATTAACTTCCAAAGAACCGTCGAAGACTTGTACAAATTAGCTTCTATGTTTTGGCCTTCAGAATTAAATCGATTGGAGGCTGAAAGAAGTGTTATCCCAAAGCTTTTGGAGACTCAAGAACAATTTGTCGCGATCCTAAGTGTAGATGTGTCGGACCTGGATAGTTTATTTCAAATAATCGATGCTGCCACCCTGCCAGCAAATCTATTTTTAAAGCATCTAGTTGTGCTATCTGACTTTGGTGGCGAGATGCTCCAACGCACGAATAGAGAGTTCAACAGCTTATTTCCAGCAAGTAGACTGGACTATTTATGGAACGAAAAGAAATATTCTTATGATTTCAAAAGATTACCGCTAGGTAACCTTACTAATAGTAGATTGGGTCTCACTGGTAAGAAATTAATTGATGCACAACCTTTATCTGATTTAACAAAGGACGTAGTAGCGCTCTTGCTTTTTGGCAGTGCTTGTGAAGAGGAAAAAGTGTCTGAGACTCTTGTGAAATGTGAGATTGGAAACTATCTAAGTCAGCCCGAAATTTTAGAAAAATTTATTAAACAGAGATACATCTGGGTCAGTAGAATCACTGCCGGAGCCAAGGCTAATACTTTAGGGCAGATCGCCCAAAGTTTTGTTAAGGCATACATAGAAAATAATCTTGGTATAGAGGGTATATCCATAAGGACAAGTGGCAGTATTCCCGGTGTATCACACACTAGTTCAGATAGACCTACTACTTTTGATCTTGTGATCTCTGCTGGAAATAAATATGTAGCGATAGAAGTTAGCTTCCAAGTAACTACAAATAGTACAATTGAGCGAAAGGCTGGCCAAGCAAGAGCGAGGTTTGAGCAGGTCGAAAAAGAGGGTTATAAAATAGCTTACGTAATAGATGGCGCAGGGAATTTTCAAAGGGAAAATGCTATAAGAACCTTGTGTTCATATAGCCACTGCACAGTGGCATTTTCGGAATCAGAACTAAGTGTATTGTGTGAATTTCTTAGGGCATATTTTTCAGAGACAATTTAGATCGTACTATCTTCTATAACTAGGCGTTATTCTAGATTAAACCATCAGCTACAGTTGGAGGCTGTCATTAAATGACTCATCTGTCTGAAGGCTCCAGACTTCTGAACATAGAATATATATCTATTGACACGCCGATTGATATATTTGAGAAGCTCGACGGCTATAACGAGGTGTGCGTAATAATACTACCCAGTCTTGCATCAGATGGACATGGGAGTAGGCTGGAAGGAATTGAAGAGCTAGTTACAAGAGTCTCTTCTGTATTAGGATCAAGAGCTACTCTTGTAACCATTGGAGAAGCAGTTGATCTTGTGTCTGTACATGAAGCTATATCGGCATATATGCATTATCAACTTTGGATTGCTGTAAAGAAGACTAATGCTGGATTTAGCAATGATCGAACTTTTTTACCTCAGCACCACTTTGGCGCATTAGTCCATACGAAATATAAATCATCACTAAAACACACCAAAACTAGAATCCGATACTCATATTGTCCTGCTTGCGGCAAGACGACCAAGGACTACGGGGGTAAAAAACATACATATCACGAATATGGCACTTTGATGTCTGATGTATGGCGTGATCTTTCTTGCGATTTAGAAGGCGATCTGTCGCCGGTTATTGATCGCTTTGCGGACCTGTTTGGAATTGAATTGTACCATGAGCTTAAAGTCTTTGATTGCAGACCATTATATTCAAGACGTTCATCTATACACCAAGCGCAAAGTAGCCAACTTATTAATGAGCAGGAAAACTTCGAGGAACTAAGTAACAAGTTGATTCTTGGGGACTGTCTTGAAGAACTAAAACGAATTCCAAGCAACTCTATTGATTTCGCTTTTGCTGATCCACCTTACAATCTAGGTAAAAAGTATACTGGCTATGGGGATGATCTTGAGATAACAGAATACTTTAGATGGTGTGATGAATGGATAACCGAGTTAGCACGGGTACTAAAACCAGGAAGGACTTGTGCTGTCTTGAATATTCCCCTTCATGCAATTCGGCATTTTATTCATATGGAGAAAGTGCTTAGATTTCAGAACTGGATTGTATGGGATGGCTTGTCGCTTCCTGTACGAATGATTATGCCGGCTCATTATGCAGTTTTGTGTTTTAGCAAAGGAAATCCTCGTGAACTGCCAGGACTTAAGGAGACTTCTCTTAATGGTTATGCCAGCCGTTCTTTGAATTCAGATGCTACAGACTTAGTCATTCCCATGGCCGAGGGATATTGTCTGAGATCAAGTTGTTTGGCAAAGAGGAGCAGAGTGGGATTTAATGATCATAGTTTGATTACTGATCTTTGGTGGGATATTCATAGACTAAAACATAACAGTAGAAGAGTAGACCATCCATGTTTATTACCTCCAAAGCTGATGTATCGTCTTATTCACTCGTTTACTAACCCAGGTGAGACCGTCTTGGATTGTTTCAACGGAGCTGGAACTACTACCCTATCTGCCAGGCTGTTTGGGAGAAATTATATAGGTATTGAAAAATCTGAAGATTATCATGAGATGTCATATATGAGGCATGAAGAAATCAATCAAGGAATGAATCCATTTAGAAAAATGGAACGGACGTTGACAGCAAAGAACAGCAAAGTCCGTCGCTTACCAAAGAGAAAGTATGCTATCCCTAAGAAAACTCTGCAACTTGAGGTGAAGAGAGTAGCAGGTTTATTAGGGAAACTACCGACTCGGGATGAACTGATAAGCTATGGAAAATACTCTATTAAATACTATGATGAGTATTTCGTAAGTTGGGGAGAGGTGAACGCAGCAGCAAGAACTACAGGAATGTCAGAGAACCCAACTGACGAAAACTCAGATCAGAGGCTATCTGAGCAATTAAAGTTATTTGAACCTAAAAGAAAATATAGGGTCAGTTACCTATCTCCTGAACCGTAACCGCGAATATTGGAGAATCAGAATGTTACGAGAAGATGCCTGGAATATTCTAAATGAATACACAAAATTGGAGAGCCTTATAAAGCACGCTCTGGCGGTGGAAATTGCTATGAAGGCCTTCGCCGGGAAATACGGCGGCGATGAGGAGCGCTGGGGTGTTGCCGGCCTTCTGCATGACTTTGACTATGAAATGTATCCTTCTACTGAGCAGCACGCGGTAGAAGGGGCCAGGATCTTAAAGGATAAAGGCTTTCCCGATGACATCGTCAGGGCTGTAGAGTCGCATTCTGACTACACGGGTGTTCAAAGGGAAAGCCTTATGGAGAAGGCGCTCTACGCCGTCGACGAGCTGACGGGTCTTATTGCTGCTGTAGCGCTGGTGCGTCCCAGCAAGAGTGTTGTTGACGTAGACGTGCGGGCGGTCAAGCGCAAGTGGAAAGACAAGGCCTTTGCCAGAGGCGTAAACCGGGATGACATTGAGCGTGGGGCGCAAGAGCTGGGTGTTGATTTGGACGAGCATATAGCTGATGTTATAAAAGCTATGCAAGATGCCGCGCCGAGTATTGGCCTATAAGGTCATTCTTCTTAGATAGCTAAATTAGGAATATTACAGGGACAAAAAATGTCAGAAGACCGTATACATCTAAAAGGCATGATGTTCTATGGCTACCACGGCGAGCGCGCTCACGAACGTGAGGCAGGCCAGCGCTTTATTGTCGATATAGAGGTCTATACTGACCTGAAAGATGCCGGGACGAGTGACAGGCTGGAAGATACTGTAGATTATGGTGATGTCTTTAGCCTGGTGAAAGAGGTAATGGAGGGTCCTGGTAAGAACCTGCTGGAGTCTCTGGCCGATGATATCGCTCAGCGGGTCCTGGCTTTAAACAGAGTAAGTGGAGTCAAGATAGCAGTAAAGAAGCCTGGGGTTGCGATAAAAGGGAGCATTCTGGACTATGCAGCTATAGAGATAGAAAGGCGTAAGTCTTAGGAAAGCCTGTAATCCCTTGAAAATAGCGATTGTACTTGGTCCGAGGCCCGTAGAGACGCAACATGTTGCGTCTCTACCCAACGGACTCCCACCGCGGCGGTTATTTTCATCCTCTGGGCTTAAGCGCTAGTTCAAGGAAGAGCTGCGCATCCACATGCTTGTGACCAGAGTGCGTTGAAGGCGGTCTGCTTCGCCCTCCAGCAACGGTATCTCCATGCGGAGCCTTTGAGCCGTGTTTTCAGCTTCGAGAAGCTGCTGCTTCACTAGCTGTTCTCCAGGGAGCCTAATGGCTACCAGATAAGAAAGGTCTACGGCCTGCGTCGGCAACTGTATCTCTTTAACCCACTCGCCATTTATAGCCAGAAGTCTTCTTATACAGGACTTTACGATGTCTAGAGCCCTGTCCATAACCTGCTGCTCATCTGCTTCACTCTGGCCATCGCTGAGAGTACGTACCCGACCCATCATATAGGGAGTCTCCTGGGTTATATCTATGAGAGAGAATCGTTCTCTTCCAACAACCGAGATGTTTATCTTATCATCCTGTTTGTGTTCTACCTCTGATATATGTGCTATCGTGCCAACTCCATACGGTACAGCGGGGCCTCCCACCTCCTTTCCGCTTTTTATGAGTGTTATGCCGAAGTCGCTCTCAGTCTCCAGGCAGTGATTTATCATAAGCTTATAGCGCTCTTCAAAGATCAATATAGGCAGCACCATAGTAGGGAATAGTACAATGTTAAGGGGAAATAACGGGATCTCCATCTCTTGTCCAGGCATGTTACCTCTTATTGCTCTAGAAATACCCCCTCACCCTAGCCCTCTCCCAGGGATGCTTGATGCACATTATCATAATGTAGGGGCTCCCCAGAGCCTGTCTCAGAAGTCCAAAACTACCTTCTACGATGACCGAGACTTGGCTCGATTTGCGTTTACGTCTTTTGGGTCACATTGAGCCTGTTGTAC